>MDTG01386896.1_pt1 | contig 15279 bp, 13 predicted proteins | sample 811421 | NCBI WGS metagenome assembly MDTG01 (sample SAMN05326645, study PRJNA326480) | marine metagenome | isolation source: seawater | place: Pacific Ocean: South East | collected 2011
AAACCGGATGATCTCGTAGTAGATGTCGGAGGGGATATTGTGACCCCTGGGTTGATAAATACTCATCATCATCTGTACCAATGGATGACCCGAGGCCTTGCTACTGGTTGTGATCTATTTCAATGGCTTACGGCCCTATACCCGATCTGGGGCCGGATGAGCGTCGAAGATGTTCATGCTGCAGCTCTAGTAGGGTTAAGTGAACTCGCCTTAACAGGGTGCACTACTGCGTCTGATCATCATTACATTGTCCCCAATAACGATGACTCTGTTTTTGACGCGATTGTAGATGCAGCTAAGGCAGTGGGGATTAGGCTGTTTCTTAGCCGTGGCTCAATGGACCTCGGGGAGTCAGCCGGTGGATTACCTCCAGACAATCTCGTTGAAGACCGTGATGCCATTCTCTCCTCAACTCAAAGGGTGATAGAGGAACACCACGACGGAAATATGGTCCATGTCGTAGTTGCTCCATGCAGCCCATTTTCCGTTTCAACCGAACTAATGATCGAGTCTGCGGAACTTGCACGAAAATACGGACTTCGTATGCATACACACTTGTGCGAAACAATAGATGAACAAGAACATTGCCTAGAACGTTTTGGAAAACGACCTGTAATGCAGTTAGTTGACTGGGGTTGGGCCGGCGACGACGTATGGCTAGCCCATGGAATCCATCTAACCACTGACGAGATCTCTCTACTAGGCGAGGCAGGAACAGGAATTGCCCATTGCCCTTCCTCAAATGCGCGTATTGCAGCTGGCTTATGCCCAGTCGTAGATTTTCGCGAGAACCATGTTCCTGTTGGGTTAGGAGTTGATGGAGCTGCAAGTAATGAAGTAGGTGGACTATTTGGTGAAATGCGTCAAGCACTCTACACAGCCCGAATTCGTGAAGAACGAGCTGATGCGTTAATGCCTAAAGACGTCCTCGACATGGCTACCGTAGGCGGAGCCAAATGTCTAGGAAGAGAAAATCTCGGAGCAATCAATATAGGAAACCCAGCAGATCTAGTTGTATGGCCTGGTAACGACCTTGGAGGAATTGCCGACCCTATAACCGGCCTTATTCTAGGATCTGACAGGCGAGCGAAACATGTATATGTCGCCGGAGAACAACGAGTTAAAGATGGAGAATTGCTTGGGGTAAATGTGCGCACTGCGCATCAGAAACTTGCAGAACGGTCACAACGCTTATGGAATTAGGAGATACATGATGGGGGCCAAATTAATCACCGGCGGCATTGTTATCAATGCAAACTATACCGGCGAGGCAGATGTACTAATTGAAGGTGAAAGAATTGCAGCTGTCGTCGCACCCGATAGCGAAATATCAAAATCAGCGCATCACAGCGATACTGAAGTTATCGATGCCTCTGGAATGTACGTTATACCTGGCGGGGTTGATGCTCATGTTCATTTGCAGCTGCCGATGACCCCTGAAACGACTTCCAGCGACAGTTTTGCTTCTGGAACAGCTGCAGCCGCCTGGGGAGGAACTACTACCGTTATTGACTTTGCTGGACAGATAAAGGGAACTGCTATACCGCACGCTATTGAAAGTCGGCTAGCAGAAGCATCTGGACAATGCGCAATTGACTACGGACTGCACCTTTCTGTCGGTGACGTCAACCAACAGTCCCTCATTGACCTGCCGAAAACACTCGACGAAGGAATAAGTAGTTACAAGCTATTTATGGCTTACCCCGACGCGTGGTATTCAGACGATGGACAAATATTGCAGGTAATGCAATTAGCTTCCGAAACAGGAGCAATGATCATGATGCATGCCGAAAATGGTATAGCGATTGATGTCCTTCGAGACCAAGCTATAGAACGGGGAAAGACCGGTTCTATTTGGCATGGTCGAACCAGGCCTCCTGAACTCGAAAGTGAAGCCGCGCATCGGGCCATCCAACTCGCAGTGGTTGCGGGGTCCCCTCTCTACATTGTCCATCTCTCTTCTTCTAACGCACTCGCTGAAGTTGCACGAGCTCGCAATGACGGGAGAAATGTTTTTGCTGAAACTTGCCCACAGTACCTGTATCTGAGCCTTGAGGAGCATCTTGACCAGCCGGGGATAGATGGGGTTCGCCATATCTGCTCGCCGCCTCTTAGAGAATTCTCGGACGGGCACCAAGATAACTTGTGGAAAGGGTTACGAACCGATGATTTGTCTGTGGTTGCCACTGACCACTGCCCATTTTGTGATGCGGAAAAAATGCTGGGGGTCGAAGATTTTCGACAAACTCCAAATGGGCTGGGCGTCATTGAACATCGAATGGACTTATTATTCCAAGGGGTCCTTCAAGGCGAAATAACTCTCCAGCGCTGGGTAGAGATCTGTTCTACTACTCCAGCTCGCCTTTTTGGCTTGCAAGGCAAGAAAGGCGCTATAGCACCTGGCGCTGATGCTGATGTCGTAATTTATGATCCGAGCAAGGAGCACATACTAGGCGCGGAAACGCACCATATGGCTGTCGATCACTCTGCCTGGGAAGGCGTCGCTGTCACCGGCCAAGCAGTTAGCGTATTAAGTCGTGGCCAATACGTCATCAAAGACCGGACATTTGTAGGGAATGAAGGACATGGCCAATTTCTTCGACGAAAAATTCCAGATGTCCTACGATAAGTAGCTGAATAGTTAACTTTGCCTCGAAATCATGTAAATCAATGAGCTCCCGTAGAGGCAATAGCGGCTACTCTGATCTCTTTCTCAAGAGAATCTATTAGATCCAAAAGGATTTCAGCCTTTCCTCCGTTTCCATCATTGACCTTTGCGATTGCGATACAGAACTTAGCATGCGGTGGCTTAGCTTTTCTTTGCCCTTGAGGATGCAAAAGAACCCTAGCTGCCCTTTCAGGGGTTAGGCGTTGATCAGGATTGCACTCCGCTAAATCAGCTACACGCTGGGGTCGGTGACAGGAGTTATTTATTACCTGATCAAGTGCATCCGCTCCGATTGTAGAGATAACTGCCGTTGCCGAAGATGGGATAACAGGTTCGAACTCAGCGGGAGCTTTGAATGGAAGCTTACGTGACCCATCAGCTTCGATAATCACATTATCAACCATCCCAAACCAGCGATCACACGCAGAAGGGTTTACGCCAATGGCCCTTTCACCTTGAATCTCCTTCCAAACCATAATTGGGTTGCCGCTTGTAATACTCCGAATAGTGTCATCGTCGGGATCAAAATAGATCGGATGAGATCCGTGTTGGTCGAATCCCATCTTGGTTGTACAGGTTAGAATGGTCTTCCCATGGAGTTGGTTTCCAAGCGCGTGAAGAATAGTGGTCTTTCCCCCTCCGCCAACTATTGCTACATGGTTTTTACTTTTTGGTATGTCGAACCCGAAGAAACTAGCGATCTCAGAAAGTTGTATTAACTGGGTCATGAAAACTCAATTCAAATATTTATCAGTCCGGCTCAGGCTAAAGCAGCTCCGTCAATTCTCACGTGCTCCCCATTAATATGACGTCCTTCATCTGAAGCGAGGAAGGCAATAAGGGAAGCGACTGATTCTGGCTCAACAAATGGAGTAAGGGGGTTCTGCCGGAGAAGTAAATCCATATCAATATCATCAACTGGAGGCATTTTCGTCATAGCCGTCTTGATTCCTCCAGGATTAACACAATTGACTTGCAAGCCTTGCTTCGCATATTCGACTGCCAAGGATTTCGTTAGCGCAAGTACTCCTGCTTTACTTGCTGCGTAAGCTACCGAGTACGGTATACCGGCAAGAGCAGTCGTCGATGAGACATTCACTATTGAACCTCCTGTTTGGAGGAGATGTGGAATTAACTCTCTGCAGACAAGAAAGGTTCCGGTAAGGTTTACAGCTAAAGTCCTCTCAAAATCACTCGTCGGATGATCACAAGTGTGGTGCCATAATTGGATACCTGCGACATTTGCGACCACATTGACTTTCCCGAAACGGTCCAGCATCTCTTCTGCTGAACGGGCAACCTCAGTTTCGTTCGATACATCGCACGTCTGTGAGGCGACGTCCGCTCCAAGCTTTCGGCATGCCTGTGCTGTGCTTTCTAATTCAGTTTGTGCGACATCCACAATATAGAGCGATGCGCCCTCGGCAGCCATTCTTTTCGCTGTTGCCTCTCCGATTCCAGTCGCGGCACCAGTAAGAAAAACAACTTTATCTTTGAAACGTTCCATACCGCTATTCACCCTTTAAAGCTCGTTTACTGTTCTCTTCATTTATTAACGTAATGATGCTACTACTGGTCTATGCATGTAAAGTATCTCAGGAGATAAATACCAGAGAGGCACTTTATGATGCCAGATACTTCTTCCTTGAGCCTGTCATTTGATGAAGTCGGCATGGTTTTCCCAGATGGCACGCAAGCTCTACGCGATGTTTCATTCTCTGTTGGATCTGATGAATTCGTGTCGGTGGTAGGCCCGTCTGGTTGTGGAAAATCGACCCTACTAAATATCGCCTCTGGGCTACTAAAACCTACCTCTGGGTCAGTGGACATATCAGACACTAGTCTGGGTTATATATTTCAAGACCCTACTCTCCTTCCTTGGAGAACTGTTCTAAGAAATATTGAACTTCTCTGCGAACTACACCAGATACCCAAAGCAGCAAGACGAGAGAGGGCACTGGCCGCAATCGACCTTGTAGGGTTAACAGGTTTTGAAAAACACTTTCCGAAAACACTTTCCGGCGGGATGAGAATGCGAACTTCTCTTGCAAGAACCCTTACCTTGCACCCTCAAGTGTTTTTATTTGATGAACCTTTCGGTTCACTTGATGAAATCACTCGAGAAAAGCTAAATGACGAAACCCAGCTGTTATTTCAAAAGGAGGGGTTTTCTGGCCTCTTTATTACACATTCCATCCCCGAAGCGGTCTTCTTGTCAACAAAAGTTTATGTAATGTCTGACCGGCCTGGGACAATAATTGCCGAGTTTGATATCCCATTTGATTACCCTCGACTTCCTCGCCAGAGATTCGAACCTAGTTTTGCTAAAATCTGTGGAGACGTCTCCAACGCGCTTCGAGGAACACGTCATGGTTAAAGATGGTAGCCAAGCCAACGGAAAAGAGAGCATAAACTCTTTAAATACTAAGCGAGGCATACGACGCCTCTGGTCAATTCTTTCCAATACCTTTCCTCCTTTAATCTTCGGATCATTAATTCTCGGTGGTTGGTATGGAGTCTCCTACGGGATCCTTGACGAGAAGAGGAGATTCTTACTCGAACCTCCTCATAGAGTCCTCACTAACGGCTTCCTAGAATGGAGTGGTCGCGACGGAATGGCCGAAATGCTCCAATCCTTATGGTCTTCCACAAAAGTTGCAGGCATAGGGCTTTCTTTCGCAATCTTAATCGGCTTTCTTCTTGCAGTATTAATGAGTCAGGCGGCAGTAGTCGAAAAAGCTCTCTTCCCATATCTAGTTACGCTGCAGGCGATCCCGATTTTAGCCGTTGTTCCCCTTATCATGTTCTGGTGGGGTTCTGGTCAGACGTCAAGGGTCGTAGTATGCATCCTCATCTCGCTCTTCCCAATTATTGTTAACACACTTTTTGGATTGCAGTCAGCTGAAAAGGACATTCATTCCCTATTCACCCTGCACAATGCAAGTAGGTTGACGAGGCTCAGAAAACTTATGGTTCCTGCAGCCCTTCCTGCCATCTTTGCGGGTCTTCGCATATCTGCTGGACTTTCTGTCATTGGTGCAATAGTTGGTGACTTCTTCTTTGGTAAAGGAGAAGTTGGCCTTGGACAATTAATCAAAAGGTTTTCCAGCGAACTCCAAGGGGAAAAACTCTTAGCTGCAGTAATGCTTTCTTCTGCCCTCGGAGTAGCGGTCTTTCTTCTGTTCACTTGGATCCAGAACAGAGCAATTAGTAAATGGTCAGATCGGGCGGGCTTAATTTCTTAGTAACCTATCATTTGCCCTTCCGGGCACTCTTTTTCTAATCTTAATGTTGTTGGCTTGCTACCTCATCAAGGAAAGCGAGATACTATTCCGTAGCGAACTCCTACTGGACAAAAATGTACGTACTTAAATTTGTTAGACCAATATTTTCCGCGATGCTGGGGATCTCCCTTTTCTGCCTAACCGCCTGTGGAGAAGACTCCAATTCAACAGTGGATCAGAGCATCGAAACGGAAGGTCTGAATTCATGTCCAAATCCAATCATCATTCAAACGGATTGGTTTCCTGAAGCAGAATACGGAGCAACATACGAGCTTTTCGGTGAAGGCAACTACGTTGTTGACAATGAAAACCGTTCAGTATCAGGAACTTTGCACGATGGGGAAAACGATACAGGTATCGGACTTGAGGTAAGAACTGGCGGCCCAGCCATCGGATTCACACCGGTAGCCAGTCACATGTATACCGATACTGACATTACTTTGGGGTATGCAAATACTGAAGGCCAAATAACTAGATTTGATAGCGCTCCCCTTCTATCAGTCGTAGCGCCACTTGAAAAGAACCCACAAATGATTATGTGGGACCCTAAGACCTACCCGGAAATTGAATCCATCGAAGACTTGGGGGTGAACGATATCACTATCAGCGTATTTTCAGCAGAAGTATTTTCAGAAGTATTCGTTGCTCAGGGAATATGGTCCGCAAATCAGGTTGACCCTTCTTACGATGGTTCTCCAGCAAACTTCATCGCACGTAAGGGTTCAATAGCGCAACAGGGCTTCGCCTCAGCTGAACCATACAACTACAGGAACACCTATGAAGAATGGGGACAAGACGTTAAGTATCAGCTGCTCCACGATGCAGGATTTCCCGTCTATTCCCAAACCTTATCGATCCGCCCCGAAGATCAAGCAACTCTCGACTCCTGTTTAAGGTCTTTAGTGCCGCTAATTCAACGCTCTGTGGTGAGCTATAGCACCGACCCAGCTAATACCAATGCGCTTATTGTTGATGTAGTGGATTCTTTCAATAGTTTCTGGGTTTATGGTGAAGAGATTGCCGCTTATTCAGTAGAAACACAGCAGAAACTAGGCCTCATAGGCAATGGGGACAACAACATTGTCGGCGATATGGACCAGAATCGAGTTCAAACAGTTATTGATTTAATGGGCGAGGCTGGAATCGGCCCTACCGGAATAACGCCTGCCGATATTTTCACAAATGAATACATCGATGAAAATATCGGATTTGAGTGAGCGATTAAATTCCCGAATGGATAGGGCTAATAGCCTCAGAAAAACTCTAGATTATTAACCATTTAAATGTCTGGCCTAATGAAGATTTTCTCGTGATGACTACAGAATGGCCAGGATTTCCTCTACTATCCATCTGTGCCGAATTCTCCTAAGACCTACTACAAAAAGATAAAAATCTCTCTACTTATTTTATTTACCAGTGTGGGTTTACCGATTTTTTTCTCCGCTTGCAGTGGAGACAGTAATGGAGCTAGCAACACTGCCGAAGAAGTAACCGAAGAAACAGAAACCCAAGACCCAACACCCACTAGCCTTTCAGACCCTACACCGGTACCGGAAGGCACTCCTACAGTAGCTCCTTCGCCTACTCCTGTTCTTTCCCAGTTCGAACAGGATGAAAAAAATGGAATTATTAGATCTCCGCTAAATGGGACCGCTGTTTCTGCAGAAAGTTTGACAAGGAGAGTTTTGGGAGTGAAGATCGATAACCATCTTGAAGCTCGCCCTCAGTCTGGCTTTGAGAAAGCTGACCTTGTCTTTGAAATTTGGGTGGAAGGACTTACGCGGTATTTAGCGCTCTTCCAAGCGTCGGATGTTGATTTCCTAGGGCCGATTCGCTCGATGCGCCCAACGGATATTGCGATTCAGAACTCCTGGGCAGGATCTTTCGTTAATTCTGGCGGACAAGATTGGGTATATGAACTCGCGTGGAGTTCCTCGGTTCAATACTTCCTAGAGCCGGAAGGGACATTTCGGATAAATAGTCGCTACCCTCCCCATAATCTTTATGGAGATACGTTTTCCTTACGAGAGTTAGATAACAGAGGAGATTATGAAGAACCCTTGGGTCCGCTTTGGAAATTTGGAGAAATGCCAGAAGATGCAGACCCTGCAAATCAGATAACGATGACGTACCCGTACGAATTCTCATCAAGTTGGTACTGGAACCCTGTTCTGAATCATTACGAGAAAAGTACGACGGGTGATCCCCACTACTACCTGGATTCTGACGGCGATGCCCAGCGAGTGTCTGCAGATACATTAATAGTCTTTGAAATGGACGTCTATCAGACTTGTTATGGTTGCTCATCCGGATCTGCAGTTCCAGTAACTGTGACTACTGGAAGTGGCCCAGCGTGGGTGCTCGCAGAGGGAAAGGTCGTTTCTGGAACGTGGTCAAGAGAAACCGATACTGAGTGGTTCTCGTTGTTGGACGAGGATGGCAATGAGATAGCTGTTCCTCCTGGAAGGATATGGGTTACCCTAGCTCGAAATGACCGAACCACTATCCAATAAAGCAACTACTCCAAAGATCATCGTTGAACGCCAGTCAGTAGAACACCTACGCGGTCCGAACGTCGTAAGTAGCCTAATCGTAGCGCAGCAATAACCCCAGCTACACCAGCCGATCCAGTGGGCTCACAAGCTACACCATGGGAATTCGCTAGCGCATGAGCTACTGCTATTTCTTTTTCTGAAGCGACGATACTCTCCCCTCCTGTTTGGGCGAGTGCCTGAACAACTCCGATCCAATCATATGTGATATCGTCAAGAATCCCAGTTGCAAGGCTCTCCGGCTCCTCCCAGGGGGTCATTAGTGTTTCTGCATTTGCAGTTGCATAGTCAATTTTTTCCTTAGCTGTTCCAGTTCGGGGAATCCCCCTCCATGCCCTGTCGAGCGGTGCGCAACCCTCAGCTTGAACAGCACACACCTTAGGGACCTTGCTGATAACTCCAAGTTGCTTGGCTTCTAGTAGGCCGATGACACAACTGGTAAGAAGTGCTCCACCACCAACTTGGATGAAAAGGTAATCAATCGGGTTTCCTGATATTTCTTCTGCTATTTCCCAGCCGAGGGTTCGTCCACCATCTAAAGCTAGGATATTTTCTGATGCTTGTACGGTAAATGGTAACGAGCCTTCTTCTATAGCCTCTTGAAATCTGTTCATGCATGGGTCCCCTACTTCACCTGATTTCCGTTCGCACACATGGATTACAGCATTAAGGTCTTCAAGTCGCTTAATAATGTTTGAGTTCGCCCAGGAGGGTACAAAAACATCGATAGGCCTGTTTACTGCTCGGGCGACTGTGGCTGCACCTAAGGCAGCATTTCCGCATGAAGAGATCGCTAGCCTTGTATCGGCCTCTACGGCATCAACGGCTAAATGAAGTAATAGTCCCATCAAGTGTCTCGCTTTATGGGACCCCGCAACATTGGTGGTTTCATTCTTCCAAAAGCAAAATGTGGGAAGGTCTTCGGAGATATTCTCCCATACTCCTGTCGGGGTAATACGAAATCCGCTCTTATCAACGGCAGAAACCTGTTCATCGATTTCAATGACTAGGTTTACGTAATCTTCGTCACTCCAGCCCCTCTTGAGAGCATAATGCCACGACCACAGGAGCGACCTCCATCTGACGTAAGGGTTCAATTCAGTATCGCTAGGTTGTGGCCATGTAACGTCTGGTGGTGTCGCAAGCCAAGACTGACCGGAGGCCATTGAAGACCCTGACACCTAAACCGTTACACCCGTCTGATCATTGAACTCTTCTATCATCCTGTCCCATCCAGGGGTCATAGTATGTAGCTGGCTCCAAAATTTCTGATCTCGTCTAGCATCGAAGTCCTCGACGGTGACTCCCTGCTGCTCAACCCAGGTGTAATAGCCTAAGTTGAAAATTCGTTCTCGCCCCATGTCATCTAATAATTGTAGGTGATCTGTATTAGCCCCTTGAAGGAAACCGGAGACTATTTCCTCAGCGTCTCCTTTTTGAAAATTACCTTCGAAACCGCTTTGCAGTAAATGTTGTTTTTCGCTTTCATAAAGCTCTGAACCATCTGTAGCTACAGTGATCACGACGTCATTCCTACCCAAGTCAAGAGCTTTCGCTGTTTTTATGCCAGCCAACATATTGCATATAGAAGAAAATCCGAAGTGGCGCAGATTGTCGACGATTTCCGGATCTACCCCCATATCTTCGACAAGGAATGATTTCCCAGCTTCAGTTGTAAAAACGAGATTTAATCCATCTGTAGCCTGATCGCTAACTCCAGCGACGATGTCGGTGTTCATAACATTATGGATAAGTGGTATGTGCTTATCTCCAATACCTTGAATATTGTGCTCGCCGTATCCGTTGTAGAGCATAGTAGGGCACTCCAATGCTTCTACAGCGACAATCTTTGCTCCGAAATCATCTTTTAATCTATCGCCAGCGCCGAGGGTGCCAGCGGATCCAGAAGCAGATACAAAAGCTCTTAGTTCAAGCGCTGGATTGGACGCTTGCATTTCCTTAAATACATGTCCCAGTGCTCGTCCGGTTACCTCGTAATGGCCTATGTGGTTTGCAAATTCTGAGAATTGATTGAAAATAAAGTTCGATTCGTCTTTTTCGAGCTCGTTACAGGCGTCGTAAATCTCTTTGACGTTACTTTCAGAGCCTGGAGTTCGAACTATATCCTCAGGCTCCAAAACCCAGTTGTCCAACCAGTCAAAGCGTTCCTTACTCATATTTTCGGGGAGCACGGCAACTCCTCGACTTTGCATCAAGGTGGAAATTGCTATCCCGCCTCGAGCATAGTTGCCCGTAGACGGCCATATGGCTCGGTGCATACTGGGGTTGAATTGGCCACTGACAACGCGCGGTAAGAAGCACGAATAAGCAGCGAGAACTTTGTGGGCTCCTATCATCGGAAAGCGATTCCCGAACAAAAGAACAATCTGGGCATCTACCCCAGTTAATTCTTTGGGAAGAACTATGTGGTCTGGGAGAGCAGTTTGTTGGGCGCTCCCGAAAGTGTTGTACCAATGCACCCGAAAAAGGTTCAGTGGATGAGCTTCATTTGGGTCGATATCTTCTAGCTTGCTGAGGATTTTCTCAGGAATTGAAGAAGGGTCTGAAAGCTGCGCAAAGGTAGGTAGCAAAATTTCTGCTTCCTGAAATCGACGGATAGACCTCGCATAGTTGTCATGATTAACAACTGACTGCAAGAGACCATATTTTGCTGCATCTATATCCAAAGTCATACATTCACGCTACCGCATTCTGCTTCTCGGCAGGCTCCACTATTGGTGTTTATTGCGGAACTATGAAGCATCAATGAATATATTCAGAACTGAAGCATAGAATCCGCAGAGAAGCTACGGTATCAACCATGTCCCCTACTCCGATAGATCTACTCGATGGGGAATTTTATGTGAATAACCCGTATGAGGCATACCAGTGGATGAGATCTGAAAGCCCAGCTTATTGGGATGCAACAAATGAACTCTGGGGGATCTCTAGGTATGACGACATAGTCGAAATAGAGAAGAATAAATCAGTGTTTATTAGCTCGGACAAGGAAAAGGGAGGATACCGTCCGAATATGCCTGCAGATAGTTCGATCATTGGACTTGATGATCCAGAACATAGTGTTCGAAGGTTACTTGTTTCTCGAAGGTTTACTCCAAGGTCAGTTGACTCTTGGACACCACATATAGAAGGGGCTGTAGCCAGGCTCGTGGATGATGCAACGGCAGAAGATCGACCTGTTGACATTGTTGGAGAGTTGGCTGCCCCACTACCGGCTATGATGATCGGCCATCTACTAGGATTCCCAGATGAACTTTGGCCGGCACTTCAACGGTGGTCAGAGCAAACAATCGCACTTGGTGGCGGGCCAAGATATGCAAATGAAGCTGGAACAACCGCTGTGTTTGAATTCGTCCAAGCTTGCATGGATTTATATGAGCAAAAACGCGAATCTCCCAGTAATGACATTATGAGCGCATGGATAGATGCTGAAAGTAACGGACTAAAAAATCAAACAGACTTTGGAATTGATCAGATTGTTAGCGACTGCTTACTCTTGCTCGATGGCGGCGCGGAGACAACGAGAACAGTGATCGCCCGAAGCCTAGTGGAGTTATCGAAAACCCCTGAACAATGGGAACTCTTGAAAGATGGAGCTGACCTGGATATAGCTGTTGAGGAGTTTATTCGATTTGTGACCCCGATTCATAACATGTGCCGCGTTGCTACGGAGGATTACGAAATTGGTGGTGAAATGATCCGAAAAGGGCAACAAGTTGTTCTTATGTACTCATCAGTGAACCGCGACCCGTCACATTTTGTCAATCCAGAAAAGCTCGATATCACCAGAAATCCGAATCATCATATTGCGTTTGGGTTTGGAACTCATTTTTGTTTAGGGGCAGCGTTGGCACGTCTAGAAATAAGAATTTTTCTCAGGACCTTTCTAGAGAGAATAGCTAGCATTAAGTTGCTTTCTGAACCTGTTGAAATGCCAAATTCTTTTGTTTATGGGATGGCTTCATGTCTTATGGAGCTTGAAAAAGAAATTTGATTGCTGGCCCAATCTGGGAGAACGACAAGTTTATATGGCTACTAACCCTTGTGCCCTAGTAGGTCCTCTTCGGTTAGGCCGCCAAGAAATTCAGTAAATTCCGGACCTCGACGTAACGAGTGTCCACCATCAATGTTGATACATTGACCTGTAATCCAGCGTGAATCAGAGCTGATTAAAAACTTCACTAAAGAAGCGACGTCTTCAGGTTTCCCGACATCTCCCAAAGGAGTGTTGTCTATATATGATTTGAAGGTGTTGCTTTCCCGAGGTACCCCTTCCATTATTTCAGTTGCTATGAAACCAGGTCGCACCGCATTAAATCGGATGTTAGATGGGCCAAATTCATCGGCAGCATTCATGATCATTGCTTCAATCCCAGCTTTTGCTACCGGATACGCCCCGAACCAAAGATGGGTCAAATGTCCAGCTATTGAGGACATCCCCACGAATGATCCACCGCCAGATTTTTTCATGTGTGGAACTGAATGCTTGACACAGAGCATCGTCCCTAAAACATTCAGGTGAAGCACCCTAGTAAATTCTTCAAGATTTTGCAGATGGTATGGGGCTAAGGCTCCGCCTCCCCCTGCATTGGCGACTACTCCTTTAAGGCCATCTCCAAAGCGTGAAGCGGCATCCATTGCTTCCTCTACTTGATCTTCTTGCGTCACATCGCACACCCGATACTGGATGTTCTCGTGCCCACCAGAATTTTGCGCAATTTCCTCTTGGGTTTCCTGAAGTCGTTTTTCGGTCCTTCCGCAGATGGTCACTGAAGCACCGTTGAGGACTAATGAAGTAGCACAGGCTTTGCCTATTCCTGTTCCACCCCCAGTGACCAGAATCCCGAATCCGTTTAGGTCATTCGCAGCCATATTCAAATCCTCCTATTGTTCAAATCAGAACGTATCGCTTTCAATTGCTCTTGACTCTTCATCTATGCTCTTCATCTGGATCTTTTGTCGCAAATTTTTCCTCCATTAGCTGAGCGATACCTGGAAAGCCCTGGATCACATTAAGCCTGCGGTTGAGATAGAAGAAAGATCCAAGTATCACGATTGTGGTGAATGGCCAATTTACAAAAAACCTGATGATTAAGTATCCATCAACTGACGCATTGTTAAAGAGCCATATGTCAAATGCGGAGCTGGAAAATTGAGCAAATGCTATGAAGATTGCTATATGGTTCATAGCTTTTTTGTAGGCCATTTCAGATGTGATTCTTTCGGGGAAACCCAGAAGTAGCGGTGCATATATTGCTAAAAGGTTTCTTTTTAGAAAAACGGAAATAATAAGCACTAAGCCGACTGAGGCCTTTATCCCTATACCAATCCCGAAATACACCGCTTCGCTATCTGTGATAATCCCCACGACTCCCCTTGCGATTATGCCTACGGTCACTATGGGCAAAAACCGACCGATAGGGTGCCCTCGCCTTAATCTCTGAAATGTGACTTTCAGCGACCAGACCGTTGCTGCGACAATCGCCCACAGCAAGCTGACGAAACGATTAACCACGATGAACACAAGGACAGGAACCAATGCTTCCCATAGGTTTTTATCCCCTCTTTGGGGAATTAGACCACTTGGGTCTTCTGAAGGAGATTCCGGCATGTCATGTTGGGGCACTTTTCTAGTTTGGCCTACTTCTGACAAAATTACTCACCCCCGAGATTGTTTATTCTGGGATACATAGTCTAAAACTTTGATATGCAATTCGACAGAGAAAAAACTATCGCCATTACAGGTAGTGCATCTGGTATCGGTTTATCTTTGCGCCAATCTTTAGAGCTTAAAGGCGCCACCGTCATTGGAATCGACCTTAAAGATGCCGAAGTTATAGCAGATTTGAGCAATCGAGAAGGAAGAAGTCAAGCTATAGCAGAAACTCTTGATCAAGCCAACGGAGTTTTGGACGGTGTTGTGACCTCTGCAGGCGTTGGGCCACCATTCGATCCGGCAAAAATGATTTCAATCAACTGGCTAGGAACCGTCCAGTTGCTAACCGGATTACGAGAAGGATTACTATCTTCAAAAAGTAATGCAAAGGTAGTAGCTGTTTCTTCTAACTCAACGACGATTACTCCAAATGTCCCTGAGGTGCTCATAGATGCCTGCCTCGAATTTCATGAGGAGAAAATCCAAGCAATTCTCGAAGACTATTCTGGGATGGCTGCAATGGCTATAGCATATGCCGCTTCAAAAACAGCGGTAGCTCGTTTCGTCCGTCGAACTGCCCCTACAACAGAATGGGCGGGTTCTGGAATCAGATTGAACGCTATCGCCCCTGGGGCGATACTCACCCCACTTCTACAGGGAGGCCTTGACGATGAAGAGTTCGGTGATGCTATACGGGCGTTGCCAGTACCTGTTGGGGATTTTGGGTCCCCCGAAATCATCGCCGAATGGATCGAGATGATGTTATCTGATGCAGCAGACTTTATGTGTGGCTCAGTGGTTGTCGTTGATGGTGGTTCAGATGCGCTTATCCGGCCAGATGATTGGCCACAATCTTTCACTATCTAATAGATCTAATTGGGCTGGACTAGCTGTTAGAGGTATGTTGGTAATTACTTTGAAAAACACCAGAAGATTTAATTAAGGAAAGTTATGTATCCGGGCATTTTTGCGAAAAGTGATCCAAATAGACTAGCTCTCATAATGTCAGACACTGGCGAAAGTATGACTTACGAAGAGCTCGATTCGTACGCAGAAAAAGTAGCTAATCTCCTACAGAATGCCGGATTTAAACCTGGA
>MDTG01409536.1_pt1 | contig 15279 bp, 12 predicted proteins | sample 811421 | NCBI WGS metagenome assembly MDTG01 (sample SAMN05326645, study PRJNA326480) | marine metagenome | isolation source: seawater | place: Pacific Ocean: South East | collected 2011
CACAAAATTGTTCATAGCGTTGGATTTTTGTTAAAGATACCATATTAGAAGAACAATTTTTGGATGTTATGTAAAAGAAATTAACTTTAACATCTAATTTAAAATTCAAGATTTGAAGTATATAATATTTTTATTTCTTTTCAACACTATTTTTTCTCAACAAAGTTTAATTAATAATGAGGACATATGGAATTTTGAATTTGAGCAAAAAACTTACAAATCTATATACCATTTTAAAACCCAAAATTATTATTCCACAATTGAAGTTGATTACAATCAAAAGAAATCAAAAATTGTGTTAAGAAGTTATGAAACTGGAGAAATTGTAGACATTATATTAGACTCCTCTTCTTCTGCTAAGATACCTTTTTTTACAAATTATTTTTTCTCCAAAAACGAAAAAAAAATAATATTAGAAACAAATTTGTATCCGCTTTACAGAAGATCTAAATTAGCAGAATACTATATTTACAATATTCAAAATGGGGATATTAATTATGTTTTTAATGGTTTAATTCAAGAACCTTTTTTCTCACCAGATGGTGAAAAATTAGCATTTATTTATAACAGAAATTTATATATCAAATTTTTAAAAAAGAATGTTATTAAGCAAATTACTATCACTGGAAATGAAAACATACTTAATGGTATAGCGGATTGGGTTTATGAAGAAGAATTTGGTTTAGTTAGAGCTTTTGACTGGGACAAGGACAGTAACAATCTTGCATTTATTGTTTTTGATGAAACTAATGTACCAAAATACTCAATGAAAATTTTTGGTAATAATTTGTACCCTTTCCAATATAATTTTAAATATCCTAAAGCAGGTGAAATAAATTCCAGTTTAGATTTAAAAATTTACAATTTAGAAAGTGAAAAAATCAATTCAATTAATTTAAACTTGAATAAAGACGACTATTACTATATACCTAGATTAAAGTTTAGTAACTATTCAAACAAATTATTCGTTCAGTCCTTAAATAGACTTCAAAATAAGTTATTGTTGTCAACATATGACTTATGTTCAGGAATAATTAAAACAGTTATTGAAGAAAAAGACGAAACCTATGTGGATATTCAGAAAAAAATCTTTTTTTTAGAAAATGATAGTTTCTTATGGAAAAGTGACAGAAGTGGTTTTGATCACATTTATCTAGTAGAAAGTGATGGAAAAAAATTAAAACAAATTACTAGAGGGAGCTGGGATGTTGACAAATTGTTGGGTGTAAATAAAAATAATATTTATTATTCTTCAACCGAGGATAGCCAAATTGATAGAGTTATTTATAAGATAAGTTTGAATGGCAAAAATAAAAAAGCAATTTCGCCCAAAACAGGCTTTAATGGGGCATCATTTACATCAAATTATGAATACTATATACACTCTTTCGAGGACAGTAATACTCCGCTAATTTATTCTCTTAGAGAGAGTAAATCAGGGAAATTAGTCAGAAGAATAATGGATAATAAGGAACTTCTTGAAAAGCTTGAACCCTATCGTCTTTCCACTAAAGATTTCTCAAAAGTTAGTATTAACGGCGAAGAGCTCAATACGTGGATGATTAAGCCAACTAATTTCAACCCTAAGAAAAAATATCCGTTATTAATTTATCAATATTCAGGACCTGGATCTCAAGAGGTTAAAAATAGATGGAATAGTAATCGAGACTTTTGGCACAAAATGCTAGCTCAAAAGGGTTACATAGTGGCGTGTATTGACGGAAGAGGGACGGGGTTTAAGGGTAAAAAATTTAAAAAAATCACATACGGTCAGCTTGCTAAATATGAAACAGAAGATCAAATTTCTTTCGCAAAATATTTATCCAAATTTCCATATGTTGACAAGGATAGAATTGGAATTTGGGGGTGGAGTTATGGCGGTTTAATATCAACAAATTCTATTTTAAAAGGAAATGACACATTCTCACTTGCAATTGCCGTAGCACCAGTGACTAACTGGAGGTTTTACGACACAATTTACACTGAAAGATTTATGGGACTACCAAATGACAATCCTGAGGGTTATGATTTGAATTCACCTCTTAATTTTGCTAATTTATTGGAGGGTGAATATTTATTAATCCATGGATCTGCAGATGACAATGTGCATTTACAAAATACAATGCGTATGGTGGAAGAATTAATTCAAGAAAACAAACAATTCGAGTGGATGATTTACCCAGACAAAAACCATGGTATTTACGGAGGTAAAACATCTATTCACCTATACAATAAAATGACTAATTTTATACAAAACAATTTATGACAATTAATTCCTTATTTTTTTGAAGAAAAGTGAATTTAAATTTAATGGCTCACTTTTAAACCAAAAGACCATTTTTGACCACCCCACAGGCCTATTTGTCCTTTTTTTTACTGAAATGTGGGAGAGGTTCAGCTATTATGGAATGAGGGCAATATTAGTACTCTTTTTAACATCTTCTATTTTAAATGAAGGATGGGGTTGGGAGAGGGAAGATGCCTTAGTATTGTATGGTTGGTATACAGGTCTAGCGTATTTAACTCCCCTTATCGGAGGGATTATTGCTGATAAGCTTTTAGGTTATAGAAATGCAACTGTAATTGGAGCATTTATTATGGCTATTGGTCATGGATTTATGGCATTAGAGTATTTCAAAAATATTTTTTTCTTTCTTGGAATTGGATTTATAATAATTGGGAATGGTTTGTTTAAACCAAATATTTCTTCAATGGTGGGCCAACTATATAAGGATGCGGATATAAGAAAAGATGGAGCATACACTATTTTTTATATGGGAATAAATTGTGGAGCTTTTTTAGGGATTTTATTGTGTGGTTATCTAGGAGAAACTATTGGATGGCACTTGGGATTTGGAGTTGCTGGGATATTTATGTTTTTTGGAATGTTGCAATTTTATTTCGCTCAAAATATTTTTGGTTCTATTGGTCTTAAACCAGAAAAAAAAGTAAAAAAGGATGACGAAATAAAAAATGATTTTTCAACAAACCCTACCGAAAGGGACAGAATTTTAGTTATTCTAGTTTTTTCAGCTGCTACAATTTTTTTTTGGTGGGCATTTGAACAAGCTGGAGGATCAATGACAATCTTTGCAAATGATTATACGAACAGAAACTTAACTGGTGGGGCATCACTAATATTTAAAACAGTTAATTTATCAATTACAATAGTTCCTATGCTTCTTATCACATATGTATTAATTAAGTTATTTCAAAACACCTTTCAAAAATACTTTTTATCTAATATATTTCTAAGCACCAGCTTTATTATCATTTGGACGATAATTCTATTTATGTTAGGACTAATTCCTAAATCTATAGTAGTATTTTTAAGTTCATATCTGGATTTTTTCAAATCTTATGTTCCATTTAATTGGGATGTTTCGGAAGTGGTTGATACAGAAATTCCTGCATCTTGGTTTTCAGTGCTAAACTCGTTATTTATTATTATTTTTGCTCCTGTTTTTTCAATGCTTTGGGCTTCTAGATTTAATCCTAGTGGACCAGTTAAGTTTTCAATTGGTTTAATCCTTCTTGGTTTAGGTTTTGGATTTCTAGCATATGGTTCAATTTCAATTCCATATGGCGCTCAAACTGCAAGTGTTAGTATAATTTGGTTAGTATTAGCGTATTTATTTCATACACTTGGGGAATTGTGTGTATCACCTGTTGGTTTATCATATGTCAGTAAACTAGCACCAGTAAGGCTTGTCGGCTTGATGATGGGGTTTTGGCTTCTTGCCAATTTTTTTGCAAATCTTATAGGAGGTCTTACCGGTAGTTATATAGATAAAATATCTTTAAATGTTGGTCTTACAGGCTTTTTTTTAATTTTTACCCTCGTTCCAATATCTGTTGGACTCATAATGTTTTCGTTTAGAAAAAATTTAATTGGAAGAATGCATGGGTATTACTAAAATCAATATTTTAATATTTCTTTTTACAATTAATTTAAATTATTCACAACAGATTAAGTGGATGTCTTTGGGTGAAGCTCTAGAAGCACAAAAAATTAAACCAAAAAAAATCATTATGGATGTTTTTACTAAGTGGTGTGGCCCGTGTAGATTACTTGATAAGAAAACCTTTGGTAATCGAGACGTATCAAGATACATTTCTCAAAATTTTTATGCTGTTAAATTTAATGCGGAAGGTAACGAAGAAATATTTTTTTATGATAAAAAATATTCTAACCCGAATTATAATCCAGAAAGGAGAGGTAGAAATTCAACGCACGATTTCACTAAGTTTTTAGGTATTCGCGGATATCCAAGTATTATTTTTTTTAGTGAGCAAGGAGATCCAATAATACCTTTGACAGGTTATTTTAATGTTAAGCAAATAGAACCATATCTAAAAATGATAAAAAGAGGAGACTACGCCGTTTTTAAGGATTCAGACGATATTGAAAAGTATATTGAAAACTTTATTTATAAATTTAGATACTAACTGATTTGTTACACCCCTGTAATCAATCTCGCTACCTTTAAACTTGTTTTTTCCTTTCCTAGTCTATCCCTTAAGATTTTGTATTCTTTTTTAATACCCAAAATATTTTCATTTTTTAAGAGTTGTTTTAATTCATTAATAATGTTCTTTTTTGAGCAATCATTTTGAATTAACTCTTTAACAACTTCTTTATTCATAATAATATTTACTAACGATATAAATTTAAGTTTAATAAATAATTTGCCTATCAAATATGAAAACAAACTACTTTTATAACACACGATTTGCGGAACCTCATAGAGAGCTGTTTCAAGGGTCGCTGTTCCGCTAGTTACTATTGCAGCAGTTGATCTTTTTAAAAGATTATAAGTTTTATCATACACTATTTTAATTTTGTTATCATTTAATATCTTACTATACCATTCTTTACTTATGTTTGACACACCTGCAACTATAAATTCATAGTTTGAAAAATGACAAACAACAGACTTAAATACTGGTATCATTTTTTTTATTTCTTGTTTTCTGCTTCCTGGTAAAAGAGCTATAACTGGTTTTGTTAATTTAATTGGGAAAGAATCTGTCTCCCCCTTTTCTTTATCAATAATTTCAACTAACGGATGACCAACGTAATATACATCAAGATTATGTTTTTGTTTGTAGTAATCTTTTTCAAAAGGTAAGATTACATATAGATAGTCTATGTTTTGTTTTATCGTTTTAATTCGATTTTCCTTCCACGCCCATATCTGCGGACTAATGTAAAAGTGATTTTGAAAGCCATTTTTTTTGGCCCATTTAGCTATAACCATGTTAAAACCAGGGAAATCTATATAAATTATTTTATCTGGTTGGTAAGTGTTAATGTCAGTTTTGCAATAACTGATATTTTTTAAAATTGTATTTATATTTTTTAAAACCTCCCAAAAGCCCATAAATGACAATTGATTTATATGTTTAACCATTTTACCTCCGACGACTCTCATTTTTTCTCCACCCCAAAATCTGAACTTAGCTTTTTTGTCAAGTTTTTTAATACTTCCCATAATTTTTGAACCATGTAAGTCACCGGAAGATTCACCAGCTATAATATAGTATTTCATTTACACAATTTTTAACACAGCAATAATTAAAACTAAAAATAAAAGAGAGGAAATCAATCCGTATGCATGATTTATTTTATTGAATTTTAACATAACAAAAAATAAAGGAATATTTATTAAAGACCCTACACTTATTAAAGCACCCAGTTTTTTTTGAACATAAAGGGATTTTAAACTATTAGGAATTGATTCTGGAGAAAAAATAATTGTAAAAAAAACACCCCCTAATAAAGTAGCAATTATTCCAATAAAAAAGCCTAAAATATTTTTTTTAACCATTAAAGTCCCATTTTTTCAATTCTTGAATATAATCCTTTGCTGTCAAATCAAACTTAATTGGTACTATTGAAGCATAACCTTTTTTTAGCGCGTATTCGTCTGTTTCATCTGATATATCATTATTAATAAAATCTCCAGTTAACCAATAGTACTCTTTTCCCATTGGATTTTCTCTTTTCCAGAATTTTTCTTCCCAATGGGTATTTGCTTGCCTGCATACCTTAACTCCTTTAGTTTCTGATTTTGGGAAATTTACGTTAAGAACAATATTATTGGGGAGCTTGTTTTTAATAACATTAATAGAAATGGATAAAATAAATTTTTCCATATGATCAAACTTTGCATCCCAGCTATAATCATGAACAGAGAAACCAATAGCTGGAACACCTTGGATACCTGCTTCAATTGCTGCCCCTACCGTTCCAGAATAGAGAACATTTATTGATGAATTTGAGCCATGATTAATTCCCGAAACGCATAAATCAGGTTTTTTTTTCAATAGTTCATTCACTCCAAATTTTATACAATCAGCAGGTGTACCCGATAATTGGTATTCCAGTTTGGCACTGGAATGATTATAACATCTAGAAACATACAAAGGAGAGTTTATTGTTATAGATTGACTAGTGGCAGATTTTGGAGAATCAGGAGCTACAACTACAACGTCTCCAACCTTATACATCATGTTTACGAGATTTTTTAGACCCGGTGCATTAATGCCGTCGTCATTTGTAACAAGAATAAGAGGACGTTCATCCATCTTTAGTATTTACACTAAAGTTAATAAATTACAAAACTGTACTACTAAAATAATGTTAAAATCAAAAAAATAATTTTGCTTGGTTTGGATCAAATACATAAATTTGAATCCTTTATGAAAAAAACCTCAATTATAATATTTCTTGTCTTTACATATATTTCTAATTATGTATTAAGTTTTGATAATCCATCCAAAGATAAGTTACTGATAGAGATTGTCTCTTATGTTTTAAATAAAGGTCATTACTCTCCTTCACAAATTAACGATCAATTCTCCGAAGAGGTCTATAAAAACTTCCTTAATGGAGTTGACAGTAGACATTTATTTTTTATTCAGAGTGATATTGATTTTTTTGATTCATTTAAGTTTGAAATTGATGATCAAATTAAAACATCGAAAATTGATTTTTTTAATATTTCACATCAGAGATATCTGCAAAGGTTAGATCAAGTAAAGTCATTTTACTCATCACTTTTGAATCAATCATTTGATTTTAGCATTGATGAAAAAATAAATTTAGATTTTGAAAATACTTCTTATTCAAAATCATTAGCTGAATTAAAAAAGCAATGGAGGAAATTTTTAAAATTTAATGCCCTTGGCATTTATTCAAATTTAAAAGAAGATGAAAAACAAAAAAAAGAAAAGAATCCAGAATATATTTTAAGATCTGATAGAGATATAGAAATTGACACCAGAAGTGTGCTCAAAGAAGACATGAAGTATTTTTTTGAAGCCAGATACGACCTTAATAGGAATGATTATTTTTCTATTTATGTTAATTCAATTGCTCTTCAGTTTGATCCACATACCTCTTATTTTCCACCCAGTGCCAAAGACAGGTTTGATCAAAATATATCAGGTAAATTTGAAGGCATAGGTGCCAGGCTTACCAAAAGAAACCAAGAAGTTGAAATTGTAGACATCATTTCTGGTGGTCCTGTCTGGAGAGAGAACACGTTAAGGCCAGGAGATAAAATACTTAAAGTATCACAAATAAATCAAACACCTGTAGATGTTGTTGGCATGCGTCTAGATGATGTAATTAAACTTATTAAAGGACCCAAGGGGACACAAGTAATTCTTAATGTAAAAAAAGTTGACGGTTCCATTCTCGATGTAACTTTAACAAGGGATATCATAGAACTCGAAGAAGCTTTTGCAAAATCGACAATCATTGAGAAAGATAACAATAGATATGGACTAATTAATTTACCAAGATTTTATGTAGATTTCAAAGATTACGCGCAAAGAAATGCGGCTACTGATGTTAAAAATGAAATTCAAAAACTTAGAAAAGAAGATGTTCAAGGAATTATTATTGATCTAAGAAATAATGGCGGTGGTTCTTTACAAACAGTAGTTGATATGGCTGGATATTTTATTGAAAAAGGTCCTGTAGTACAGGTTAAGTCAACTGGAGGTAAAAAACAGATCTTATTTGATACAGACAATGAAATAGAATGGAACGGTGCTCTTGTTCTTATAGTCAATGAATTCTCAGCATCAGCTTCTGAAATTTTGGCTGCCGCATTTCAAGATTACAGGAGAGGTATCGTTTTGGGTAGTAAACAAACTTATGGTAAAGGGACTGTTCAGAATATGATTGATTTAAATAAAATAATATCTGGAAATACATACGGCGACTTAGGGGCAATGAAATTAACAACTGACAAATTTTATAGAATAAATGGTGGCTCTACTCAGTTAGAAGGAGTTAAAAGTGATGTAATTTTTCCAAATAGATATTCTTATATTGAGATTGGGGAGAAGGACCAAGAAAACCCCCTACAATGGGATAGAATCTCTCCAGCTTCATACGAAACATTTTTAAACGAGGATAGATTATTAGGTATAGTTGAAAAAAGTAATGAAAGGCTTAAAAGCAATCCATATGTTAAATTAATTGATGAACAAGCTAAATTAATCAAACTAAGACAAGACAACTTTGAATTTACATTGAATTATGATGATTTGATCAAGCAAAAGGAGGTAGAAGATTTTGAATCCAAAAAGTTTAAAAAATTAAACGAATTCAATAATACATTATCTTTCTATCCTACTAAGTTCGATTTAGAACAAATTTCGAATGATTCTATTTTAAAAACAAAAAGAGAACGTTGGGAAGAATCTTTATCTAAAGATATTTATATTGACGAAGCTGTTAATATTTTAAAAGACTTAAACAATGTTGTAGTCAACTACAAAAAAGTTGCGCAAACTATTAATTAAAACTTAAATTCTGGTTTCGTTTAGTTTATTAGCATCAATGTTAAGATAAACAAATACCAGACTTGTGAAAGTAAACATATTAGAACCTCCGTAACTTATAAAAGGTAAAGGAATACCAATTGTGGGCACTAATCCAATTGACATTCCAATATTAATAAAAAAATGAATAAAAATTAACGCTGCAGTTCCGTAAGCATAAGATCTACCAAAAATATTTTTTTGCTGCTCAGCTCTGAATAATATTCTTAAAATCAGCGACAAAAATAAAATTAATATAAATGAGGTCCCATAAAAACCCCATTCCTCACCAATTGTACTGAAAATGTAATCGGTATGTTGTCTTGGCACAAATTTACCTTTTGTTTGGGTTCCCTGTAAAAATCCTTTTCCAGAAAGTCCTCCAGATCCAATTGCAATAATTGATTGATTTAAATTGTAGCCAATCCCCATAACATCTGTCTCATTTCCTAAAAAAAGATCAATTCTATCCCTGTGTCTTTCAGATAGAAGTTCATTATAAGCATAGCTAATTGTATAAACGTAAATTAAGCTTGAAAAAAAAACTATTATTAAAGGGACCACAGATATATTTTTGTTTATTTTTTTTGATAAAAAATAAAAACACCCAAAGACTCCAGTTAAAAGAACTATAACAAAAAAAAATGGCTTCATGAGAGCAAGAAAACCCAGTATTAAAGACATACCAAAAAATAAGACAAAATTTGGATTTAACCCTTCTCTAAATAAAACAAATATAAAAGATAAAAAAATTAAAGCTGACCCAAAATCGGGTTGCATTAAAGTTAGTATTATAGGTATTAAAATAATTAGAAATACTTGAATTAATGACTTAATTTTTTTTAAGTCAATTTGAATTTCGCTTAACAACTTTGCAACTGCTAAATTGGTTGAAAATTTTGCAATTTCAGTCGGCTGTATGCTTACTCCAAAAAAATTATACCATGAATTGTGCCCATAAACAGTTTTACCAAAGACGAAAAGACCCATCAATAACAAAATTGAAAACAAATATATCAGACTAGAAAATCTCTGAAAGAATTTTGAAGGTGCAATTAAGATCAATATTCCAAAAGTTAGAGAGAAAATAAAAAAAGTAAATTGTTTAAAAGCTAGACTATCATAGCTTATATAGTTCGAGCTTTCAATATTATAGGTTGAAGAAAAAATATTCAAAATACCAGTAGCCACCAATAAAAAATATATTACAATTGTTAACCAATCTAATCGAAATGTATTAATCATTTATAGTAAAATTTAAACCCGAAAGAGGTTTGTTATATTCGTATTCAAGACTACCATTTAGCATTCTTCTTTCTAACCTTGGTCTAGTAATAGAATCATTTAGATATTTTTCAATCATAAGGCTTGAAATTGGAGCTGCCCATCTTGAACCCCAATATCCATTTTCAATAAATGCAGCGATCGCAATTTTAGGATTTTCTTTGGGTGCAAAGGCGATAAATATTGAGTGATCCGTAAGTTGTGTTTTTTCACCGTTAATTAAAGTAAAATTTTCTACAGTTCCAGTTTTGCCACACACATCTAATCCTGGTATCTTCGCAATTCTTGCAGTACCTTTTTCTATAACTCTTTGCATCCCATCAATTACTTCACGAAAATAAACTCCATCAACTGCCGTATTAAATCGCGACATATTTTTCTTATTTTTTTCTTCGCCTGTTGTTTTGACAAAATGCGGGGTTATATAAAATCCTTTGTTTGCTATAGCACTCGTAAAATTTGCAAGTTGAATTGGAGTTGCTAGAACTTCTCCCTGGCCTATACCATTAGATATTATGTTGGTTGCACTCCAGTTATCGCCTTTATATAAATTATTATAATAATCTGAATTTGGAATCAAACCAGGTCTTCCAATTGGGAGATCATACCCCAAATAATTTCCTAAACCAAAGCTTTCAAGATACTTTTTCCAAGTCTCGACACCTTCAATGGGCGAGTCTGAATTATTTATTAAATCGATATATGTTTTAGAGAAAAAGGTATTGCAAGACTTGTGAATACCACTCATTAAGTTGTTTTTGGTTCCATATTTACAATTACAATTCATGTGGGCATTTTTAGCATAATAAAATCCATTATTGCATATATGTTTTGTTTCGTTATTAATTACTTTTTCTTGTAATGCAATTAATGCATTAAGAGGTTTTAATGTTGAACCAGGAGAGTATTGTGCAAGTAAAGCCCTGTCAAACAAAGGTTTAGAAATAGTATCGTTAACAAGGGCCTTATAATTTGTTGAACGTTTTCTTCCAACTAATATATTTGGGTCATAGGAAGGGGCCGTAATTAATGCCAAAACTTGACCAGTTTGCGGTTCGATTGCTACTATCCCTCCTCTTTTTTTATTCATTAGCTTTTCCCCATAAGATTGTAATTCAATGTCAATTGTTAAACCTATATTTTTTGCCTGAGATGCTTCAATGTCATACTTACCATTTTTGTAGGGGCCAATAATGCGATTAAACCTGTCCTTTTGGAGAAACTTTTTTCCCTTTTTACCTCTTAATTCTTTTTCATAAGACTTTTCAACTCCTTGTCTTCCGATTAAATCTCCTTGTCTGTAGTATTTGTCATTCTTCAGATCTTCAGTATTGACTTCACTCACATAACCCAGAACATTGGCTCCAAAATTAACTCTATAATCCCTTATTGACTTTTTTTGAATAAAAAAACCTTGAAACTTCCACATCTGCTCTTGAAGTTTTGCATAGTTTTCTTTTGATACTTGGTTTACAACAACAGAGGGTAATCTCATTGAAAACTTTCTTGCACTTTCCAGGTTTTTTATTAATTCTATCTTACTTGTACCTGTTAACTTGCAAAATGATAAAGTGTCGAATGGAGACAAGTTTTCAGGAATAATCATAATATCGTAGGAAGGTTGATTTGAAACTAAAATTTTACCATTTCGGTCATAAATAAAACCTCTTTCGGGATAAACCTCAATTTCAATAATAGCATTATTTTGTGATAATTTGTCATAGTCTTTATCTAAAACTTGTAAACTAAAAAGCTTTACAAAAAAAATGAAACTACTTAGAACTGTCAATATTTTTAATAAGTGAACTTTCATTCTTTGGTGATAAAAAGATTTAGAATTGAAATAATTAAGATAAAAGTAAAGATTGAGTTTGCAATTGTCAATTTTAAAATTGTAAAAGTATGTGTCCAATTAAAATATGAATAGGCATTTAGAACTAATTGATGGAGTATAATTATCATTACATAATACAAAATTCTATTCGAAATCAGAATTCCACTTGAAAAAGGGGATGAAAAGTCCTCATAATTGGGGCCAATGGAAAATTTAATAATTAAAGGCCTTAAAAATGAAACAGTTACACATGAGAGGCTATGAGCTCCAGCTGAGTGACCCAATATGTCTAAAATAAACCCTAATAAAAATCCAATAATTATAAAATTAAATTGATCCAAGTCATACCGATGAATAATTAAAACTATAATATATAGGCTTGGATTTATAAACCCAAACAAGTTGATTCTGTCAAATATTATAAGTTGTAAGAAAATCAAAAGGCAAGAAAGTAATAATACTCTCGGATAGTATTGATTCATTTTTTTTATTTATAAAGGGACTCAATCTCAGACTTATTTGTATTTTTTACAAAATAAACATTATCTATGTTTGTCATATTATTGATTAGTTTTATAGTTAATAAGTAATATTTTCCATCATTTTCAATTTTTGTTACTTTCCCAACTGGAATACCTTCTGGGAAATACGATGACATACCTCCAGTGACAATTGTGTCCCCAATGCCTATTTTATTTATAATTGAAATATCAGAGAGTTTTAATAGATCAGGAGCATTTCCTTCCCAAAACAAAGAACCAAAAGCATTAGATTTTTTGTGTTTTGCATTTATTTTAATGTCTTTGTGAAGAATAGACAAAACAGATGAGAATTTATTAGTAGTTTGGTTTACTATTCCAATTATCCCTTTACTACCAATAACTCCCATTTCTTTCTCAATCGTGTCAGATGAGCCCTTATTAATTATAATAATATTTCTTGTGCTTGATATATCATTTTTTACTACAGAACCAGGAATCAAAGAGAACGGTGAATTTTTATTTAAAACTTTGGAATTAGACCTATAATTTTTATCAATAACTAATGATTTTAAATACAAGTTTTCTTCCATTAGTAAAGTATTTATTTTTTTAAGCTTTAAATAAGAAGCTAATTTTTTTAGTGGCTCAGAAGTTTTACCCGTAATAAAAATACTAGCTTTAAAAAGCTTTGATTTGTGATATTCACTTTGATAGTATGAAAAAGACAAGGTCGTAAAAACAAAAAAAAAGTACAAAAGTAAATTCTTGTATCTCAGTATAAAACTAAGTAACCACTGCATTAGAGTTATTTAAGAAGGATGGTTTTATATAAATTTATGTTTTTAAGGGCAATACCAGTTCCTCTTACCACTGCTTGAAGAGGATCTTCAGCTATGTAAACTGGTAAATCAGTTTTGGTGGATATTCTTTTGTCTAGACCTCGTAACATTGAGCCTCCTCCAGCCAAATAAATTCCAGTGTTATAAATGTCTGCAGCCAGTTCTGGTGGTGTTTGAGAAAGAGCTTCCATTATTGCGTCTTCGATCCTGAGTATAGATTTATCTAGAGCCCTAGCAACTTCTTTATGAGAAACAATCACTTGTTTGGGTTTTCCAGATAACAAATCTCTCCCTTGAACTGACATCTCTTCTGGGGGATTGTCTAAATCTTCAATAGCAGATCCAACATTAATCTTAATTTTTTCAGCGGTTCTTTCTCCAACATATAAGTTATGCTGCCTTCTCATGTAGTAAACTATATCATTAGTAAACACATCTCCAGCTATCTTAACTGATTTATCGCAAACAATTCCGGAAAGTGCAATCACAGCAATTTCAGTGGTGCCTCCACCAATATCTACAATCATATTTCCTTTTGGCTGCTTTATATCAATTCCTATTCCAATAGCAGCAGCCATGGGTTCGTGAATGAGATATACTTCTTTGCCGTTAACTCGTTCAGCAGACTCTCTAACGGCTCTCATTTCGACCTCTGTTATTCCGGAAGGTATGCAAATCACCATCTTTAGAGCGGGGGTGACAACTTTCGTTTTTAGGGTGGGAACACTCTTAATAAGCATGCTAATCATCTGCTCAGAAGCATTAAAGTCTGCAATTACACCATCTTTGAGTGGTCGAATTGTTTTAATATTTTCATGGGTTTTACCTTGCATCATACTTGCTTCGTGTCCTATAGCAATAACTTTTTTCGTAGATCTATCGATAGCTACAATGGAAGGACTGTCTACAACAACCTTATCTTTGTGGATAATTAGTGTATTTGCAGTACCTAAATCAATCGCTATGTCTTCTGTGAGAAAATCAAAAAATCCCATTGAAAATTGTTGTTATTTTAAACAAGTAATGCAAATTTAAGAAATTAATGCTTAAAATGACGTATTCCAGTAAATACCATTTTCATTTTGTGTTTATTACAATATTCTATAGAAAGATTATCTTTGATAGAACCTCCTGGTTGAATGACACATTTTATTCCTTCTTTGTTTGCAATTTCAACACAGTCTGGGAAAGGGAAGAAAGCATCACTGGCCATAACGGAATTTTTAAGATTAAAACCAAAACTTTTTGCTTTTTGGATAGCATGTCTAAGAGCATCGACTCTAGAACTTTGACCCATACCGGACCCCAAAAGCTGGTAGTTTTTGACCAAGACAATAGTATTCGATTTCGTGTGTTTTGATATTTTAGATGCAAATATTAAGTCATCAATTTCATTTTGGTTTGGAATTTCCTTGGTAACAAATTTTAAACTTTTCTCAGAGTCTGTTTTTAAGTCATTTTCTTGAACTAAAATTCCATTTAAACATGACCTATAATTTAATTTTTCTTTTTTTGAAGTTTTATTTTTTAAAATGATCAAGTTCTTTCTTTCTTTTAATAATTTTAAAGCATTTTTGTCGAATTTAGGTGCAATTAAAACTTCAAAGAAAAGTTTATTTAAAAGTCTTGCAGTCTCTAAATCAATGTCAGTATTGGAAACCAAAACCCCACCAAATGCTGAGACTGGGTCGCTCATAAGAGCACTTTTATATGCTGTTAAAATGTTTTTTTTAGTAGAAATACCACAAGCATTATTGTGTTTTAAAATTCCAAATGTTGGTTCTTCGTTCTTAAATTCTGAAATAAGATTAATGGCATTATCTATATCTAATAAATTATTATATGACATTTGTTTACCATGGATTTGTAAAAGTCCTTTTTTTAAATCTCCGTAAAACCAAGCATTTTGGTGTGGATTTTCACCGTACCTGAGTGCGGTATGGTTACTTGAGCTTATTTTTAGAGAATTAACTACTTTGTCTTTATTAAAGTAATTAAA
>MDTG01000669.1_pt1 | contig 15278 bp, 13 predicted proteins | sample 811421 | NCBI WGS metagenome assembly MDTG01 (sample SAMN05326645, study PRJNA326480) | marine metagenome | isolation source: seawater | place: Pacific Ocean: South East | collected 2011
CATCACGACAGTACCGCTGTAATTGAGAAGATGTTGCTGAAGCCAACCAACAGAGGCTGCATCAAGGTGGTTTGTCGGTTCATCGAGAAGGAGCATATCCGGTTTTTCCATCAACAGGCGCGCCAGAGCCACACGGCGCTTCTCACCACCAGATAGCTTATCAACGGCAGAATCAGCAGGAGGACACATCAACGCATCCATCATCATCTTCGCTTCGCGTTCCGCATCCCAACCATTGGCGGCATCAATCTCGCCCTGAAGCTCACCCATCTCTGCCAAGAGCGCATCCATATCCGCATCGGGATTACCCATCTCTGCGCCAATTTCATTAAAACGTGCAATCTTTGTCATGACAGGGCCCATGCCATCAAGCACGTTGCCCAAAACATTCTTGTTTTCATCAAGCTGAGGTTCTTGCGCCAGATATCCGACTTTCACGCCATCAGCAGACCATGCTTCACCAGTAAACTCTTTATCAATACCCGCCATGATTTTAAGCAATGTCGACTTACCCGCACCATTCGGACCAAGCACACCGATTTTCGCACCCGGCATAAAGCTCAAGGTCAAATCTTCTATTACTTTTTTACCGCCCGAATATGCTTTCGAGAGGTTTTTCATCACATATATGTATTGATACGCAGCCATTTTAATCCTTTTTCGTCAAAAATATCATTGGAATGTCTCTTTATCTAGCATTTTGGCCTAGCTTGTTGCAAGCAACAAAATCACCGCCGCCAAGGTAATAATAAGGCCGGAGCGCGGACTGGCATCATCATGAAAACCGCGCAGGCGGTAATAAAGCATAAACCAAACAGGTATAAGGCCGTCCACCATCGACACATAGGCGGGATTTGGAGAAAGAACAATCGCTACATTGAACAAGATCCAAGATAATGTGTGAAAAACAGCCACCCATGCCGCGCCTTTAAAAACGTGCTTATTCAGGACAGGCCCTGAAGATTTCAAGTGTTTGGAAAGAAGGAGCGGTAACGATATAACCGCCCCGAATATACACAGCAAGAATACAAAGTTCAGCGTAATGCGTAGTGGTGATTCCCCTTGCGCCAATATAATCTTTGTTAAAATCACACCAATAGAAAACAACACGGCTATCGGCAAAACAGCCAAAAGCACTTTCCAACCAATATCATTGCGCCGAATAAATTGAATACTCACGCCATAAAGACCAAAGGCAAAGGCAATCGCCAGCGCATTCCATGGATTCTCAATTAGAAATAAACGTTGCGCCTGATCAAACGCCAGCCAGATCAAAAAAACGAGTAACACAGCTATCGGCTGATATAGACAGGCGACACGCCCGCTTTTATTCGCCGCCAGATTGTACAGTGCCATTGCCGATACAACAGACATCGCCGCACATAGTAGCGTTATCAGATAATACATTGGATCGCCTGGCCATTCCATGAACGGGATAAACGGCGCTAACAAAAGTACTGAGATGGCGCATTGCACCGTATTAAGTACAAAACCGTCAATCTTATAGTGTTTATTGACCTCACTTTGGATCGCAAAAGCGATAGAGGCGCAAATAGCAAAAACAAACCAACTCATACGCGATAGCCTACACTGATTTTAAAAGAAGACGAATGCCTATTTTTCTCTCGCTATAATATTTGCCTTGAGGTGCAATCACTCTACCTATTATCATATCATTACCATTTATGGATCAAAGGAGGAGCACCATGTCATCATCAGAAGCCGTAACACCCATTTCACCCGATAGAACCATCACATCAACAAGCCCTGGCCATGGCTATAAAGTTCTTGGCGAAGTCCGCATGTCGTCTGTCGCCGAGGTAACAAAAGCCGTCGACACAGCAAGGATTGCCCAAAGAAAATGGTTTGAAATGGGCTTGGACGCACGCCTTAAGAAAATGGAAATCCTCTACAAAATTCTTGAGGACAATCAAGAAACGCTCGCCAAAGCGTCTTCTGAGGAAATGGGTATGCCGATCACGATGGCGCGGGCACATGCCAGCCGCGCTTGTCAGCAACTTCGCTGGAGTCTTGATAACGCTAAGAAATATTTATCTGACGAGATTACTTATGAAGACGATAAGATGAAAGTCGTGATGAGCCATGAGCCATACGGCGTTGTTGCCTGTATCGTCGCATGGAATTTCCCCATCCCGAATTTTGAACAAAGCGTATGCCCTGCTCTCATTGCCGGTAACACTGTTGTCATGAAATACTCAGAAGAAATTCCTTTATTCCAACAAACCTTTGAACGCTTAATAGAAGAAAGCGATTTTCCTGAAGGTGTTGTTAATTTTGTCTATGGGGATGGCGAGATTGGTAAGGCTTTATCCAATGCTGACTACGACTTTCTGACATTTACAGGTAGTTCCAAAGTCGGGAAAGGGCTTTATCAAACAGTGGCGGGGAAATTTAAACCACTCGCATTGGAACTTGGCGGATCAAGCCCTGGCCTTGTTTTTGAAGATGCCGATCTGAATGACGATATCATTGCGCAAATCTTCAACTTACGCTTCTCCAATACAGGACAATTCTGCTCGAACCTCAAACGCCTCTTTGTCCATGAAAGTCGCGTTGAAGAGCTAACAGAAAAATTAGTCACCTTTGCAAAAACACAAAAAGTCGGTGACCCGCTTGACGAAAACACGCAATTTGGCCCGCTCGTCGCAAAGCGTCAGGTCGATGCTTTGGAAGTCCAACTTAAAGATGCCCTTGATAAAGGCGCGAAAGTTTTATGCGGCGGTAAAAAACCTGATGGGCTAGAGGGCGCTTATTTTGAACCAACAATCTTGGCCAATATCAGTGATGATATGAAAGTCGTAACAGAAGAAGTCTTTGGGCCTATCCTACCGATCATGACGTTTTCAACATATGAGGATGCAATCTTCAAAGCCAATGACACGAATTATGGCCTAACCGCTTATGTTTACACATCATCGAAAGACATAGCGGAGCAGGCTGGGCGTGATATCAAAGCCGGTACAATTAGTGCCAATCTATCTAACGGGATGCAACCATGCACACCGTTTGGCGGTTTTAAAGAGTCCGGCATAGGCCGACAACGCGGATCAGAAGGATTCCATGAAGTGACACAGGTGAAAGTCATCTCTTACGATAAATAATATTTCTGCTACAATATAAGCAGAATTTAATAAGGAGACATGTCATGAGCAGAGATCAATTATCCGGCGATTCCTTGGCCGCAGCATCACGTAACCGTGCAAAATTCTCTAAACATGGCGGCAAAGGCGCGGCAGGCCACGTTCAAGAGGGCATGGACAAAGAAAGCCTGACTCTAGATGGTGGACGCTATCAGGACGTCATTACCATACCTGAGGGTTTTAACGAGCCTTTATATATTGGCCTATCATGGAATAATGTCATCCAGATTCGAGAAGAAGGTCTGCTTAATCGCATGATGAACAAAATGCAGGATATCGGCGTAGACCTTGACCTAGGCTGTCTTTATGAACTACATGATGGCCAGCGCGGCGCACTACAGCCTTTTGGTGACCTTTATGGAGATTACGAAAAAGCGCCATTTATCTATCATAGCGGTGATGAACGTACGGGCGATACGGCTGGAGATGATGAACATATCCGTTTAAATGTCAGTCAGTGGAAAAGAATTAAAAAAGTTCTTATTTATTGCTACATCTATAAGGGTCCGGAAAGATGGGAAGAGATCATGCCTGAAATTTCTCTAAAAATGGGCAATCTGGAAGATATTAAATTAAAACTTCGCTCCTATCGTGACGACCTACCGATATGCGCACTAGCAACGCTGGAAAACAAAGACGGCAAAGTGGAAATTACGCAACATGCCGAATATTTCCGTGGCCACCCAGCCATGGACCGCGCTTTTGGCTTTGGTATTCGCTGGGAAGAAGGCGAAAAAAGCTAAGACATTTCCTTATAATAGGCGACCATCTCATTCGTCAGTTCATACGCATCGGCACAGGCATCAATGCCAAAGAAGTTTCTGGCCCGCATGAAGTGCTCCTCAAATTTTTCGCGGCCACCTTGTGTGCATTCACTCAAAATCTCTTCCATCACTTCAAAGAATGTCAGCGAAAATTCACTCAGCGCCAAGACCCCTTTTTCATTTAAAATACTGGATGCCAGATCATGAACAATGATTGAACCGGGTGGGCAGAAATTCTTGAGCGCTTCAAAAGGGATTTTTTCTTGCGTCAGAATTGATGCCATTGAAAGTGTGATTACCGTTTGGATCGTCGAAGGGAACTCACCTAATTCATGGGTAACGAACACATCTGCACCGTATTTTTGGCAAGGAAAGGCCGTACAAATAGCCTGCACTTTTTTCTCGGCCTGCTGATAATTTTTTGCATAGAATTCTTTAGCCTCACGCCACTTCGCGAAAAAGTCCCGTGCATTTAAATTGGCGAAGGAGTCAAAACTACGGGCAAAAAGCGCTGTATTCTTTCGCGCTTGTTCCGACCCGTAAATGATATTGGCAAAAAGCACTGGGTCCTGAACTAAAAGCCTCTTTGTAAAGTTAATCAGGGCGTAAAATTTTGGGTGCGCGCGATAGTCGAAAATCAGATCTGGGTTCAGCCCCATCTTCGCAAAACTCGCCGCTAAAGAAACCTGCATAATCTGATAAACGGCCTGAACAAAAGAGCCCATACGGTCATGCTCACGCGCATCCGCACGCAAAAAATCTATACCCTCAAATAGATCCTCAATAAGAAAACCCAGTCTGGCATCATCAAAAAATTCAGGCTGGGCCACCAATGTCTGCGGTAGATTATGCCAGTTAGACGGATCAAACATTGGATGCGCATAATATAGGGCACCTGCTGTACCGCAATGCTCTTGCATCACTTCCAAAGGCGCTTCAGCAATAGAACAAACATGGATGAGAATGTGCCTGTCTGACACATCCACCGCAATATCTTTGGCCACCGATTCCATACAATGAACAGGCACAGCAAAGAAAATGATCTCCGATTGATCTAACAAGTCTTTATTTGATAATTTTGTATCAAGGTCGGCGATATGAACGTCCCACCCCTTTGCCGACAAAATAGCCTGCATAGCCTGCCCCATCTGGCCGTTACCGCCAATGATGCCGACTGATTTTTTCATTATGACGCGGTGCGCTTGGGTTTTTCTTCGGCAACGCCAAGTTTGTTTTGAAGATCCGTAGATGACGTTGTGTATTGGAATCTCAATTTCCGATCTGGATAGACGATACGGAACGCTTCTTGCGCCATCAACGCCCCCTCATGGAAACCTGATAGAATGAGCTTAAGCTTGCCCGGATAATGATTGATATCCCCAATAGCAAAAATACCTGGTTCCGATGTCTGGAATTTTTCTGTATCTACAGGAATGAGATTCTCGTGGAGGTTTAAACCGAAATTCGCCACAGGGCCAAGCTTCATCGTCAGGCCATAGAAAGCCAGCAATGTATCACACTCAACATCATAAGGGCCGCTTTCCTTCGATTTAATCGTCACAGCGTCTAATTTTCCACCCTCACCTTTAAGCTCTGAAAGCGCGCCGATATGGAGTTTCATCTTTCCTTCAGCAACAAGCTGGCGCATTTTATTAACACTATCTGGCGCGGCGCGGAAATCATCGCGGCGGTGAACAAGCTGAATAGACCGAGCAATTGGCTGAAGGTTCAAACACCAATCCAGCGCTGAATCGCCGCCGCCCGCAATCAAAATGTCTTTATCACGGAACTGCTCCATCTTACGCACGGCATAAAAAACAGACACACCTTCATAGTGTTCGATATTTTCCAGTGGCGGCTTTTTGGGTGTAAACGAGCCACCACCAGCGGCAATCACAATCACAGGTGCTTCAATTTTCGTGCCCTGATCCGTACTTAAAAGCCAGTTACCATTATCGAGTTTCTCAATAGCCTCCGCCATTTCATTTAGGTGGAATGTCGGGTCAAATGGCTCGATTTGCTCCATTAATCGATCCGTTAAATCTTGCCCTGAGATCACAGGCCATGCTGGAATATCATAAATCGGTTTTTCAGGGTAAAGCTCCGCGCACTGGCCACCGGGCTTATCCAAAATATCAACGAGGTGCGCCTTCATATCCAAAAGGCCCAGTTCAAATACAGCGAATAGCCCTACTGGCCCCGCCCCGATAATAATAACATCTGTTTTATGTGATTGTTCGCTCATACGCTTTGTAATGCTTCTGTAGTTTTTGACTTTTTATATGTAGCGAAAGATACACCAAAATAAAGACAAAAGTCTAGCCGCAGTTAGATATTAGAAAAGGTCTAAACGTCCATATTTAAATGGCGCGCCCGTTCAATCACAGCGTCATACGTACCGTTCTTCACCAATTCATGATCAGTTTGCTGTTTTGGGTTATTAAATAAATGACGAATAGCACGTGTACGCTTAACAACATGGCTCATAAGCGAGCGATGATTACGCGGTAGTACACTATTGATATTAACATCGCCCGATTTGGATCTTTTAACACCAGAAGGATACGTCGGACGCACTAAACCTGATTCCAGCATTTTATCGACATCCACCAGACGCATAAACACGGCTATATTGAGCACCTGTCTCACATGTTCACGGGCTGGATTAGACTTTTTCTTGAGCTGGTTCGCCAGATTACTGATCTCTAAGAGACGCTCATTAAAATCAATTTTATCGCGTGTCATTTTATATTACCTATCTATCAGCACGGCAAATATAGCTATCAACCACCCTGGGCGGAGCCGCGTCTTTTCTTTCATGGTTCGGGACATAATGAAACAATGCATCTTTACCTGCCTCAAGATCAAAAAAGAAAATTACCGCATGACGCGGCAAATAAATAGCACCAGATTTTTTGTCATTTGGGTCTTTTGATATCCCCATACCTTGGTAATTAGCAGCCGACACCATTCGAAAAGTCTTGCCGAAGAATAAACGAGGATCAGTTCGATCTAACTGGCCGGAACGATGCCCCAACCGATTTGGGGAAATATTATCATAATGCCCTCTCAGTTTAGTAGCATTTACCATCAAAGTGATAAGACGCAAATACCCAAGATGAACCCTAAGCGCATCGAAACGACGCTGTCTATGTGCATCCATCTCAACATGATGTATACGGCTATCTTTTCTTAAGCTCATTTCACCGCCTATAGCCTCACTCTCCGCTTGCATCTGTGGCGCCTCGACAATTCTATTTGCCGGGAAATCAGACGCAATAGCTATATTCCGCCCATAAAACATATAAGCACCCTCAGCGCCGCGCGCGAATCTATGTCTGAGATCTATATAATCTTGATTTGAATAAGGATCATCTTGAGGCGCATCAATCCAAACAACGCCTTGCGGATAAGTTCCATCTACACGTTTCTTACGCATAGCATCATCGGCGGCAAACATTGCATTTGAAACATCGTTTGCCTCAATAAACTCTAAATGCGGTGGTTTATTATCTCTGGTCAATAATTCCATGGATGCACTCGAATTATGATTGATTTTAGTTTAATCGCAAGTCAGGTTTTAGCACCTTCTTTTGTGATATGTCAATAAATGAGGCGCTTGTATTTATCTCCCTGTACTATAAATTTATTTCCAATATGACTGATCACAGAAAAATCATTGCATACTGGCTTCTTGCCACTGGTTTTATGGTCGCGGCGATGGCCGTTATTGGCGCGATTACACGCCTGACAGAAAGTGGCCTTAGTATTGTACAATGGCACCCTGTTAAAGATATGCTACCGCCGCTGTCTAACAGTGAATGGGAAAGACTTTTTGCCATTTATCAGGAAACACCAGAGTACCAGAAAATTAATTACAGTATGGTCCTTGCCGATTTCAAACAAATTTACTTTTGGGAATGGCTACACCGTTTGTGGGGACGGCTGATCGGTATTGTCTATGCGCTACCTCTTCTTTTCTTTTGGATCAAAAAATGGATACCCGCAGGTTTTCACGGCAAATTACTGATCGGTCTTTTACTAGGCGGCGCGCAAGGTTTCATGGGCTGGTTCATGGTTGAAAGCGGTCTTATTGACCGTCCTGATGTCTCGCATTACAGACTCGCAGCCCATCTTTTCCTTGCCTTCATTATTCTTGGCTATTTGTTGTGGCTAGCGCTAGACCTGCTTAAAATTCCAGGCCGTAGTCCCTACAGTTTCTGCAAATTCAGACATGGGTGCACGGCCTTATTTTTCTTAGCCCTTACCGTTATATGGGGCGCTTTTACCGCCGGATTAGAAGCAGGACTGATCTATAATACATGGCCGCTTATGGGTGGACAGTTCATGCCGCCGGAAAGTTTCGGCTCTATCACTGAAAGCCATGCATGGGTGCAGTTCACGCATCGCTGGCTCGCCGCTCTTACGCTGTTTTTCGTGTTTAGCTTTGCATGGCGCATTAAATCAGTCTGGTTGGGCATATCTGTAATGGGACAATTCGCGCTTGGCATTTTTACCCTTCTCAGCGCCCTCTATATCCCTCTGGCCGCTTTGCATCAACTCGGCGCCCTCGTCACATTCTCTTTGCTGATCATGAATTTACATCAGCTATGGCAAGCTCGCGCTTATAGGTAAAAGCAAAAAAAAATGCCCCACGAGGGGGCAGTTTTGTTAGAGGAGATATTAAACCTTAAATTTAATTTTTGGTAATCGAATGATCTTTAATCCTTTTAAATCCTTAAAGGCCCAAAGAACCAATTCCACCACCATTGCGTGTTCTCACACGCGTCTCGGCCACGTTAATGGGCGAGCCTTTACCAAAACTAATGCCGCTTTTAACATAGATTGGCTTGATAGAGCGGGATGCACCGCCAAGCATAGATGCCTGTGCCACATTCCCTAAATTTGTTAGTGATCCCAGATCCACATTCGCAACATCTGATACATTTGACATGACCGATGTTGCCATGCTTGCAACTTCTGTCCCAGCGCTACCAAAGTTTTTAATGGCATCGCCAACTGTGCCGGGTACATTCCCCGCATTCAGTCCTAAGATTGTTGCTAATACTAATAGTGATCTAGACATATTCTTTTTTCCCTCGTTTGCTCGTTCGTCCGCTTCGTTCCTCAATATTGTTAGAATATCGAAAAGGGTTAAAGATTAAGTAAACAATAGATAAAATTTTATCTATCTTGTATTTTCAATTATATTTCAGATAGTTAATAAATAAATTATGTTAAGTATTGGCTGTAAAAACACCGAACAAAACCCCATATCTAAGAAAAAAAGTAAACTTTTTTGCGCAAAGCAACATCACTTCGCTCAAAAATGACTTATATCAAGGATTCAATTATGGGGTTTAATTAACGTTTGGAAAAAGCTAAAAATAAAACCATGTCATTCTTTTCCAATATAAAGAGCTTTATTAAAAGACGTCGCGAATGGATTAAACAAAACTCCAAACGCGCTTTCTGGATTTGGATTACATATCAAGCTGTTAAAGGTACCCTAACCCTTTCCCTTATATGGATTCCACTGTTTTTAATGTGGCTCCATCATCGCTGATTTGTATCTCATCCACAGGCAATGATGCGATGCACAATTTTTTTTCTTGCTTTTTTTATTCATAATATGGTTCTATAGCCTCTGATATGCGCAAACACTGCGTTTCGTGACCTGCAAAATTAACTAGGATGAAAAAATGCATAACGCAAATATAAGAGTATCGATCAAGATGGACTGCATGAAACCACAGTTTCGCGCGGCAATTCTTCCTGCATACACTACAGGTGTGTCTTCACGTGCGCTTTTCTCCTACGGGCTTAAAGCCGCGAATGATGACGAAAAAGATCACTGGCTGGCAGTGAATCAGAAGTAACTTACTTCTTTTCCTCTCAGCCATCTCCCAAGGCTGATAGGAAATAAAAACTCTCCATTAAACCAATAAGAGCCTCCTATTAGCCTTTAAAACAAGAATTTTAAAGGATTAATACGATGTTATTTAAACGACTAAAAAATATATTTGCTGATAACCGGCAACACGCTGTAAACCAACATAGCTTATCAAAAAACCTATGGCGCTTTATGGGCCATTATATTGCACAAGAGAGAACCGTCATTGGCAAAATGCTGATTGGTGAGTTAATTCTGGCGGCATTGATCAGTGGCTCCTTCTGGGCTATCGGTCAGATCGCTGGTGACAATGTCGGCACAGCAATCTTGCTTGGCGCGGGGGGCTTGCTTATTGGCCGAACCGTGACCGAGATTATGCTCGGCTCTGTCTACGCCCATAAATATACACCGCGCTTTGCGAACAAGATTCGCAAGCAGTTGTATAATTTCACGGCGGGACAATCTCTGGCCTTTTTCCAAAACAACCATGCTGGTCGGATTGGGAACAAGATCATGGATACAGGTCGTTCTATCCGCGATATGGTCAGCTCGACCATTGGTGCCGTTTGGTTCGCCGCCATTTTTACAGCAGTGAATATTGGCCTCATGGCGAGCAATAATATATGGCTGACCTTACCCATGGGTTTATGGCTGGCTGGCTATATCGGCACGATGGTGCATTTCTTGCCGGGCATTAAAAGGCTTTCAGCACAATCAGGTGATGTCTTTAGCCGCCTTAGCGGCCACATGCATGACGTATTGGCTAATTTCGAGTCTGTCAAAATGCATGACATGGAAGACGCCGAGATGGACAAGCTGAATGACAAATTCAATGTTCATACAAAGGTCATGCATGACATGCTCCATAAAAAATGGAAGATGGATTTTACCATCAACATTTTGAACTGGTTTATGGTGCTTGGCACAGGTCTTGTCGGCTTATGGCTTGCTAATACGGGTCAGACCAGTTGGGGTGTTGCTATCGCCATGGCCCTGCCAATGGCCCTGCAAGCCACTTTCCAGTCAGGCTGGATCAAGGATGAGATGGCCAATATCTTCGAGAATCTCGGCATTGCCGAAGAAGGTATGAAAACCCTCGCCCATGATCATGAGATCCGTGACGCTGAGGATGCTGAAGACTTAAACGTGAAAACAGGTAAAGCGGCCATCACCTATGACAATGTGCGCTTTATCTATGGCGGTACAGACAAGTCCGTTATCGATGGCTTGAACCTCCATATTCCGGCAGGTCAAAAAGTCGGTGTTGTCGGCACATCAGGCGCTGGTAAGTCAACAATCACTAAATTGTTGCTCCGCGCTTATGATGTGACGGACGGACAAATCACCGTCGCTGGCCAGAATGTCGCCGAGGTAACGCAAGGTTCTTTGCGCCGTACGATTGCTTCAGTGCCGCAGGAAAGCCAGATGTTTCACCGCTCGGTTTTGGATAACATCCGTTATGCCAGACCTGAGGCTGAGATCGATGACGTCATCGCGGCGGCCAGATTAGCCAATGCACATGACTTTATCGAGAGCTTGCCTGAAGGCTATGACACATTGGTTGGTGAACGCGGTACGAAACTGTCAGGCGGTCAGAAACAGCGCATTAGTATTGCCCGTGCAATTTTGAAAGATGCGCCAGTTTTGATCCTTGATGAGGCAACCTCTGCTCTTGATTCAGAGTCCGAGACTCTAATCCAAGAAGCCTTGGAGACCACAATGCGCGGCAAGACGGTTATTGCGATTGCACACCGCCTGTCAACATTGCGCCAGATGGACCGCATTATTGTGATGGATAAAGGCCGCATTGTTGAAGATGGCACGCATAATGAGTTGATCCGTATTAAGAACGGCCATTATGCGAAGCTATGGTCTATGCAATCCGGTGGCTTTGTCACGGATGGTCCGGCGGCGGCAGACATAGAAGCCGATGATGAGACGGAAACACAGCGCATTGCAATTACGCATGCGAAATTCCAACTCAATAAATAATGAAACAAAAGCGGAGCGCTTTTCCTAAAACTAAAGTGCTCCGCTTCTAAAAAAAAATGATAGGATAAAAACGATGACAATCAATATTAAAAACACCCTGCCCATTCTTACACCGAGGCTTATCATTGATTTGCCTTCAATGGATATGCTTGATGAAATTCAGGCCGCCAAGGTTGAAATATGGCCAGAGCTAAAAAAATGGATGTCGTGGTCTACCCCTGACCAAAAAGCTATAGAGCCACTAAAAGAGTACTTTCAAAGTGCTTCTGATCCAAATCTTATACATGGATTTCCACTTATTGGCCGTTGCCGGGAAACAAATCAATATGTGATCTCAACAGGGCTACATCCTGTTGAAGGCAAAGAAAACGAATTTTCAACGGGTTATTGGGTTGCCAAAAATATGCAAGGCAAAGGTTTAGCGACTGAGGCTACGAATGCCGTATTACGCTACGCTTTTGATATTATCGGCGTAGATAAAATGCATATATGCTATTACGAAGGGAATTTGGGTAGTAGCCGTGTCATTGAAAAACTTGGCTTCACAGCAACCCAGACGCTAGAGAACAACCACAAAAGCAATTTTGATGGCTCAATGCTAGACGAACATCTTTTTGAAATGCATGGCCCTGAAGTCTTGCCTGCTTTGAGCGTCACGTTTGGCTAAAATAGCCTCTACTTTGGTGTACGGTGTGTATGCTGTGCTGAAATAGCTTGCGGTAAATGGCTATGATCATGGCCGCAGGCTTTTTCAGGATGCAAGTGGTGATGCACAATATGCTCAATTTGGTGAGAATCAACTCTAACGCCATCAGGCGCTTTTTCGAACAGCTTTTCTTTACCTGCTTTTGTTGCAAGCGTATCCCGCGTTTCAAAACCAATTTTGCCGTCCTCGTCCATGATAAAGAACATCATGCTAAAGCCGCTTTGATTATCGCCGCAACATGGACAGCGATACTGCACCACGCCTTGGAACTGATCACCCGTAATGATGCCGCATGGCTTCTTCCTATAGCCGCCTTCGGGTTTCTTCTCGATTTCCATGATAATCGCAACCATCAAATCAACATTTTCAGGCTCATCCTTATCACGCCAAACAAGGGCAATATGGCTTTCATCCATAACAATCGGATTTTCTTTTGTGTGGATTGGCTCCATCAGAAACGCGTCTGGCGCATCATTATTAAAATTGACAAAGTCCTTGGCACTGCGGCGCTCAGGATGTCTTTCAATAATATCCATCGCCTGCTCATAGATACGCTCATCTGCGATCTGGATCGGGTGCAGAATAATTAATCCGCCTTGTTCACTCAATTTTTGTGTTGCCATTTTTAACTCCTCTAGTCTTCTTTACATATTTTTGCTTTAAAGTGCAAATTTATTGCGGGCCGCGTTGTTTTGTATGCCCTTGGAACTTACGCTCAACCGGTTTACCGTTCTGTGCTTTAGACAAAATACTTTTCGCCTGATAACCATGGGTACACCCCTCATTACAAACATGTTCGAACGCTTTCTTCGACGTGTTGCGTTCTCCCCCTCCTAAGCCACCACCACTTTTTGCCGATGCCATTTGCGCGAGACGTTTTGCAATCGCATCATCCAGAACTGTGTCATCTGTCACATCTTGTGCATGTTCTGCTTCAATTTTTTTGATCGCTTCATCTTCAATCTTTTGTTCAGCTTCAATATGCTTTCTAGCCTCAATCGCATCGCCGCCAAATTCAGTGACAATTTCATCCCATTTCTTTGCATCAATTTCATATTTCGCAGTGACTTCCTGTTCAATACGCTTATACCCTTCTTCTTTCGAAAGAAGTTCGACTGTACCGTCAGGGTTAACAATTCTTATCTTTCCATCCGCCGTTTGATCAACCGCGGCTAATTCAAATTGATCGCCGCATTTGCAATCTGCCCCGCACCCATCTGCATCTGGCCCATTTTTATCATTCTCGGAGCCAGATTCTGTGCCTTCTCCACCCTCTTTTGCTTCAACATTCGTTGCAGGTGCCTCTGGTTTTTCCGGTGCATCAGACGATGGCGGTACGACCACATCCGGTTTACCTTCATCAGGCGCGGTGGCCGTGGGTGTGTTACCTTCTGGAGCTGTATCTGTACGATCTGGCCCCTCTTGTGAATTTGTTTCGGGTGATTTTCCCTCCCCCCCTGTCTCCGTCCCGCCACTAGCAACAGGCGTGGTTGGTTCTTGCGGCGTGCTTTGAGATGGTGTAGGTGTTGCTGTCGTCGCGGAGAACGATGCAGACCCCGTGCCAGTAGCTCCGCCAATAACTGGGGCCGCTCTTACGCCGGCACTGATGTTATCATTAGATGTCGCACCGCTTGTTTCTACTTTTAAGCTTACAGGTGAAACCGCGGCCTGCTGTGATGGGCCATCAAAAACTTGCGGCACAATGGCTGTAATAGCAGGAAGGGCCGTTTCAATTTTTGCGTTTAGAGCCTCAGCATTAAGCGTCGGCGTGATCGCTGCGACACTGGACGCAAACTGCGCTGTCTGATTCTCAATTTTCTGTGCAGTCTCAATCACGTTACTAAGCGCTACCGCCTGAATGGCTGGAATGTCACCGCTTTGAACAAGTGCATCCAGTTTTTCAATCAATTCGCTCGGGATTGCTTCGTCTTGTTCTAAGCCCTCAAGTGTCTCCAGTGCCGCCTCCACTTCAGCGCGCGTTTCATCGCTCAAGCTTTCGCTTTCAAGAATTGCGTTGAGTTGTTCAGCCATCTCAGCCTTAACCGCCTCAATCTGTGCCGCCTGAAGCTCAGCCATATTTTCTATTTTCTCAGCCAAAGTTTGCGCGACAACTTCAAGGCTTGGCACATTCAATCCATGCACATCCGCCGTTTGTTTCAAAATATCGAGTGTTTCAGCCACTAATTCCATTAATGCGAGCTGGCCTGCAAACCCATCCATATCCATAGAGACAGGCAAACCATCAGCGTCAAGAACCATATCGCCGCCGCTCATCTCCATAATCTCATTGAGTTGCTCAGCAATCTCCTCCATCAACTCTTCCATACGGGCTTTGATCTGCGGATAGGCTTCCGCCGCTACTTGTAAATTGCCAAGCTTCACCAGATCAGCAACATTTTCGATCAGAGCCTGAAGCTGTTCTATCTGTTCTTCACTTAAATTACCGCCCGCGCCGACAGCCATCATTTGCTGAGCAAAGCCCTGAACTTGAGCGATATCAGCGCCAAACGCTCTTAGCATCGTAATATCTAAACGCGGGTCACTTTCCGCCGCGAAGTCATCTTCATTCTCGCTATAGCTTGCCTCCAATACCAAAGAGCGGGTGTTGCCGATCAAATTCATCAAGCCCATATCGTTGACTTTTGAGTGCGACCCCATGCCTTTCATATCCAGATGTGTCTGGCGGTAACTGCCATTTAGGTCGACCAGTTGTTTTGATTTTGTCGCAAGGCCGCTACCAGAATGCACCAGCGCAATCTCCA
>MDTG01365823.1_pt1 | contig 15276 bp, 15 predicted proteins | sample 811421 | NCBI WGS metagenome assembly MDTG01 (sample SAMN05326645, study PRJNA326480) | marine metagenome | isolation source: seawater | place: Pacific Ocean: South East | collected 2011
CGTTGATAGGCTGGATGTGGAAGCGCAGTAATGCGTGCAGCTGACCAGTACTAATAGCTCAATTGGCTTGATTTATGCACTGAAAAAAATTTTTTATCAGATAGATATATATTATTAAAATTAATATTTTTTTTTATTCATAACCTGTTTAATTTTTTTCCGTAAATCTTTTTCAAGTTTTTTTATATTTTCATCAAAAGTATTATCAATGATTATGTGAGGTTTTTTAGGAAACTGAGGTTTAATATTTATTCCAACAATATTTTTTTGATTTTTATATAATTTTTTTTTATTTAAACTTATAATCTTATTAACATCTGACTTAACATAAATCTCAACATATTTTTTAATATTTTTCTTATTCCAATTTCTTGGCTTATTCATTAGCCCAACTAAAGAGAAAACTACATTTAAACCTTGATCAGTTAAAAGTTTAGCAATTTTTGTAAATTTTACTGAATTCGAAATTCTGTCTTTAAATGAATATCCGTATAATTCTAATATTTTTCTTAGAGCATCTCCATCTAAATGAACAGTTGGTCCATATTTTCTTGAAATAAATGGATAAATTTTTTTTGCTAATGTTGTTTTTCCAGATCCAGACAGACCAGTTATCCAAAATAAAGTTCCCTTATTTTTTATTTTTTTTGGCATGATTAAATTTTATTTTTTTTATTATATATAATTTAATTCTTTTAATAGAAATTAGATTTAAAAAAAATATAAATTAGCTTAAGTGCCTGAATTTTTAAAATTTTGAAATGATAGAATTAAATCGCATTTTATTCAAAGTTAATATATAAGGCATTTAAAATGAATAAAAGACCCCTATTTAGTCATAGTATAAAAAAAAATTTTATTTTAGATGCAAATTATCTTTTTATTGATGGGATGAGCAGAAGTGGTAAAACATCAATTGCCCCTGTAATTAGTTCATTTAAAAGAGTAGAGCATTTTAAAGCCAGAGCCACATATGATAGATATCTAATGATGTATCAGTCAGGCGATTTAAGCAAACAAGGATTTAAATATTTATTTGAAAGTGATTTATTGATGGATACTTGGTTTAGTATGATGGGAAGAGACGTAAATAATAACTTACATGATTTAACAAGTATTTTAAATTCACCAAAATATAAACATTACATTGCAAGAACAAAAAAGAAAGATACACCAGAAACTTTTGATAAAATTGTTAAAGATGTTAAAAAAAGAAAATTAATTTTTCCATTTATTTGTGATGATTTTGCTACAATCGGTGGGTTGTTAAGTGAGATTAGTAAAAATTTTAAATATATTATTGTGATGAGAAATCCGATAGATATGATATTTACATGGTTTAGAAGCGGAAGAGGGTCAAGACTGGGCACTGATCCAAGATACACTAACCCTGCATATATAATTAAAAACTTTGAGAATATACATCATTCGATGCTCAATAAAGCAGCGGAATATAATAATGCAAGTCCTTTAGAAAAGTGTTTTTTAGTTGTTGAAAATAATATGAAAAAATATTTAGACTCCAATTTAATACGGTCAAAAAATTCTTGTTTAGTTCCAATTGAAAATTATTGGATTGAAACAGAAAGTTATATTAAAAAATTTGAAAAATTCTTAAATACTAGTAAGACAAATTTTACAAAAATTGAAGTTAAAGGCGCTAACTTACCAAGAAAAAAAGATCTAAATACGTTTTCATTAAAAGCAAATATAATATTCGACAACATGAACAAAAAATACGTTTTGAGATTAAAAAATTTATGTAAACGTTATGAGGAAGAAATTTCAGATATTTATAAGTTGAATTCAATTTCAAATTTCTCGAAAGGAAAATTTAAAAAGATGAATATAAAAGATTATTCTAAAATTTCACCAGCTTCAAAATATAATAGAGGAAAGCTTACAAAAAATTAAAAATGTGTGGCATAGCTGGTTATTTTGGTAAAAAGTTAATAAATAAAAATATTGTTGATAATACTTTAAATGCATTACATCATCGTGGTCCGGACTCTAATGGTTATTATTACGCGAATGATAATTTTTCTAACAACCTCTATTTATTGCACACAAGGTTAAATATTATAGACATAGATCAGAGATCAAACCAACCATACCGCATTGGAGATTTTGTACTAATTTTCAATGGCGAAATTTATAACTATCTTGAAATAAAAAATTTATTATTAGGAGAAGGAATTAATTTTGATACAGCTGGCGACACAGAGGTTTTAGCGAGAGCTTTAATTCAATGGGGAATAGATAAAACATTAGATAAGTTGGAGGGCATGTGGGCTTTTGCATTTTATAATAAAAATTCAGGTAACTTATATTTATGTAGAGATCGTTTTGGTGAAAAACCATTGTATTATGTAACAAAAAAAGATGGTATTTATTTTGCTTCAGAAACAAAATCTTTATCCAAGTTATTAGATAAAGATTTAAACTTAAACTTTGATCAAATTCATAGATATTTAATCAATGGATACAAATCTTTATATAAACAAAACTCAACTTTTTATAATGAAATAAAAGAAGTTGACAGGGGTCAATGTATTAAAATAAACCAAGAAATCAAGTTAACTCCCTCAAATTACTGGAAACCAAAATTAAGTATTGATGAAAAATTAAGTTATAAAAATTCAGTTGAAAAAATTAGAGAAGAGTTATTAAGAAGTGTTTCAATTAGATTACGTTCAGATGTACCAATTGCATTTTGCATGAGTGGTGGAGTAGACTCTAATTCATTAATCGGTATTGCCTCTCGTGAAAAGAAATTTGATGTACATGGTTTTACAGTAATAAACTCAGATGAAAGATATAATGAAACTGATTTAATCAAAAAATCTGTTAAAGATTTAGGAATATCTCATACCTCAGTGCCAATAGAAAAAAAAAATTTTTTGGAAGATTTAAAAAATCAAATTAATTCTAATGATTCACCTATATGTACAATTTCTTTTTTCTTGCATAGAAAACTCATGAAAGCAATAAGTGAGATGGGATACAGAGTTAGCATAAGTGGTACAGGAGCAGATGAATTATTCACAGGATACTACGATCATGGAAATTTATTTCTCAAATCAATGCATGATAATCCTAATGACTTTGATTTAGCTCTTGAGGGGTGGAAAAAAAATCATTTACCTTATGTAAGAAATGAACATTTAAAAGATCCATTTTTATACATTAAAGACCCTAATTTTAGAGAACACATATATGATGATAGTGAAATATTTGCTACTTTTTTGAATAAAAGCTGGCACGAAAATTATCATGAAAAAAATTATTGTTTAAGCTTGATGAGAAATAGGATGTTAAACGAGCTTTTTCATGAAGTTGTGCCAGTTATACTCAATCAAGATGATTTGAATGCAATGTATTTTTCTGTTGAAAATAGATCTCCATTTTTAGATAGACGTCTATTTGAAGCTTCATATTCTATACCAGAGAAACATTTGATACAAAATGGTTTAAAAAAAAGTATTTTGAGAGATGCAGTTAAAACTATTGTACCTGAAAAAATATTAAAAAATCCTAGAAAAGTAGGTTTTAATGGTCCTATAGAAGATCTTTTGGATACAAAAAATAAGATCATCAAAGAGTATCTTTTAGATAATAGTGAAATTTATGAGTTAATAGATAAAAATAAAGTAGAAGTTCTTTTAACCAAAAAAAAATTTATCAACAGTGAAAGTAAATTTATATTTAATTTTCTTAATGTTAAGATGTTTCTTGAATCAAAAAAACATAAATAGTTTTTTTGTTAAGACCATTTCCAGTCTTTTATTAAAAAATTTTTAATATACCAAACTCCTTTGGCGTCCTTATTCCAAATTTTTTTATTCCTAAAAGTACTCACAATTTTAAAAAATTCTTTTTCGGAAATATTTACATAATTACAAAAATAAGAAATTTCAGATTTTGGTAATTCTTGACCAAAAGATTTAATTTTCAATATGGCTTCATCTCTAGTCATTCTTCCATTTCTTATTTCTAAAGAAAGATTGTCCCAGATTCGAGAGAAACCAAATTTGTACCATTTCATCCAGTGATGAATTGTAATTAAGAAAGAGTCGTCTATATCTGCAAAATTATAATAACCAGTTTTTGCCTTATCTGCGCTTTTAAAGCCAAATTTTTTTGCAACTTGATATGTGTATTGTGGATCCCACTTAAAATAATGACCTAAGAAAACTGCTCTTACTCCAGCACTACTTTGTTCTTTATCATTGGGCCATGCATATGGTGCCAAATCTTTTTCAGATAACTCTTTATCAACCCAATCTAAATAAGTTGTTCCATTTGTTACACCATATTTTAATAACCATTTATGATTTAATCTAAAACCTTTTAGTTCATCTTCCCCCCCATATTCATCTGCTGAATTTTCGCCCCAAAGTATTAAAGGTATCTCAAATTTTGTTGCTAATTGAAGGGGTATAGCGTGAAGAGCCATATGCATTGGAATTACAGGACTACCTAGTTTTCTAAATGCCTTAAGTGTAAATTTTTTTTCAATTTTTGGATTTATAGTAAAATCAATATGGTCTACGCCTAGTTTAACTAAATTCTCAAGGTTTTTAAATCCCAAACTATTTCTTGCAGGGGTTTTCCATGTTACACAAAGAGGATGTAGACCATGCTCTAATGCAACAACAACTTGCCAAGTACTATCTTTGCCACCGCTTACAGGTATTATACAATCATACTTTTTCTTTTTATTTTTAATATTTGTAACTAATTTTCTAAAAAGCACCTTTCGATTTTGCCAATTAATTTTTTTTTTATTTTTTGAATTTAGACAAGCATCACAAATTGATAAATTATAATCAAAATTTATTTGTGGTCGTGTATCTGGTAGTATACAATTAGAGCAATAACTAATTATCAAGATCTCTCCCAATTGTCAGAAAAAAATATTCACTAACTATATTTGCTCCATTCATGATTATCTTTTCGCCATTTTTAAATTCTTTTGTAAAAGTTCTTATTGGATTGTTAATATCTTCTTCAATTTCTATTGGAAGAATGAATTTTTTAAAAGTGCACTTGAAACCTAATTTTTCTATAAAATTGGATACAGTATTAATAGAATATGAGGTAAAACCACTTTCCCATTTAGGCTCTTCTTTAGAATTATTTTCAAATAATATTTTTGTATCTACGTCTCTAGAATTAAACCTTCCACAAACGAATAATAAGCCATCTTTTTTTAACCATGATAACCATTTTTTTAATGGATTCTCAAATTCTTGAAATATACTTAAAACACCTGATGCACAAATAATATCAAATTTTTTTTCATTTTTATTTAAATCATTTGCAATTTTAATGAGATCTTTTTGAAAATCAAAGCCTGTAAAGTTAAATTTTTTAATATCATTAGATATTTTTCTAATTAAATTTCCATTACCACATCCAATATCTAATAATTCACCCTGAAGGTCAGGTTTGATTTTACTTTTTATAATATTAATAAACTCTAGGGTTTTTATAGTGACTCTATTAGGATTTTTTATGTATAAATCTATTTCAGTGTTATCTGCTCTCATCTAAATATTCTTTATATTTTTATAAAATTGTTATTTTGTTTACTTTAAATAAATTTTAAGAATGTAATAATAATAATATATGAAATAGTCTATATAAATATTTAATTTAAAAATTATAATGAAAATAATAAAAAGAAATAGAAAATTTGTTGTTGGAAAATCAAAAGAAATTACACTAATAGATAAAGGATCAATTTATTTAAATAATGATAATAATATAAGTATTCATTATGATAAAAAAGTTAATTATGATATAGCGAAGAAGTCATGGGGGTTTTATCCACTTCCATCTATTAATAAAAGATTGAAAAATTTTAATCTGAAAGCAGTAATTGTTGAAAGTAAAAATTTTAACACATTTTTTATCATGCTTGTAATTAATGATAAAAAAAAAATTAGAGATTTTAAAATATACTGTAAAAAAGAGAATATTAACATTATATCATGGTTAAATAATAAAAATTTAAATTTAATAAAAAAGAAATTTAAAAAAAATTAATTAATTTTTTGATTTTATTTTAAAAACTTTATGGGAAGAGTATCAGATTTATCATTTTGTTTTTTTTTTAATGGTGAAAGGGGCTTAAAGGTTCTTAAACTTTTTGATAAAAAAAAATTGATAATTAATAATGTTTTTATAGCAAAAAAATTTCTTAGACCTAACATTATCAAAAGTATTCCAAAAAAAATTAAATTTAAAATAATTAATAAACTTGATCAAAAAATTGTTTATAAATCACTTGCAAAAACAGATATTGCTTTATCTTGTGGATTTCCTTTGATATTTAGTCAGACTTTATTAAATTTACCAAGTATTGGTGTTTTAAATTGTCATGCTGGTGTGTTACCAAAATATAGAGGAGGATCCCCTTTAAATTGGCAACTAATTAATTGTGAAAAAAAATTTGGAATAAGTGTTATTAAAATGAATAAAAAAATTGACTCAGGGGATATTTTTTCAGAGAGAAAATTTTATATAAAAAATAGTTATGATATAAATGACTTACACAAAATAGCTAATAAAAATTTTCCAAAAATGACATTAGAAGCTATAAATAAAATAATTAATAAAAAAAAACCAAAAAGATTAAATAAAAAAGGCAATATATGGAAACAAAGATCTGAAATTGACTCATTATTTGATTTTAAAACTAAAACTTTTCATCAAGCTGATAGATTTATTAAAGCTTTACAAAACCCTTATCCAAACGCTTTTTTTTATTTTAAAAAAAAAAAATACAAAATTTTAAAAATAAAAAAAACTAAAAATAAATTATTACCAGGAACTATTTTTATTAAGGCAGACACTATGCATCTTGGACTAAAAAGATTATCTGTAAAAGCAAAATTTATAAGTGAGTCTAAATGAACAATATTTTTTTAAAAAAAATTACTAATCTAATTGATAATAAAAAGTGCAAAGTGGGAATCATAGGACTCGGATATGTCGGACTGCCTCTAGCTATATTATTTGCTAAGAATAATTTTAAAATATTAGGTTTTGATATTGATAAAAACAAAGTTAAAAAAATTAATAAGAATGAGTCTTACATTCATAGAATTTCAAACAGAGATATTAGTTTAATAAATAAAAATGGTAGTTTTTTTTCAAATTTTAAAAAAATAAAAATTTGTGACTTAATAATTATATGTGTTCCTACCCCATTGAAAAAAGATCAAAGCCCTGATTTAAGTTACATCAGAAAAACAATTAATTCTATTAAACCATTTTTGAAAAAAGGACAAATTCTAATACTTGAAAGCACAAGTTATCCTGGAACTACTAAGGAGGAAATATATTCTAAAATTAAAAATAAATTTAATGTTGGAGAAAACTTTTTCCTTGGTTTTTCTTCTGAAAGAATAAATCCAGGAAAAAATGAAGACTCTATACAAAAAATACCAAAAGTTGTGAGTGGATTTTCTGAAATTTGTTTGAAACTAATAGCTAAATTTTATGGTAAATCATTTAACGAGATTGTAATTACTAAAAGTATTGAAATAGCAGAGTTTTCAAAGTTATTGGAAAACATTTATAGATCTGTAAACATAGGTTTTATAAACGAAATGAAAGTTTTAGCTGACAAAATGAATATAGATATATTTGATGTCATCAATGTCTCTAATACAAAACCGTTTGGTTTTAGGAGATTTGATCCAGGTCCCGGTATTGGTGGTCATTGCATACCAGTAGATCCTAATTATCTATATTGGAAATCGGTAAAAATTGGACTGCCAGCTAAATTCATAAAATTATCTGCAAATACAAATGTTTTAGTTTTAAATTTTATAATTAAAAAAATTCTAAAAAATCTAAAAATAGAAAATGTTTCTTTAAATAAATCAAAAGTTTTAATTTTAGGTATCTCGTATAAAAAAAATATAGATGATTTGAGGGAGTCTGCATCAATTAGGTTAATTGATAAACTTCTTTTAAAAGGAATAAGAAATATTTTTATACATGATCCATATGTTGAAAAGAAAATAATTAAAAAAAATGTAAAAAAAATATTTTCTCTGTCTCCAAAAGTCTTAAAAAGTTTTGATATTGTAGTTTTAATGACAGACCATGATTTGTTTGACTATGATATGATTAAGAAAAGTTGTAAATTAATTATTGATTGCAGAGGAAGATATGAAATAAAAGATAATATTAAAAGAGGGTAATCTTGCTAGTTTTAATTCAAGCTAGAACATCTTCAAAAAGATTTAGAAATAAAGTCTTAAAATGTTTTTATGAGAAACCACTAATATTACACGTAGTAGATAAAATTAAAAAAAGTAAGAAAGTAAAAATTGTTGTATCAACTTCAAAAAAAAAAGATGATCACAAGTTAATTAAAATTCTCTCAAAAAATAAAATTAAATATTATCAAGGATCTTTAAATAATGTTGCAAAAAGACTTTATGATACTGCTAAGTTTGAAAAACAGGATGTTTTTTTAAGAATTTCAGCTGATAGTCCTTTGATTGATTATCGTATAATAAATAAAAGTATAAATATATTTAAAAAAAATAAAAATTTTGATTTAATCACAAATATATTTCCCAAGACATTCCCATCTGGTCAATCAGTTGAGATTATTAAAACAAATTTATTGGGAAAAAATTTGAAATTTTTTTCAAAACTAGATAAAGAACACGTAACAAGATATTTTTACAGAAATTTTTCAAGATTTAAAATTAAAAATTTTAAAAATAAAATTAATGATAATAAAAAAAAATTATCTGTGGATACACCTCAAGAATTAAAGGCTATGCTTAAACTTTATAATAAAAAAAACTTTTTAAAATTCAAATATATTTATGAAAAAAATTAGTGCAGGTATAATTGGATTTGGAATTGGTCAAAAACATTTTGAAGCTATTCACAATTATAAAAATTCTAAAGTAAAAATAATTTGTGAAAAAAACTTAAATAAATTAAATTTTTTAAAAAAAAAATTTCCGACAATAAAAATAACTAATAATGAAAATGATATTTTTTTAAATAAAGATATAAATTTTGTATCTATAGCAAGTTATGATAATTACCATTATGCTCAAATAATCAAATCAATTAAATATAAGAAAAATTTTATTGTAGAAAAACCTTTATGTTTAACCCAAAAACAATTAAATAAGATTAAAAAATTTATTTCTAAAACAAATTTAAAATTTACTTCAAACTTAGTCTTAAGGGTAAATAATTTATTTAAAAATATTAAAAAAAAAATATCTAAAGATAAAATATTCTATATTGAGGCTGATTATATTTGGGGTCGAAAGAAAAAACTTCTTGGTTGGAGATCTAAAATTAATGATTATTCAATAATTCTTGGGGCAGGAATTCATGTTATAGATTTAGTAATGTGGTTTTTGAATAAAAGACCACATACAGTTTTAGCAGTTGCAAATAATATTGTTACTAGTAAAACCGTTTTTAAAAAAAATAGCATGGCTTTAATCATTTTAGAGTTTCCAGGCAATATCATTGCAAAAATAACAGCTAATGGTGTTGCAACTCATGAACATTTTCATGAAATTAAGGTATTTACTGACAAACAAACAATAAATAATACACTAAATGGGTCTTATACATTTAGAAAAAACAATACATTTAAAAATAAGTTTTCTTATCCAGACAAATCTAACAGAAAAAAATTAATTCAGAATTTTATTGACCACATCAAAAGTAAAAAAACAAAATTAATAATGTCAAAAAATGATCAATTTGATTTGATGTCAGTTTGCTTAGCTGCTGAAAAGTCGATTAAAATGAATCGAAAAGTAAAAATTAAATACATTTGATGAAGGTAAAATTTTCAAAACCAAGTATAACTAATAAAGATTTAGATTTAGTTAAAAAAACTATTAAAAGTGGTTGGTTAACACATGGTCAAAATACAACTAAATTTGAAGAAAAATTTAAAGATTATACTAATTCAAAATATTCAGTAACAGTTTCCAGTTGTACTGCTGCGTTGCATTTATCTTGTTTAGCATTAGGTTTAAAGAAAGGTGATGAAGTTATTGTGCCTGCTATGTCGCATACTGCTACATCACATGCCGTTGAGTACACAGGTGCAAAAACTATATTTGTAGATATTGATTTGAAAACAGGAAATATAGACCCTTTTAAAATTGTAAAAAAAATTACAAAAAAAACGAAAGCGATAATAATTGTTCATATGGCCGGTTATGCATGTGAAATTGATAAAATTTTGAGTATATGTAAAAAATATAAAATAAAATTAATTGAAGATTGCGCACATTCTGTAGGCACCAAATATAAATCGATTCATGTAGGAAATTTTGGAATATCTGGGTGTTTTTCTTTTTATCCCACTAAGCAAATCACTACTGGAGAAGGGGGTATGGTAATTACAAATAATAAAAGTTTTTATAATAAAATTAAAAAATTAAAAGCTTTTGGAATTGATAAAGATATAAATCAAAGAAAAAAACAAGGTACATATGATGTGAAATCTTTAGGTTTTAATTATAGGTTAACTGATTTTCAAGCTGCTTTAGGTTTTAAGCAAATTTTAAATTACAAACAAAATTTAAAAAAAAGACATTTTCTGGCAAAAAAATACTTTGAAAGTTTAAAAAATATAGATGAAGTTCATAGCATGCCTTATTCTAAAAATTGCTCTTTTTTTGTTTTTCAAATATTTTGTAAAAAAAGAGATAAATTATTAAAAAAATTTAAAGATAAAAATATTGGTGTAAGCATCCATTACGCTACTCCGTTGCCATTTATGACTTATTATAAAAAAAAATACAAACTTAATCTTAATAATTATCAAAAAGCAAAAAATTATGCTGATACGAACATTTCATTGCCAATATATCCAAGCTTAAATGTTAAAGCATTAAATTCAGTAATAAGAGTTATAAGAAATTTTTATGGATATTAAAAATAAAAAAATATTACTTATAGGTGGAAGTGGATTTATTGGTCATAATCTTGCATTATATTTAAAAGACAAAGGTGCGAACCCTTATATTGTTGATAGTTTATCAGTAAATAATTTAAATTCTATTAACAATGAAGAAGTTAAGAATAAAAATCTATACTCCTCAATTTTAAATAATAGAATTGAACTTATCAAAAAAAAAAAAAATTGAATTCTTAATTCATGATGCAAGAATCCATGAAAATATTTTTAATATTTATAAAGAAATTGATCCAGACATAGTTATTCATTTAGCTGCTGTTTCTCATGCAAATAAATCTAACAAAGATCCACATAGCACTTTTGATAATAGTTTAAGGACATTAGAAAATACTTTAGATTTTGCAAGATCAAAAAAAATACATGTAATTTATTTATCATCAAGCATGGTATATGGAAATTTTGATGGAAAGGATGTTGATGAAAACACTATTTGTAATCCAATTGGTATTTATGGTACCTTAAAATTATCAGGTGAATTAATAGTCAAATCTTACGGTAATGTATTTGATATACCTTACACAATAATTAGACCATCTGCATTATATGGTGAAAGATGTGTTAGCAGAAGGGTAGGACAAATATTTATTGAAAATGCAATTCAAAATTTAGATATAGAAATTAATGGAAGTGGTGAGGAAAAGTTAGATTTTACTTACATTGAGGATTTAATTCAGGGTATTTACAAGTGTTGTATAAATAAGAATTCTATAAATCAAATATTCAATATTACTTTTGGTAATGCAAGAAAACTAAGTAAGTTGGCTGAATTATTAAAAATTGAATTTCCCAATGTAGAAATAAAGTATGTTGGTAAAGAAAAATTTATGCCAGAAAGAGGAACTTTAAATATTAGTAAGGCGAAAAAATTATTAGATTATTCTCCAGAATTTAATTTAGAAAAGGGTTATAAAAAATATATCCAATGGTATAAAAATTTTTGGGAAAACCTTTGAAATGAAAAATTTTGAAAGATTAAAAAAATTATTCTTTATTGCAGAGATAGGAAATAATCATGAGGGAAATTATCAAAATGCAATTAAATTAATTGATAAAGCAAAAATTTCAGGAGCTGATGCAGTAAAATTTCAAACGTTTGATACTGATTATTTTATAAATAAATTAGAAAAAAAAAAATTTAAAAAGTTAAGAAGTTTTGAATTGACAAAGGATCAATTTAGAAATTTATCAGTTTATACAAAAAAAAAAGGATTAAAATTTATATCGACGCCACTAGATATAGGAAGTGCAAAATTTTTATCTAAAATAGTTGATATATTTAAAATAGCATCAGGGGATAATAACTTTTATGAATTGATTGAAATATGTGCATCTTTCAAAAAACCATTAATTATTTCAACCGGATTATTGAATTTAAAAGAAATAAAAGATCTCCTTAAATTTTTACTTAAAATTAATTTTTCAAAAAATAAGTTAGCTTTTTTGCATTGTGTTTCAAATTATCCAGTTAAAGATATTGATGCAAATTTACTTTCTGTAAAGTATCTTAAAGAACATTTACCTGTTACGATTGGATATTCAGATCATACTGTTGGTTATGAAAGTTGTTTAGCTGCCATAAGTTTGGGAGCGAAAATAATTGAAAAACATTTTACATTAAAAAATAATTTTTCAGATTTTAGAGACCATAAACTTTCATTAAATCCGTCAGACATGAAAAAAATGATTGTCTCTGCAAGAAGGATTGAAAATATGATTGGCAACTATTGTAAAAAAATTTCAAAAGAGGAAAAAAAAAATTTTTCATCTATGAGAAGATCAATATATTTTAAAAAAAAATTAAATAAGGGAGTAATTTTAAAAAGACACCATTTAAAAATTGTTAGACCTTATAATAAAATTAATCCAAATGAATTGTCTAAAGTATTGGGAAAGAAACTGAAAAGAGATGTAGAGCCATCTCAACTTGTAAAAATCAATAACTTAAAATAATAATGTGAAGAAAATAATTTATAATTTTATTTTATTTATAATACATTTTTTTTTGTATTTATCCTGTTATTTTAAATTGTATAAATTCTGTGCTTATTTGATTCATTTTACATTAATAAAATCAAAAGATTCAGGAACTGATTTAAAAAATAAAAAAATATTCATTGTTTTAGATAGAATTATTGGAGGAAGGAAAGATCTTGAGATAGTTCAAAAATTTTCAAAAAAAAAATTTAAAATTTTATTTATGAGAAGAAGTATTACAAAAATAATTTTTACTTTTTTTTGTAGTAAAAAAATTTTTTTTTTTAATTATCATAAACCAAGGCCTGTGAAAGAAGATTACCTTGCTCTGAGTGAAACAAATCGAAAAAAACATGAAATATTTTGGACTAGAGTAATATGTCACTTAAAAAATTACCTTGGTAAAAAAGACTTAAACTTCATCACGTTTGCTTATTATTATTATGTTGAGTTTGGACTTTATGCTGGATGCAAAAATAATCAGGTTCCAGTCAAACTTTGGAATAAAGAATGCTTTATGTCGGAAGAAGATGTTAAGCATCGAGTAAAAATAAAAGAATATTCAAATGTTTTTCAATATTTTAATAAAATTTCAGTTTATAACGATTTTATGAAAAAGATGATGATCGGAATGGATAAAAAAAATATTCGAAAAACCAATGTAAATGGTTGTCCAAGAACATTAGATTTTATTTCTACAAATAAAAAACGTAAAAGAATTAAAAATTTATTGTTTTTATCTTTTAATACTAAACAAGGATTTCCAGATATAAAAAAGAATAAAAATTTAAACTGGAATCTTTCTTACGACAAAGTAATAAAAATTTTAAATGAACTTGCTAATGTTAATAACCTTAATATAGTAATTAAACGAAAAAAATTTAGCACTTACCAAACCTCAATACCTATAAATAAAAAAATTAAAGTATTTGAGGGGGGTACAGCTGAAAAATTCATCAATGAAGCAGATATAATAATAGGCCATAATTCTGGATCAACATTAGAATCATTGATAAATGGAAAATATGTAATGGTTCCTTTTTTTGAAAAAAACACGAGACTTAAAAAATATTTATTTAAATTTAATAAAAATATAATTTACACCTCAGAGGATAAGATGAAAAAAGATATATTAAATTTAATTAACAAAAGGGTAGTATTCCCTATAATTAATAAAAAAAACAAAAAAACAGCCGAATATTATTTTGGTAGTTCGAAAAATATTGTAAGTAAATACATTAATTTTTTAATTCAATAATTAACCATTTAAAAAATTATATGAAAAGAAGATTTAAAGATATTAAATTTAAAATTAATAAGCTAATTATAACAAAAAAGTATTTTGTATCCATTCCTCCTGGCGAAAAAAAAGTTTCTTTTGAGGAAGACTATCATGATGAGACTTATGATCCCGATGGAAAAAAAAGAAAACTTTTGAATGAGCGTAAGAGTTTTTTGCAAAACAACAAGCATATAATAAACTTTTTAAAAAAAAAAAAGCCTGGTAAAATTATTGATATTGGGTGTGGTCTTGGATGGCACTTGTCTGCTTTGAATAAAAATTGGGAAAAGTATGGGACTGACATATCATCTTTTGCACTTAGAAATGCATCAAATTATTGTGAAACAATACATGGTGACATCGAAACATTACTTCGTCAAAAAAAAATTAATATGAAATTTGATTACATAATTTTTTCACATGTAATTGAACATTTGAATAACCCAATTTATGTATTGAGAGGTTTAAAAAAAATTTTAAAAAAAAAAGGAACTCTTTTGCTTGAAACACCAAATTTTGATTCAGCGGCATTTAGATTATTTGAGGATAAATTCAGGCTTTTGAACGATCCTACTCATATTAGTCTTTTTACAAATGAGTCAATGATTAGAGCTTTAAGTGATACAGGATATAAAATTGAATTAATTGATTATCCATATTTTGAGACAAATTATTTTACAAAAAAAAACTTACTAAAAATGCTTAATTACAAAAATGAAAAAGTTTCACCTCCATTTTATGGATCTGTAATGTTTTTCGTATGTAAGAGTAGATAAAACCAAGTATATAAAAAAATGAAATCAAAAAAAAATTTTGGAATTATATTAGTAAGATCAGAATCTAAAAGATTGCCTAATAAATGTTTTTTAGATTTTGGAAAAAGTAATGTTTTGGAACATATAATTAATAGATGTAAATATTATAAAATTATTCCAATTGTTTGTACTACATCTTTGAAATCTGATGATAAAATAATTAAACTTTCTAAAAAGTTAAATGTAGGTTTTTATCGTGGTAATTCTAG
>MDTG01388938.1_pt1 | contig 15276 bp, 15 predicted proteins | sample 811421 | NCBI WGS metagenome assembly MDTG01 (sample SAMN05326645, study PRJNA326480) | marine metagenome | isolation source: seawater | place: Pacific Ocean: South East | collected 2011
CCTCTTACACCATCGGTACCAAAATACTTACGTGACATGATTATTCCTTTATAAATTTAGTAAAAATTGGTTTTAAAAAATAAAATTTTAGAAAGCAAAAAGCGCGAGTTAAACTCACGCTTTTATCTATTAATACTTCAAGGTTTTACATTTTTACTCTAAACCAAATCAGCATTAACTTACACCGTCAATCATCTAATAGATGAAAACTCTTTCTCTGGTAAGTTTAGCTTACGTCTAAAGTAATTCATTAAAGTGCAATAATTTATCAAGAATACAAGGTACACAGTAAAAATAGCAATAAACCCGTAGAACATAATAAACTCAGGCACTAAGAGGACCTCGCCTATAATACCCACTGCAGCAAAAACTGTAGCAATAAAACAGATTAGAGTTAATGTTTGCAGTGATGAAAAACCTAAACGCTGGCAAATATGATGTAAATGCTCACGGTCTGGCTTAAATGGCGACTTTCCATGTTTAACACGACGCACCATAATTGCCACCATGTCCATTAACGGTACCGCAATAAGCCACAATGCTGTAACCGGGCGAATCATCGGGTTACCTGCAGTTTGACTTGCCCCAATAAGCAGCCAAATAACAGTAAAGCCAATCATCATGCTGCCGGCATCGCCCATAAAAACTTTACGTTTGTGACCAACAAAACCCAAGTTTAATAGTATGTAAGGCACCATGCATACTACTAGTAGCAAACATAAATAACTTAGGCTTTGCTCACCAGTTAATAAAAGTAATATACCAATACTAGCAAAGGTCACTATAGATAAACCACCTAACAAGCCATCAATACCATCGACCATGTTAAACGCATTAATACAGCCAATGACAGCAAGTACAGTTATAAAACCACCAAACATATCAAGCTCAATAGCACCAAAACCAAGTAAATTACCCAATGTATGTAGCTCTGCATTGGCAAAGTAAATCATCGCTACAGAAATTAACGCTTGCACTAACATGCGTATTTTTACGCTTAGATCAAAGCGATCGTCCAAAGCACCTACCGCTGTTAAACCGCAAATACAGAGCATGTATAAATTTGCATGGTTAATCATGTTTGGGTGCGTATAAATATAATTAACTATAGTTATACATATAGCCACACCACCAACTAATGGTACGTTACCCGTATGCATTTTTCGCCCAGAAGGCTTATCAACTAGGCCTACTCTACGCGCAACTTTACGCATTAAAAACAAAATTGCAAACGCAATAAAAAAGGTGAAAAGTAGATCTAAAAACATAATAGTTCCATTAGCGAATTTGGTATTTCACTTTATCTATATTCTATTTTTTAGATAAAGCAGTCCATTGATATTTGTATTCCTAATAACTAAAAAAGTAACAGTAATATTATTGAAAAAGAAAAATATTATTCAATTAAGTATTTTTTAGCTTAATAATATTTTTGCATGCATTTCAACGAACGGGCCTTCTTTTATTTCTAGCATTAATGCATACTCCGATACACATTCTACGCTATGCACATCGCCCGGTTTAAATTCAATCGCTTGAGTATCTTGTTCATCGCCTACCAAACAAGAGCTTATTACAGAGCCATCTTTATGGTGCAGCGTTACTTTTAATACCCCGCTTTGCACTATAAACATTTCCCACTGATGCGCTAAAGCATGGTAATGTGGCTCTACATAACTGCCTTGCAATAGTGCTATGTATAGCCTTTGCACTTTATCGTTAAAGCTTGCATGTAAATTAAGGTGCGCTCTTTTTCTGGGCGAGTGACTAGCTTGTTCAAATAAGGTTTTTATATCTGCCTGAGTTATTTTTCTCATTATTGCTCTTGTAACTTTTTAACAATGTTAGCAGCGATAGCAGTAACAGCAAATTCATTTTTTAACAGCTCATATGCTCCATTACCTAGCTGCTTACGTAAGTTGGGATTTTCGTAAAGCGCTATGGCGTTTTTTAATAGCTGCTCGTCGTCGCCATTTTCGCTGATAAACCCCGCCCCTCTTGAATTAACTAGCGCTTGCAGGTCGTTACCACTATTTACACTGCCTAAAATAGGCAACGATTGCACCATATAGCCCAACAATTTACCTGGAAAATTATGTGCCGTATGCTTAGCTGACAAAGAAAATAGCCCTACATCTATATCTGCTAATATACGTTTAAATTCATCTTGATTAACCGAGGGCAAATAGGTGTAATTTTTTAACTGCCACTGATGCGCCAGCTGGTTAATTAACTCTACTTCGTCGCCTTGGCCAATAAATAAAAAGTGCGCCTGTGTACAATGCTGCATATTTTTAGCTAAGCGCATTAAGTTTGTCATATCTTGTGCATGGCCAATATTGCCACCATAAAAGTAAATAACTTTATTTTCTAGTTGCAGCTGCGTACGAATAGAATTAACACTGATATTAGTATTAACAGGGGTTGTATCGGCCCAGTTACGCAAGATTTCGGTGGGGTAATGTTTACGGTTACTTTGGCTAAATACTTCTCTGTTTTTTTCTGACATTAAGCCAATGGTGTTTGCAGCTTGATATGAATACTGTTCAAAAAACTTAAAATAGCGTGCTATCAAAGAGCCTTTATTTAACATCCCAGCATCAATCACCCATTGTGGAAACAAGTCACGTAACACTAAATAAGAGGAGCAGTTACAGCGCTGCTTAATTTTATTAACTAAGCCACCAAAAAATATAGAAGGAGAGTAATAAATTACGCCATCAAAGGTGCGCTCGTTTACATGCTGCTTAATAGCCGACCAAGCTCTAAATGAGAGTAAGGTTTCGTTTAGTGCTCGCGTTACTTTACCTACATCTTTAATCGGGCCAGAACTAAAGCGCCATACGGTTACACCGTCTATACTTTGTTCAGTAAATTTTTGTGCTTGCCCTGCAGCAGGGGTAATTACTGTTACATTATGCCCACTTGCCATGAGCTCAAGTGCGAGCTCATGAAACATTTTAGCACCCACTCGGGTGCTGTCTGGCAAGTAGTCATCAATGATTAAAGCAAGTTTCATTAATATTTTTTCCACACAACTCTGTTTACATAGTCGGTATAACTAATAATGGTTCGTAACACTTTGTCCGACACATTAGGAGCAATGTAGTTTTGCACCTTGTTAATTAGCCGATGTTCACCACGTGGTTGCTTATCAAGTATTTCGATAGCTTGTAAAATGCGTTCTACATTCATACCTGTAAACATAACCGCTCCTTCCTCAAAACCTTCAGGGCGTTCTTGTGCGTCTCTAATGTTAACCGCCGGAAAATTTAAAATTGACGACTCTTCGGTAATAGTCCCGCTATCGCTTAATACCACTTTAGCTTCCATTTGCAGTTTTACGTAATCGCTAAAACCAAGTGGTTTAAGCAATTTAACTAAGGGGTGAAACTCTAAGTTAAGTAAGTCAATTTTCTTTCTGGTACGAGGGTGAGTCGATACAATAATAGGATGCTGGTATTTTTCGGCAATGGCATTTAGTGCTTGCACATAACTATGAATATTCTTTTCAGAGTCTACATTTTCTTCTCTGTGCACACTTACCACAAAGTATTCGCCTGATTTTAAATCTAGCGTGGTTAAGATTTCGGCATTGGCAATTTTATCTTCGTAGCGATTAAGCACTTCGTCCATTGGACTACCCGTTTTAACAATTAAATCGGGCTTTAAGCCTTCGGCTAATAAATATTCGCGCGCTATATCAGTATAAGGCATGTTAACATCAGAAATATGATCCACTATTTTACGGTTGATCTCTTCAGGCACTCGCATGTCAAAACAGCGGTTACCTGCTTCCATATGAAATATTGAGATTTTTTTACGTTTAGCCGGAATAGCTGCCATTGCACTGTTAGTGTCACCTAATATTAAAATGGCATCTGGCTGAACATCGGCAAACATGGCATCTGCTTTGCTAATTACTTGCGCCATAGTTTCGGCGGCTGTAGCACCAGCACATTCTAAAAATATATCTGGTGCACGAATACCTAGGTCTTCAAAAAATATTTGATTTAGTTCGTAATCATAGTTTTGCCCAGTATGCACTAATATATGCTCACAAAACTCATCTAGCTTTGCAATGGTGCATGACAACCTAATAATCTCTGGACGAGTACCAACAACTGTAACAACCTTTAACCTCTTCATGCTTTATACCTTTTTACGTAATCTGTATGCATAAATTCAACAAGTTCACTCCACGCCGGTGGGTTAAACTTAGTTATCTGCCTAAATTTATCTGATTTTAGCGAGCGATCTATAACCAGTTCTTGCGACTCTGCAATAGTGATTTGCTTTTGGTATTGCTCTGCAATCAACTTTAATAGCGTATATTTATCAATGGGGTCTACCGATAAGTGTAATAACCCTACAACCTCTGGATTGGGTAAAATATATTCCACCAATAGCTTGGCTATATAACAGGTAGGCAAGCCGGAGAACACAGCCTTAGAAAAACCTTTAGTGCTTTCACCCTGTGATAAAAACCAGTCAACTAAACTTACGGATGAGGCTAACTCGTGCCCTATAATTGAGGTTCTTAAGGTTAAGTGCTTACCATAATCCACTTCACCAAGACATTTAGATTTACCGTATAAATCACGCGCATCGGGTAACGAATCTTCGTTGTATAAACCTTCATCGCCAGTAAAAACACAATCTGTAGAAAAGTGAATTAATTTTGCATTAACTTGATCACAAATATTAGCCAGCTGATGCGGGAGCAATGCATTAATTTTAACCGCATCTACGTGCTGCTTTGAAATACCATGCTGCTTAATTAAACCCACGCAGTTAATTACTACATCAGGCGCTACGGTTTCGATTGCGCTCTGTAGTGAGCTAATTTCGTAGGCGTCAACTTCGGTAATTAATTGCTGCTGTATATTGCTAAAAAACGACTCTTTACCATCAATACTTCGCACAGTGCCAAATACCGATAAGTGATCGTGTTCATTTAAGTTGCTAAACAGGCTGTAACCTAACATGCCTGTAGCACCTAAAATTAATACTTTCATACTTAAACACCCTCTGGAACAATGATGTTGCCAGATTCAATTTCACGCATAAAATCAAGCTTACGCAGTAATTGCTTCATACCTTCAACATCTAAACGTTCAGTATTGTGTGAGTTGTAATCTTCTACTTTAGATAAGTCTGCATCACCTTCCTCAAAGAACTTTGAATAGTTTAAGTCCCTATTATCTGCAGGCACTCTAAAGTATTCACCTTGCTCTTGTGCAACAAACATTTCTTCACGGCTACATAGGGCTTCAAATAATTTTTCGCCGTGGCGAGTACCAATCACGTTTACAACATGCTCTGGCTTTTTAAGCATTTCAAGTAACGCAGTTACTAACACTTCAATGGTTGCTGCCGGCGCTTTTTGCACAAAAATATCACCATTCTGGCCATTTTCGAAAGCATGTAATACTAAATCAACGGCATCGTCTAAGGTCATCATAAAACGGGTCATGGTCGGGTCGGTAATAGTGATTGGCTCGTTATTAACTACCTGCCGGATAAACAACGGTATAACTGACCCACGTGATGCCATTACGTTACCGTAGCGAGTACAACAAATTGTGGTATTGGTATGTTCTAGGTTACGGCTTTTAGCAACAATCACTTTTTCCATCATCGCTTTTGAAATACCCATTGCATTAATTGGGTATACCGCTTTATCGGTGCTCAAACAAACTACGCGTTCAACATTATTAGCTATAGCAGCTTCTAGCACGTTTTCTGTACCTAGTACGTTAGTTTTAACGGCTTCTAACGGGTAAAACTCGCATGATGGCACCTGTTTCAATGCTGCTGCATGGTAAACATAATCAACACCACGCATTGCGGTATTAATACTGTGGCTATCGCGTACATCACCAATATAAAACTTTAATTTATCTGACTGAAAATGCTTGCGCATGTCATCTTGTTTTTTTTCATCACGCGAATAAATACGAATTTCTTTTATGTCGGTATTTAAAAAGCGACGCAATACAGCATTGCCAAATGAGCCCGTACCACCAGTAATTAAAAGAGTTTTATTTTTGAACATTATTTCATCTTCTTGTAATATTGTATCCATAAATGGATGTTGGATTCTATGTCAAATTTTTTGCACAAAGCCAATGCATTACTTCTCATGTGAATATAATTAGCATGATCAAGGTTTAAAATATTTTGCATAGCTAGATAAAGTGAGTTTTCTGTTGGTTCCACCCAAGCACCTGCAGCGCAGTCTTTTAATAATTGCCAAGGCGCACCTATTGAAGCAATAACGGGGGTACTTTGTGCTAAAGCCTCTAAAACCACATTACCAAAATTTTCAGATTTAGAAGGTAAAACCAAAGCTTTTGCACTAGCTAACTCTCTTTGCTTTTCAAGCCCATCTAAATGACCTCGAAAAATGATACTCGACTCCAACCTCAGCCGTGCTACTTGCTCTTTAAGCTGAGCTAAATATTTTTTTTCTGCTGGAAGGCGAGCACTACCAATAATAACTAGTTCAATCTGATTTTTACTCTCTGCGAGTTTAGAGAAAGCATCAATTAACACGTCTATATTTTTAATAGGATTAATACGACCTAAAAAAAGGAACTTATTTTTCACATCACAATTAAGCTGCTCTGGTAATCTAATAAAATTAGCTAGAACCTCAGTAGATTTTGCTTGAGGAAAAAAGCTTTTTATTAATCCAGCTTCATAGTTGTTCGTAGCATGAAAATTAATTTTTCGTTGAAAGAGCTTTATCAATTTCAACCAGATAGACTTTTGCTTTTCATTTACAGCAAGTGCAGATGCATAAAGCTCACCTCGCGGGGATATTACTATCGACTTTCTAAGTAACCAACTAACAAGCAATAATGGAAGTGTTATTGGGTAAAAAACACTTGAAAAATGGATCACTTGACACTTTTTTAGTTGTTTTACAGAAAGAAAAAAACTACTAAAAAAACTCTTGTTGGTAAAAAAAACTTTATGATCTTTATAACTACAAGAACGACTAAGCTCAATTAAGTCTTCACTTTTAGCCAAACCGAAGTTACTTGATATCGTAATAGTACCTATATTGTTAGCTGCTAAGGCACTGTTCTGCCAATATAGAGTATTAGCAGGTCCGCCGGCTTGTGATGGGTAGTAACATAAAACAGGGTATAGTACGTTCATGGGAGATGCTTAATTATTTTAGCAGGATTGCCTGCCACAACTACTTTTTCTGGCACATTCTTTGTTACGACGGAGCCAGCTGCAACTATAGAACCCTTCCCTATAACTTGAGCTTGAGGAAGTAGGATAGCTCTAGCTCCAATCCATACATTATTTCCAATACTTTTCTCTCTCTTGTTTGGTTTTGAATGAGGATCAAAACCGTGGTCATGTGACATAATGATAACAGACTCCGAGAGAACAACATTCTCACCTATTGTTAGACCACCACTAAAATCGATCTCACAATGACGGTTTATTTGGGTGTTTGACATAAGAATAAGTTTAGAATCACTGAACTCCGTGAAAATAGTCACATTGCGACCAAATGAGATATTATTACCTAGGGAAATATTTCTAGGTTGCCTGATTTCACATCCAACTTGTAAAGTAAGCTTTCTACCACATTCTGCAAAGTTATACTGCCAAAAAAAAGATAACATCTTTTCCCAAGTTGATTTTAAAGTCACTTGAACCAAAATTCCAATTGCAGCAATAGATCCAAAAGTACAAAAATTCCAGTATTGTCCCAATTTATTTTTCATTTTTCAGAGTTCTTATTAGTAATTGATCATGACTTACCAGCCCACCACTAAGTATTTCTCGCAAAATTGTTTGTCCACTCTGCCCGACTTTTTCCAAGCCTGCAATACTACTTATCTGCGAATAAATAACCTTAGCCGCAGCTTCAGGGTTTTTAACAGGTATCTCAAAACAGTTCACACCATCAATCATCCTTCCACTAATTCCGCCTACAAAAGTTGTAAAAATGGGTAACCCGCTAGCCATAGCTTCATATAAAACTCTCGGGAAACCTTCATCATGTGAAGTAAAAACAAACGCATCGGCATTATCATATAGATTTTTAAGGGTGTCTTTATTAGAAACTAAACCATGTACTTGTACATAGTCAGATAAACCATATTTTTTTATTATTGTTTCAATATCCGAAAATGAATCCCCTCCCCCCACTATATCAAAAACAAAATCTATATCCTTCTGCTTTAAAATATTTGCTATTTGTAACAGCTCAAAAATACCTTTCCTATACTCTACACGGCCTACAAATAAAAAACGCCATTTTGTTTTTTCCGCATATATACGATCTAATTTAAAGTCTTCAGTCTTAATGGATATCATCGGCTTTATTATATCAACATCACTACAAAACTGCTTTATGTCGCTCATAATTGACGGAGAAACTGTCAAAATATATTTTGCATATTTTAATATAAATCGATCAATAATGCTTTCCTTGTAATATTGACCACGAATATACAAACCAAATGATTTACCCATGATAATAGAGAGAATAGCTACCACTTTACTTAAACTTCCAGGGTAAAAGAGATAAACGGAATCATACTTTAATAAGAGCAAAAGTAGTTTAGGTATTGATAGAAGGCTTTTTAGTCTCGGTGCAATTTTAAAGTTCAGACCATGCTCTTTAAGATCAAAGTTTTGTAAATTGTTATCTACATTAAAAACACTACCCTTTTCTAAGAAGCAAACTTCATGCTGTTCACTAACCTCTTTTAAAAAGTGACCTGTATGATTATTTATATAATATTGACTACATCTATCAATACCGATCGAACCATTGCCTACAATTAATAATTTCATAAGATTTTAAAAACCACATAAAGAGCAAAAAGAAATAAAAAGCTTATATACATATACAATAAAAAATGGCTCCAATTTGTTTTAACTAATTTATTATTGTTTATATGAACAAAAACTTGAGCCATTGACGGGACAAATAGCGGAATAAAAGGCACTGCGTAGCGGGGAATTGCTCCACCATATATAAAAGCTGGTATCATACAAAGTATAATAGCTAGACTTAAAATCCTCAACTGCAAACCCGTGAATAACCGCTTGTTTTTTAAAGAAAAAACAATTGAAAAAATAAACAGCGGGCCTAAGTAAACCAACCAAACGATTTGATAATTTTTAGATATTAAATAATAAGGGAAATCCATGACAGGTTTAATATTATATACATCAAAAGGAGTTATGTATTGTATTGCTCCTGTGATAGGTAAAAATGCAGCTTTTTTTGCTACTCCCCAATTATCATAACCAGACAAGACAGCAGAGATAACACCTGCGTTATTTTCTAGCCTACCTGATATAATTGTATTTGAAGCTGCAAACTCTAAACTATCATCAAGTGAGCGCTCTGATAGCGCGTATTTTCCAGAAACCGCCACCGCAATCATAATAACCGGAGTAAGCATAACAAGTAGCTGAAGTTTGTTTTTACGCTTTTCTAAAGCAAATAAAAGAAATATAATCACAGGAGCAAATATTAAAGTAGAGCGAAACAAACCCATTGTAACCAGGGATATTGTCAGCAAACATGCACTACTTTTTAAACTGCCCTTTTTTATATATTTCGCCCCCGCAAAAAAAGCCAGTGTAATTGATAAAACAATAAAGCCATCTTTTAATAACATAAAACCAGTAGCTAAAAACTGAGAAATACCCAATAAAATGAATATGCTTAAATCGAAAATGCGCTTATCTTCATAAATTAAAAATGCTGACTTTGCAACTAACAATATATTCGCGGCCAATAGAAATAAATTTAGTAATAAACCAAAAATTAAATAAGGTCCAAAAACTTTAAATAAAGCTGATAAGACTAATGGGTACCCCGCATAGTTTAATGAGATATCTGTTACTTTGGTACCGTCAGTAATTTCTTTTGCCAATAGGAAGTAACTTAGACCATCTCCTGGCAAATATGGAATTGCCTCAGTACCTTTATTTATAGCAACATTATTGATCCAAAATATTAGTAAAGTACCGAGTAATATAAATAAAAAAAACACCGTAACTACAAGTGTTTTATTGTAAGCATTAGAGACTATCTGCTTATATGCTATAAACAAAAAACTATTAACGCTAATGAGCAGAATCAAAAAACTTACTAAACCAATATCAATGAGCAACATCAAAAGAAGTAAGCTTACTACTGTTGATGTAAAGAGGTACATTTCACTTTTTCCCATATTTAACTATCTCGTTAATTAAGTGAATCCATTGGTGTGTTATGCTCGTTAAATGGAAAGCTTTAGCTCTCTTCTTAGCTCGTTGGCTTAACAACCTCCGAATTTGTGGTTCTGCCATTAACTCCTCTAATTTAGATGAGAATGCATACACATTTCCATTTTCAATTAAAACCCCACTTTCATTGGCTAAAACCTCAGACGGTCCATAATCACAATCAAATGATATACATGGCAAACCACAACTCAAAGCCTCTACAAGCACATTTGGCATTCCTTCATATTTTGAAGATAGAGCAAATATAGAAGCAGTAGAGTAATAATCATCTACATTTTTACTAGCTCCGGGTAGAGCTACTTTAGATTCCAGCCTTAGATCTACTATTAATTTCTCAAGATTACTCCTCTCACTTCCTTCTCCGACAATAATCAACTTCCAATTTAAAGTTTTATTGTTTGTCACGGCTAATGCAAACGCTTTAATTAGTAAATCAAACCCCTTTTCAGGCTTAAGCGATCCTACCGCTAAAATGAATGGCTCTTTTTTATTAGTACATAATTGAGTCTTTATATTTCTAACTGGATTAAATATTACAGTTGTTCGTTTCACCCAGCTATAGAAGTCTTTTGAGCCTTGGGTTTGACATACTAACCTATCTACAAATGGGTAACCAATACGGCGCCAAGCTTTCCAGAATATATTTACACATGAGAAATAAGGGTTTGATCTCTCAGATATTATCAACGGCTTTCGTACTATTTTCGAAGCTATGATAGTTTCACAATTCGTTGCGGTCATAAAGCTAATAATTATATCTGGCTTTATTTCTCTTATTTTTTTTGTCGTTTTAAAAACCCTTTCTATAGAATTCAATGGAAGCGTTTTATTATTTCTTACTTGCAAGTCATGTAAAGTTACCGAGGAGGATAATGCGTAAGCAGGCATAGCTTTATTCACTGTAATAATATTAACACTAAAATTATTGATTTGAGTTAACTCATTAGCAATTAAACTAACTACCCGCTCTGCACCACCTTGCCTTAAAGAAGATATTACAAAGCAAACGTTCATACTATAAACTACCTTGTAGATCACTAATCATCCAGCCGTAAGGGTTAAACTTACCTTCTACCCAGTTCAAGTTCATATCCCAATAGCCAGGACATTTTTTATAAGCTTCCATACTAAAGCCATAGCTAATTTCTATAATTAAAGGTTTTTTATTTTCATCAAAAACAAAATCATATGCTAAGCATTGCGCACCTATTTTATTATTTGTTTCAAATGCCAATTTTATACAACGCTCGTCAATTATATCTTTTTGATAAACAATATGACCACTCCCGGAGGCTCTAAAATCTCCTTTTCTCACCATTCTTTTGATAGCGAATGCTTTATTTCCTACTACAATAACTCTTATATCGCTATTATTATTAGGTATAAAATCCTGAAAATAAGAGTATCCTTTTTCTATTGCCAAATACTGTTGTCCTTTAACAGGTAAAATTAACTTTTTAAATGCTTTTAGAAAATCTATTAAGCGCTGTTGTTTATATATAAGCTTTCGTAAATGCTCAATTATATAATTTTTTTTATCAAAAACAGGCCAACCACTGTTAAACGACTTATTAATCAATTTCACAGCTTCGGTTTGACTCTTTGCTAATCTTACATTAGCAGCGCCAGCCCCACCTTTTAGTTTGAATACTTTTGGGTAACTTGTATTTCTAGCCCAATATATTGCGTCTTGCTTGGTAAAAAATACATATGTTTTAACAAACGGTACCCCTGCTGCTTCAAGTAAATACTTTTGAGCAAGCTTATTATCAAAGTGCCAATTTGTATTAAAGTTAGGAAAAACTTTGATGCCTATTTGTTCTAACGAGAATAGCAAGGGCTTTGCTAATTGGATGTCTTTGTAATCACCATGGTGGTGATGCCACAATAACGCATTACAATCCTTTAATTTTTCTATAATATTATTTTCGAAGCAATTGACGAGTTTATAATTGATTTTATTTTCTTCACAAAATTTAATCCATGGTTCTGAGAAACTACCTTTCCTATGATGTATAGCAACCTTCATAATTTAGCTCCCAAATTTTTAACAACTTTTGCTGGATTACCTTGAATTAAAACATTGTCAGGATAGTGCCCCTTTACGACTGAGCCAGCCGCAACTACGCAATTATTACCAATTACACTTCCTTTTAGAATTATTGAATTTAAGCCAACCCATACATTGTTTTTGATAATAATTTCAGCAGGCTCATCTCTACCGATTGTTCTATTTTGTGAGTAAAGCTTATGTCCATTACTATCAATAATATTAACGCCTGCTGCAATCACGACATTTTCACCTATTGTTATTTTCTTTTGTGCATGAATATAGGCCCCATTAATTCTGCAATTATTACCTATTCTGCACTCTGCTCCAGGCCAATCTATTAATATAGTTGTGGGAAAGGACATACCTACATGATATCCCTGTGAGTTAGATCGTAAATAAACATTATCACCAACGATTAATGATGAGTTGCTTCTAATATCAATATTGGTTTTATAATCTAATCTTAACAACCTTCCGAACTGAATATTTGGGTTGTTTATTTTCAAAGCATGAACTCGGATGCTATGAAGAATTTTTTTTACGACTTTATTGAGCACCAACTTTCACCTTCCATATATAATAAAAAAACATTCCCCCTCCCATCAGCATACGCCCAAAAAATAAAGAAAGGGCGGCTCCTATAATTCCAAAATAGTAGATTAGTGGCACAGCCCCAGCAAACGCTATCACAGAGCTACTGATAGTATTCATCATTACTAGTTTATCTTGCCTTTTAACAATGAAGTAATTGAGCCCATAAACATCATAGGCTACAAAACCCACAACACTAAACCCCATAATTAGCAACACTGGTAACGCTAAAGGATCCAGCAGCCCTAAATACATAAAAATAAAATTTTTACCACTGAATAGTAAAATTAAACCTATTAATACTAAAGTAAACATTAAATTCCGATAATGTATAAAGGCTTCCTTTTCCCTATTTAAGAAAGGGAAGAACACCCGTGAAACAACATTCAGAAGTACTACACATAAATCAATCACCTTCCTAATAGCAGTGTATACCCCTAGCATCTCCGTATTAACCATTATTCCTAACAAGAAACTAGTGCTATTGTTATATAAATTTGGTATAAATTGATTAATAAAAATAGGGAAGTTTTTCTTTATAATTTTCTTAATATTTTTAGGAGGTAATATTAAAAACCTTATTTTAAAACTCTTAAATAAAATATATTGACCAACTAATCCTGAAAAAAATAACCCTATACTCGTTAGTAAAGGGAGGAGTAAGTAATCGCTCTGCTCTTTAATAAAGATGAAAATGCTCAGCGTAAAAGCTATCCGTATTGAGATATTTACCAATGTGATATACTTCATCTTTTCAATGCCTTGAAAAAACCATTCTGGGAATATAACCACTCCGATAAGCGATAAGCCAGAATAAAAAAACAGTTTTTTTTCTGCATAAAAAGGCGAGTAAATATTAACAATTAATGTAATAAATGTTAGAGAGACGAATAAGAGTGAAAGTTTTACAATCATCACTCGACTATAAATTATACTTAGTTTTTTAAGGTTATTTTTGTGTTTTACGACATCTCTTACGGCGGTAACTTTAAAACTGTAATCGACAATTGCCTGAAAGTAAGCGACCAGTGCAGCAGCTAATGAAATTAAACCATACTTTTCATAACCAATAACCCTCAAAACATAAGGCAATGTTATTAAAGGCAAAAACAGAGTAACTAGTTGTAGTAAAGACAGGGAAAAGAAATTATGCCATAATATTTTACGATCTTTACTTGAAAAGATACCTTTTAGCTTCATAAGTTTCTTATATCTACATCAGTTTTTTAATAAATTTTTATACCAAGGCATTGCTTTACTAATACCTTCTAAAATTCTATATTCTGGGGCGTACCCTAATTTATTTACAGCTTTACTTACATCTGCTTGCGAGTGACGTACATCACCGGCTCTGAAGTCTCGGGATGTTGGCTGTTTATTAACTTCAATATCATTTTCTTGCAACGCTAGTTGAATAGATTTATATAAGTCATTAAGTGTAGTTCTATCACCTACCGCAACATTATAAACTTCATCTTTTACGTCATCTGGAGCGGTAGCGGCTAAAATATTCATTTGTACTGTATTTTCAATAAAGCAAAAATCACGGCTAGTTTCTCCGTCACCATTAATAAATACATCATCACCTTTTATCATCGCCGCCGTCCACTTAGGAATTACCGCTGCATAGGCACCGTTAGGATCTTGGCGTTGACCAAACACGTTAAAATAACGTAAGCCTATTGTTTTAAAACCATATGTTTTTGCATAAACCCCCGCATATAGCTCATTAACGTATTTCGTTACGGCATAGGGAGAAAGAGGATTACCTATGTTTTCTTCCACTTTAGGAAGCGCAGGGTGGTCACCGTACGTCGAACTACTAGCAGCATAAGTAAAGCTTTTTACTTTAGCCTCTTTTGCAGCTTGTAACATATTTAAAAAGCCAGTGATGTTTGCTGCATTCGTTGTAATAGGGTCAGCAATTGAGCGCGGTACTGAGCCAAGCGCTGCTTGGTGTAATACGTAATCGACACCTTCACCATTATTAGCCAATGCTGTTTCGCAATCTTGATAATTACGGATATCGCCTTCAATAAAGTTGAAGCCTTGCCACTGCTCTGCAGTTACCAAGCCTTTTACTTCATCTAGATTATGTTGATGACCCGTTGCAAAGTTATCAAGCCCGACTACTTCTTGATTTAATTTTAATAAATGCTCTAAAAGGTTTGAGCCAATAAACCCTGCAACACCTGTTACTAGCCAGGTTTTAGGAGAAGAAAGTAGTTCTGTTTTAATTTTTTCGTAACGAGTCATGATATTCCTTTGAAGTAATAGGTTCTAGGTTCTAGGTTCTAGGTTCTAGGTTCTAGGTTCTATGTTCTAGGTTCTAGGTTCTAGGTTCTAGGTTC
>MDTG01204022.1_pt1 | contig 15274 bp, 15 predicted proteins | sample 811421 | NCBI WGS metagenome assembly MDTG01 (sample SAMN05326645, study PRJNA326480) | marine metagenome | isolation source: seawater | place: Pacific Ocean: South East | collected 2011
CAACGTGCATTTTCGCAATATACGCGGCGGACTTGGTGATTTTGTTGAAGTGTGGCCGGATGAAGGTGATGTCGATATGCATGAACTTGCGCGCATTTTTTTCAGAACTGGGTATCCTTACATGCTCATGCCCGATCATTCACCGGGCCATCCAGATGATCTCCCACACCCTGAAGGGTCTGGACGAGTTCGTCAAGGTTGGGCCTTTCAATTTGGTTATATCAAAGCGCTTATACAGGCAGTTAAAAAAGAGACTATTGGTTAATTCGTCTATAATCAATAGTTACCGTTGATTTAACCTCTGCTTTACATATTTTCTCTGACATACAAGTTCATAATTTCAGAAGGAGTGATACTATGAGATCGATTGCATTTTTGTTCGCAGCAGTATTCAGTGTGGTAAATGTAGCATCTACCTATGCCTGTGACGGTTGTGGTTGTAAACTTGATGCTGCCAACGGGCACGAACATTTAGATGATGGACATGCTCACATGGATGCAGACAATGTTTACAAAAGTGAGTATAGTGAATCTCTTGCTCAATGTGCGATAGAGACATACGGAGAATTAGGGGAGAAGAGGATGTTGCTTACAGCGAAAGCTGAAGAAGGTTGCAATTATTCGAGAAAGTCTTTGCGAGCAGAAGAGATTAAGTCGATTAAAGAAATGCTGAATGCCTTAGGTAACAGTGAATCAAGAAGGTTGTTGGCATTAGGAATGATGATAGGCTCTAATGAAGGTGGTCAAATGTCGTTAGATCCCCAAGGGGTTCCTAATTCAGACTCTATAGTTGTTGATGATGGTCGAGTTTCAGACAACCCTGAATATGAAGCAGTATTATCTAATGCCGAAGAAGTCCTCGAAGCCCGCTTGGAAATGATTACAGCCCTCGATATCCAGTAAATTACAGAATATGAATTTATGAGGAGAGAGGACGCTGTGGTTCCTCTCTCCTCATGAATAGGATTTCTGTCCATAGTGCCTTTCATACCTAATGGGATTGTGCGATTTCTGCTCGGTAGAATAGAACGGAAATCCTAAAGGCATTATATAAGAAAATTACGAAAAACTTTCTTAAAAGAACTGTCACTCATACTTTTTGATGTTTTTGTTCATTGAGAAAGTAGGGAATTCTATGCTCAAACAGCCAACGTCAGATCCGCGACAGTTTGTTCAATCTTCGGCAGTCTTACATGTTCAGGATGTTTTGTTAACAGCTCATTACTACAAAGATGAACTCGGATTCACGTGGGATTTTGGCGACGAAAATTATGCCGTAGTGTGGCGTGACAATGCAGCATTACATTTTACTCGGGGAGAAAATTCTCCTGTTGGAGTACATGTTTTTCTGTGGGTTAGAGACGTCGATGGATATTATGAAGAGCTTCGTTCAAGAATGTCAGAGCCTGAAACACAACCTACTTGTCAGCCCTACGGTATTCGGGAGTTTGGTTTGAAGGACCTGAATGGTGTGTTGCTTGTTTTTGGACAGGACGATGAATTAAATTAATCTAAAAGAAATAGAGCAATCCGTATTAGATAGCTTACTGCAATTTCAGATGGAGGTTTTTAATGTCTTCGAGTGCAATAGCTCTGTATGAAAAAATGAATACTAAACCGGTGATAAATGCCTTAGGTCCAAGGACCTTATTAGGGGGATCTCAACCCCATCCGGATGTAATTAGTGTTATGGGTGAGGCCGGGCGATATTACGCAGATATGGATGAATTGCTTATTGGATCTGGAAAAGTGATATCTGAAATGATTGATTGTTCCTCGGCTTTAGTTACTTCTGGATGTGCCGCGGCTCTGGTTTTGGGTACAGCCGCTTGTGTAACTGGCAAAGATGCAGAAAAGATGTCTCAACTTCCCAATGTGGACGGTTTAAAGCAGGAAGTAGTTATACAGGCCTCACAGAGGTACAAGTATGACCGTGTTGTTCGTATGGTTGGCGTCAAAATTATTACCGCTGGAAAACCGGGAAGTACTAGCAGGAAAGATTTGGAAGATGCTTTGAATGATAATACGGCGGCGGTACTCTTCCCTGATATTGATTCGTTGGGCGATATCTTGTCTTTGGAGGACGTAATTTCAATTGCTCATGATAGAGATATACCCGTAATCGTAGATTCAGCGTATCGTGTTTTTCCTACGGATATGTTTAAAAAATTTTCTAATCTTGGCGCAGATTTATTTGGTTTTGGTGCCAAATATTTTGGGGCTCCTAATTCTACCGGTCTTCTATGTGGACGAGATGATTTGGTTGAGGCTGCAAGGTTGCACAGTTTTTCGGGTTTTGAGAAAATGGATCTTGAAGGTTTTGGTCGTCCCTTTAAAGTTGATCGCCAAGAGGTGTTTGGTGTTGTCGAGGCGTTGCGAATCTGGCTGAATACAGATCATGATCATAGGTTTGAATCTGCTAAGATGCGGGCGAATCGATTGGCATCTAAGTTAAGCGAAGTAGAAGGAGTGACAGTCGAAAATACCCCGACGGGGATTAATCTCATAATAAATGAAAATTCTGATACCCTAAACGGCCTCCTTTTATCGGAAATTCTGAAATCAGGTATTCCCTCCATATGGGCTAATCCTTCTCGCAAATCAGTAAATTTTGATATGTTGTTAGTCAATGATGGGGATGAATTGTTGATTGCGGATAGAGTGAAAATGAGTTTGGACGAATTAAAACAAACAGATTAAAGTAAAACGCCTGTTGATTTTTTAGGCACGCATGCGCAATAGAGGTCGACTGAACGATACGTCCAAAGGCTCGTTGCTTGGTGGCCTTCTAGTTCCAGGGGGCATAAAGTGAATTGCAAAAGCGCGACGTTGGCGATTCGTATTGTTAGGTGGAGTATAGTGTAGTGTTTGACAGTGGTGGAATAAAACACCTCCCGCAGGAAGGTCAACGATAGTAGCCTTATCTTTGTCTACATTGTGACCAATGTCAAGTAAATTTCCTTTTTCCTTTGTATGTTCGTGGTCTGCGGGTTTTAAGTGCGACTGAGCCAATAGATGCATTGCGCCATTTTTTACGTCAACATCGTCTAAGGTAAGCCAGCAACTCACCAGCTTGGCGGGGACACATTGCCAATAAGCATTGTCCTGGTGCCAAAACACGGATCCTCCGTGTTGAGCAGGTTTGAACAGGGCCTGATCATGGAAAAGTTGGATGTTTGGACCTATTAGATCCTCGGCAATATCAAGAATGAGTTCATTGTATAAAAGCTCTCTGAAATGTATACTTCGCTCAGACATCTGCATAATTTGGAGCATCTGTTCATCGGCATTTACTTTCGCATTGAGATCTTCTGTGTCGTCGATGGCGAGGTTTCGAAACTTACCGCTTTCTTTAGCCTCATAAAATAGTCGGTCGTATTCTTTTCTAAGTGTTTCTAATAGATCATCAGTTATTATTTTTCCAATACTCACGAATCCATTGATATTGAAATCGTCGATTTGTTCTTGAGTCAAGTATCTATGTGGAGATGTTTTTGGGTTCCCGATTTTTGATGTAGACATATACATTCTCCTTTTTACCTTATTGATTCTGTCTGTGATCAATAAGAAATATGTCGACAATATATATTATTTTTTTATCCTCAGCATAATTTACATAGTAGCCTTTAATTTTGTTGAGAAATAATTAATGAAAATTAGGAGAAGCCAATGTTAAAAATAGGATTTGTCGCGGGTGTAGCTGGTTATCATTCCGTACAATTTGCAAAAATGTTTAATGGAATGAATGAATCCCAAAAACATCTCGATCCCTTCGGGGGCAATGCTCCTCTGGCTTCTATTGAAGGTGCTGAAGTTACGAAGGTGTTTGATGAGAATAGATGTAATGCAGAGTTATTAGCTAATTTGTGCAATATTTCTAAGGTAGCTGCAAACCTCGAAGAAATGTATGAGGGGTTAGATGCCGTTTTTATCGGAGATGATCTCAATCTTACGCAATATCATTATGCACGTCCATTTTTAGAACGTGGTATTCCAACTTTCCTTGATAAACCAATTGCAGACAATGTAGATTCAGCCAGAGAATTGATTGATATTGCTCGGGATTTTAATAGTCTTTTCATGTCGACATCTGCCTTAAAGTATGCTCCAGAATTTAAGCTTCTTTTTGAAAAATCAGAAGGAATTGGAGAAACTATTATGGCAAGTGTATTTGGTCCTGCCGATCTAATGTGGCGTAGACCGTTTCTGTTTTATGGAATGCATGCGGTAACGATTGGTCATTATGCAGTAGATGACCGCCCCGTAGAAGTAGCTGATGTCGGTACGCGTGGTAGGACGGTAGTGGCTATAAAATACATGAAAGGTGCTCAGGTTACCGTTATGTGCCCACACGGTGTTCCTGTTAGTTTCGAAGCTATGATTCAAGGAACGGAAGGTTCATTTCATGGAATTGCCAATGATCCCGCAGCTTTTTATTCGAATATGTTAAAAGATTTTGTGAACATGGTTGAAGTGGGGGAACAGACTTTCGATCTTTTAAAGGCACTTGAGGTTCTGCAGATTTGCTGTGCACAAGAGGAGTCGGTTCGGACTGGAAAACCTGTTCGATTGGGGTAGAATTAACTAATTTTGCTTTAGTTTGTTATATTATTAGTTAGTGTAATTAATGACCAGATTATTACAAGAAGGTTGTTTGTTAAGGGCAAAGAAATGGTTGTAGAAGTGTTCCTATTTAACGTTGAATGAGGTAATTAATGGCTCCTACCGCAAAGATAATTTATACCAAGACTGACGAGGCTCCCGCATTAGCTACTTACTCTTTATTACCGATAATTGAAGTTTTTACTAAGGATGCTGATATAGAAGTAGAAAAGCGTGATATATCTTTGGCCGGTAGAATTATAGCAAATTTCCCCGAGTTTTTGACCGAGTCACAGAGAATTCCGGATGCTCTTGAAGAACTAGGGAAACTAGCTAAGACGCCCGAAGCCAATATTATAAAACTACCAAATATTAGTGCTTCGATACCTCAATTAAAAGCTGCTATAAAAGAGCTTCAGGATAAGGGATACAATTTACCTGAATACCCAGAAGAAGTTACAACTCCTGAAGATGAAAAAATTAGGGCAAGATACGGAAAAGTTCTGGGTAGTGCAGTAAATCCAGTTTTAAGAGAAGGTAATTCTGATCGCCGGGTTGCAATGGCTGTAAAGCAATACGCGAAAAAAAATCCACATAAAATGGGTGTTTGGAATTCAGAATCTATGTCTCATGTGGCTCATATGGAACAGGGTGATTTTTATTCCACAGAGCAGTCCACTGTTATTGCTCGTGAAGGAAATCTGAAGATTGAATTAGTTGATGCAGAAGGAAAAGTGAGGTCTTAAAAGAAGATGTTTTAGTGCAAGAAGCAGAGGTAGTTGATGCTGCAGTGATGAGTGTAAGGCATTTAAAGGAATTTTATTCGTTACAAATCGAGAAAGCCAAGAATCAAGGTCTGTTGTTTTCGCTTCATTTGAAAGCGACGATGATGAAAGTGTCCGATCCGATACTTTTTGGTCATGCTGTCTCAGTTTATTACGCCGATGTTTTGAAAAAATATCAGTCTATTTTTGATCAACTAGGCGTAGATTTAAAAAACGGGATTGGAGATTTGTATACAAAAATAGAAAATTTGCCAAAAGAAAAGCAGGAGGAAATTACATCTCATATTGATGCTGTATACGATAAGCAACCTGAGTTGGCTATGGTAAATTCTGATCGAGGAATTACAAATTTGCACGTGCCTAGTGATGTGATTATAGACGCTTCCATGCCAGCTGCGATTCGTGAGTCAGGTCAAATGTGGGGATCTGATGGACAGCTGAAAGATACAATATTTACTATTCCGGATCGAAGTTATGCACGTATTTACCAACAGGCTATCGATTTTCATAAGTCGAACGGTGCATTTGATGTGACAACTATGGGCAATGTTCCGAACGTTGGGTTAATGGCTCAGAAAGCGGAGGAATATGGATCTCACGACAAGACCTTTGAAATACCATTTTCTGGAAACGTTCGAGTTGTTGATCAAGATGCTAATGTTTTGATGGAGCACGAAGTAGAGAAGGGCGACATATGGCGAATGTGTCAAACACGAGACTTGCCGATCAAAGATTGGGTTAAATTAGGTGTTACACGTGCACGACAAACAGGAGTGCCTGCCGTTTTTTGGTTGGATACTAATCGGGCTCATGATGCAAATCTAATTTGCAAAGTAAATAGCTACTTAAAAGAACACGACATATCGGGCGTTGATATTCGTATTTTAGCTCCCGTTGATGCTATGCAAATTAGTTTAGAGCGTGCACGTGATGGTAAGGATACGATATCTGTGACGGGAAATGTTTTACGAGATTATTTAACCGATTTGTTCCCGATTTTGGAATTAGGAACCAGTGCAAAAATGCTTTCCATCGTACCACTTTTGGCTGGGGGAGGATTATTTGAGACAGGGGCTGGAGGATCTGCACCCAAACATGTTCAACAGTTTGTTGAAGAGGGACACCTACGTTGGGATTCTCTCGGTGAATTTTTAGCTCTTGCTGTATCACTTGAGGATCTTAGCATTAAAACAGACAGTAGGAAAGCGGGTGTCTTAGCGGATACGTTAAATAAAGCTACGGCTAAATTCCTAATAGAAAAGAAATCGCCTTCGAGAAAAGTAAATGAATTAGATAACAGAGGAAGCCATTTTTATTTAGCGTTATACTGGGCGGAAGCATTAGCAGCGCAAGATGATGATACAGAACTAAAAAGCCGTTTTTCGGGATTAGCCGAAACCTTATCTTCTCGGCAGACTGTGATTATTAGTGAATTGAATTCTTCACAAGGTATCTCTGTCGATGTTGGTGGCTATTATCTGCTTGATGACAATAAAGCTGACCTGGCTATGAGACCAAGTGCGACGTTTAACGCCATTATTTCGCAATACAATTAAGTGATTACTTGCGCATAAAATTCTTTATCATGTGGAGGTTTCCGGCTGTTAATCCTCCATCTACTGCTAACGCTTGACCTGTTATCCACGATGACTCGTCAGATGCAAAAAACAGTGCAGCACGTGCTACATCTTCGGGTTCTCCTACTCGTCCCAATGGATACCATTCACCCATTTCAGTAAATGTATCAGGAAATTCACGGAGGCGCTCCGTCCAAACGGGTGTGTGTATACTCCCGGGACACAAAGCGTTAAAACGTATTCCATGTGAACCATAACTGACGGCTAAGTTTTGAGTTAGGTTTATGACCCCGGCTTTCGCTGCTCCATATGCCATAAGATCGTAACCTGCTAAGCCATTTACGGACGAAATATTAATAACAGATCCTTCTTTTTTCTCTATCATATGAGGGAGTACGGTTTTTATGCAACGCGCAGTTGCTGTAAGGTTTAGCTCTATGTCTTTATCCCACTGAGCCTCCTCCATGTCAAGTAAATCATTACCAAAAGCACCGCCTACGTTGTTGACTAAAATATCTATTTGCCCCCACTCTTTAATAACTTTTTCTGTCATAGCAGTGACTTCAGATTTGGAGGTAATATCGACGCTAAGACACAAAGATTCACAGTTTTTAGAATTTAATTGATCGGAAGTGGCTTGTGCTGCTTCAAGTGATTTGTCCGCAATTACTATTTTGGCTCCTGATTCTGCAAACAATTTAGCCGTTGCTTGCCCGATTCCGGATCCTGAACCAGTAACTAAAGCTATTTTGTTTTTGAGTTTCATAGATATTCTTCCTCTCTAGTGATTTTTAAGTGATAATAAAAAAATTGAGTTAATCGAAAATGGCTTAGTACTGCTTGCGATGTCCACGTAATTTTTGCTGATTTAATATAAGGTAACGGCTGTCTATTGCTTGATTTTTGATGTTTTTCTTACCTACAGGGAGAAGGTTGTATATGGTTGAAGAAGCAAGCCCACCAGAGCACGAAATGTTGAGACAGGTAGCTCGGGAGGCAGGTTTAGAGCCCGTTAAAAACCTGACCAAAGAAAAAGAACGTATGTCGGAAGTCCATAGGCTTGGTTTGTTAGAAAAAGATATTACTGAAGATCGACGTTTTAATTCATTAACTCAGGTGTCTACATATCTAACTGGTTGTCCGCAAAGTAGTATAAATGTGTTGGGGGCTAAAGTGCAGCAGTGCAAGGCTAGCTTCGGCTTTTCGGATGAGGCCATTGAACAGTTCGGAGAAATACCACGAGAGATTTCTGTCTGTCAGCATAGTTTATCAAAGCCCGGGCACCCTTTAGTCATTGAAAACTTATTAGAAGATACTAGGACAAAGAATTGGCAGAATATGCCAATTGATCCAGGATTTAGGTTTTATGCAAGCTTGCCTTTAATGACGTCGAGAGGATATCCGGTAGGTACTCTTTGTGTTTATGATTCCGAGCCTAGAAGATTGGAACATGAACAGATAGACGGATTGCGTTTATTGTCGGATCAGATCGTGTATATGATGGAGGGTAGTCTCGATCAAATATCTGACGATGAAGTGCCTGAAAAAGAGTCAAAAAATAATTTAATTATAGAAAGTCAGTATTTCTCTGCTGTCTCGATTATGTTTGCTGATTTTGTAGGATTTACCGGGATGGTAGAAGAAGCCGACCCTGGTGATTTACTTCAGAACTTGGGGGTATTCTTTAGCGGATTTGAAAAGATCATCGGTAAGCATGATGTTCATAAAGTTAAAACTATTGGTGATTGTTTTATGTGTGTGTCTGGTATACCCGCCCAGAGAGATACACACGCTAAACAGATGTGTTCTGCTGCTCAAGATATGTTGAAGTTCGTAGAGGCAATAAACGCTCAAAACCTTATTTTCAACAAGCCAGAATGGCGTCTTCGTATCGGTATTCATTCAGGACCAGTCATAGCCGGATCGTTAAGTAATATGTTCGATATATGGGGTGATTCTGTAAATATAGCAGCTCGTGTCGAAAGCATGGGAGAAGCCAGTCGGATTCATATAACTGAAAAAACAAGGGATTATTTGAAAGGTGAATTTGAATTATCACATCGAGGAGAAGTTGAGCTGAAAGGAAAAGGGAAGTGGAATACTTATTTCCTCTCATAGAATTGGTCTAAGTCTATAAATCTGTAGTTTGAACCACAATTTTTAAATATTTATTAGAGGATGTATGAAATACCGACTGCTATCGGCTGAACAGAAACTTTCTTTTGAAACTGATGGATTTCTAACGATTCCTGATGTATTAAGCAGTAGTGAGATAGAGAAGTTAACTAATGTATGTGATTCGATGATGAAGGAATTTAACCTCGAATCGAATCATCCTTATTCACAGAGACGTGATGGAATGGTTCAGAAAAAATGTTTTCAGGATTTGCTTACTCACGAATCAACTCTTCCTATTGTCACTCAACTTCTCTCAGGGAATATCCATCTTCATACGACTAGTATAATCTATAAGCAGCATGAATCGGAAGACGATGTTGAACGCCGTAGTTGGCATCGAGATATCGGCATGACTCAGGATGTTGGTCACCATGGGGTTGTTCTGGCAGGTATCAAAGTCGGCTATTGTTTGACCGATTTTTTGGAGCCTAATTCAGGTATAACACTCTTTGCTCCAGGATCTCATTTGTTGGACACACCTTTACCTATCGCTAAGGGGCAGGTAGATCCCATTAATACTGCAGAGCTAACTCTTAAAAAAGGGGATGCGTTTTTATTTGAAAATCGTGTTTTTCATACTCCTGCGCCAAATTTAAGTGATTGTACTGCAAAGGTAGTAATTATCGGCTATAGCTATCGATGGATGGGTGGGCTAAAGAGTAATATGGATATTGTACAACCCAGCCTCGAGATTGTACAAAGCACGAACCCTATGTGTCAGCAATTATTAGGAGGCGCCAGCAATGCTATTGTCGAATGGGTCGAAAAAAACAGCACTAATATTGAGCCTTTCGAGTGGACAATGGAGGTATAGAGACAATTATTGATTTTTAAATTTTAATTAACTTAGATTACAAAGCATGGAAGTTATAGTCGTTAATTGTAATCTAAGAATTTGGATGTTCTTGATCTGTTTGTTGCCAGCGTAATGCAAATTAGAGATAAATATGTAAATACTTAATTTACGGTCGAATCAATGCAACGAGCATGTGACCGATTTAAACTGTCTTTTTAACAATTGTTCCATTGTTAATTTTTTTATTAACCCATATGTATAGAGTCAGAGTTATCTCCAATCCAAGCGGTGACTCTTCCCGGCTTAAGTGTTTCTCCATCAGATAGATCCTCGACTCGTCCTTTTAAATGTTTAGCTAAACAAAGGCGCCAATGTTCAATTGTCGATTTGTATTTTTTAATTTTCGACAGATCGTAACACTCTTCGGGATCGTTAGAAATATCAAAAAGTTGTTCAGTACCGTTTATTGGGTTCCAGATATATTTCCATTTTTGGTCCGTTAGAAATTGGTTTGCGTTTTCTGGATGGTAACATGGTGCGTGCTCTCCATGATAGTATTCGCGAGATAGTTGGTCTTCTCCAAGTAATGCGGGTAAAAGACTTTTTCCTTCTATTTGAGATGGGATTGGTGCACCGGCAACGTCCAGGAATGTGGGCATAATATCTTCCCATCCAACAAGGTCGGTTATCGTTTGATTGCGCGGAGCCTTCATATTTGTAGGTAGTTTCACAATAAACGGTACTCTGGATGAAGCTTCGTAGGCGTAAGTTTTGCGCCATAAGTTGTGATCGCCGAGCATCTCTCCATGGTCAGAAGTAAAAAGAACTAAGGTGTTTTTGTTCCCGCCACGGCTTAAAAGATTCATTAAACGTCCTACTTGTGCATCTAAATATGATAGATAGGCATAGTATGCAGCTCTTGCTCGTTGATTAAGGTGATTGTCAATGGATCCTCGCCATGCGTTAACATCCAAGGGATATTCTGCATCTTTTTGGTGTTGTTGAGCCCATTCTCCCACTATTGGAGACGGTAAATCGCGATTGATAAATTGGTCGTAATAGGTTTTTGGAGGACACCAGGGTGGATGGGGTCCGTTGAACGATAGGCACATAAAGAAAGGGCGAGTAGGATCGCGTTTTTCGAGGAAGTCGCGTGCCCTACTTGTAAACCATGTCTCCTCCATTAAATGCTCGGGAAGGTGATTGGGCCGAGCCATCCAAGAATTCGCATGAACTCCATGACCGAGTCGCTCAACATCAATTCCTGGTTGACAGGAAAGCCATTCCTCGTAGTCTTCCGGAGTTATGAGTTGTTCGAAACCAAGATGAAGTCGTTTGGGATGAAAATGTGTTTTTCCTATGTTAATACTTTGGTATCCTGCGGACGTTAATTCTCCCGCCATAGTATGTTTATATTCCCATGGTTTACCATCTTGATATCCAACCATACCAGCCGAATATGGCGTCATTCCGGTCATTAACGATCGGCGTGCAGGTACACATGAAGGACAGGGGGTATAACCGCGTGTGAAGATCGCTCCTTCTCTTGAGAGGCTGTCTATATGTGGCGTTTCTGCTACCGGGTGTCCTAGTCGACTGATGCAGTCTCCGCGGAAGTGATCAGTTAGTATCAAAAGAATATTGGGTCTGCTACTCATTGTTTTCTCGTTTCGTTGTATTAGCTAAAACATAAAATATTTATTGCTTGATCTCCAAAAAAATTCTGTTTACAAATAATTTACGGATCAATCTTTTCATCGCGTTGTATAAAAAATTATGTTTTCTCGTCGCATGTTTTGCTACGTTATACCAGTTTTTGATTACAAACAGAAAATCTTGTAAAGGGCGTTAGATGAGTGATAAACATGATTATAAAGTTCCGAGTTTTGGTTCGCCGGCACTTCGTATGCCCGATGAACTTCGTGGACCACTAAAAGCACATTTAAAAGAATTAAAGGGTCGTTTTTTGGATATTGGTTGGGGTACGCGAAGTGGATTTGGTGAACGGCCTGCTTTGATAGTAATAGATTTGGCATTATGGTGGACGCGTCCGGGGCGTCCGCCGATGGGAAGTAATGTCGATACGATTGTTGAGAATACCCGCAAGGTACTAGATACAGCTCGGGAAGCGTCCATTCCTATTTTTTTTACTACTTATGATTATGATCCAGCCGATACACCAAATCCTCATGATAAAAAATGTGCGGACAACATAGGCCAAGATGATTTGCCTATGTTTGAGTTGGATTCCAGATTGGATCGGCGAGAAAATGAACGGATTATAAGAAAAAAATATGCATCAGCTTTTAAAGATACTAACTTGCTTTCAACATTAACAATTATGGAGGTTGACACGCTAATTATAACTGGTGTCAGTACTAGTCATTGTGTTTACGCTACCTGCAGAGATGCCGCACATACTTTTAATGTTATAGTTCCTCGTCAGGCCGTTGGTGAGCGTTGCGAACTCCTTCACGAGGTTAATTTGTTAGATATAGATATAGATTTAGGTGACGTAATGGAACTGGATGAAGTGGTCGAACAGATAAAAATCATAGGAATTCAAGGTTGATATTTTTAATTCTTATTAATTTTTCAGGTTCATTATTTGATCGATATTATGTCTTATAGAAATTTAGTAAGTATTGACTGGCTTAATTGGCAACCGGTTGAAGTCGGGACTTTAATGTACATCTTTGACGAAGATAGTGTACTGCTTATCCGTAAAAAACGTGGTTTGGGTGCAGGGAAAATAAATGGCCCTGGAGGCCGAATTGAAAGTGGTGAAACTCCGTTAGATTGTGTGGTTAGAGAAACTAAAGAGGAAGTAGGGGTTTCTCCCGTAAATCCATTCCAAATAGGGCGAATGTGTTATCAAAATACAGATGGTTACTCTATGGATGTTTCTATTTTTCGTGCTGAAAATTTTTGTGGTTATTTACGAGCTTCTGACGAAGCAGAGCCATATTGGATCGATGTCGGAGAGATCCCTTATGAGGACATGTGGCCAACTGACCGATATTGGTTACCGCTAGTTATAGATAGAAAGTTATTTACTGTTTACACATTGTACGATAAACATAGTGTTTTAGAATATTTGATAAAGGATAGAATAGAATGATTATTGGAAAATACTTTGCCGATCAGGTGAGGTTGTAGGAATAGGGTGACAAATATATGAAAACTCCGAATATCTTAGTAATTATGTCAGATGATCAAGGTCCATGGGCCATGCATTGTGCAGGTACTTCTGAACTCCAGACCCCGAACCTTGATCGGATAGCAGCAGAAGGTATTAGATTCGAAAATTTCTTTTGTGCGAGTCCAGTTTGTTCGCCCGCTAGGGCTTCTTTTTTAACAGGCAGAATGCCGTCTCAGCATGGAGTACATGATTGGATAAAGCATGGCAATATGGAAGATAGTATAGGAAAGACGTGGCATGGTTCGGAGGAAAGTATTGAATATTTATCGGGGTTACCGGGTTTTACCGATGCCTTAGCCCAAAATGGTTATACTTGCGGTTTGTCTGGTAAATGGCATTTAGGAGCAAGCGATATACCGCAGAAGAGTCACGAATTTTGGTGTTCACATGCTTTGGGAGGAGACAGCTATACAGATTACTGGGTTTTCGATAATAGCTCACAAATGACTCATAAGACTCAGTACGTAACCGATTTTTTTACTGATCGAGCCATAGATTTTCTTACCAGGCAAAAATCAGCCGATCAACCTTTTTGTTTAAGTCTGCATTATACTGCTCCTCATTCCCCATGGCGCGAGGAAGAACAGCCATCTGATATATGGAGTCTATATGCCGACTCTGAATTTTCTTTGCCAATTGAGATGGCTAATCCTTGGAAGGGTTGGGATCCGTCCCCGGAGCATCGTCGAGAAACGATTCAAGGTTATTATACGACCATAACAGCTATGGATAGAGCAATCGGACGTATATTAAGTTACTTGGATAATACTGGATTGGCTGAAGACACATTAGTGATTTTTACTAGCGATAATGGGTACAGTTTGGGGCATCATGGAATCATGGGTAAGGGGAATGGTACATATCCTTTGAATATGTTTGAGGAGTCGGTGAAGGTTCCATTCCTAATGAGGCTTCCGGGAGGCGATATGGGGGGACAAGTCAATTCTGAGCTACTTAGTCACTACGACATGATGCCGACTTTGTTAGATTATTTAGATCTCGAATATAGTAAAAATGACATTCTTCCCGGAAAGAGTTTTGCATCTATCCTAGGGAATAGTCCACTGGAGTCCAGTAGAAAATCGGTGGTAATTTGCGATGAATATGGACCGAACAGAATGTTGCGTTCTTCTGAATGGAAATATGTCCAACGATACCCAGATGGACCAAACGAATTGTATGACTTAATTAACGATCCTCACGAACGTAAAAATTTGGTCGATGAGATTGAATTTAAAAGCCATAAAGAATCGATGGCTACAGAATTGGAAGACTGGTTCAAACTTTATGTAATTGATCAACTAGATGGTTCCAAATTAAAAACCTGTAGGGGTGGTGGACAGAAAGGAAGTCTGGTAGATAATTCAAATAAAATAGAATTGTTTGATTCGAACTAAATCTTTTGAATAAGAACGTTGATTTTAATTAAAAAGGAGATTTGTTTTAATGGCTGAATGGAAATTGAATATCGACGAGGTGCCTGTCGAGCATCAAAAGTGGGAATGGGATGGCAATAAATATGAACGTTTTCGTCAACATATTTCGGTTGCTTTAGGTAATTCTGGGGAGGATTTACATCCATTTGATGTAGAGCTAACACGTGTATCCCCAGGCAAGACACCTTGTCCAGTACATGCGCATGAATCGACTTGGGAATTATTTATTATAGTTAGCGGTAATGCAAGAGTACATCGTGATGGTAGAGAACAGGATGTTATTGCCGGTGATTGTTTTATTCAACCGGCTGGGACGAGACACCGTATTCGGAATGCAAGTAATGAAGAAGATTTGGTATTTTATGTTGTTGCTAATGAAGTAAAAAATGAAAAGACGGAACGTATAACCCCGTGAAGTTAAACTGGGATGACGATGCCTTGTCGAGGTTGGAAATTGTCGATCCTGTTTGCTTAAATCAGGCTATTGAATCCGTAAAAAATGACGGTTACGTAGCGTTAGATGATGTCGTTAGTTTTGATTCATATAGATATATTACCTGAGCAGATCATGAAAGATACGGAGATATTATTAGTTGGTCAGAAAAATGGTAGGATCCTAAATGCATGGAAGCATGGCCACATACAGGAAAACCTCCCCATCATCCATTTTTTTTATTCTCTGATATCGTCGCTAATCC
>MDTG01187679.1_pt1 | contig 15273 bp, 23 predicted proteins | sample 811421 | NCBI WGS metagenome assembly MDTG01 (sample SAMN05326645, study PRJNA326480) | marine metagenome | isolation source: seawater | place: Pacific Ocean: South East | collected 2011
CGCCACCGCGTCGTCCGCCGCCGGAACCGCCCCGACGTCCGCCGCCTCCGCGACGGCCACCGCGACGTTCCTCGCCGACGGTGTTGACCGGGGCCTGGGCCTTCTCGGAGGAGCTGGCCACCGGCATGAACTTGCTGCCACGCTCGATCGCCTCCTCGACGGAGGTGGGTTCGAGCTCGACGCCCCTGAGCTCCGCGATCTGCTGGCGGGAACGGGTCCGTCCGAGGGCGTCGATGGTCGCCTTGACGAGGTTCTTGCTGTTGGTCGAACCGAAGGACTTGGTCAGGCAGTCCTGGATCCCCACCAGCTCGAGCACCGCACGCACCGAGGCGCCGGCGATGACGCCGGTACCCGGGGAGGCGGGGACGAGCCGGACCCGGCAGGCGCCGAAGCGGCCCTCGATCTCGTGGGTGATGGTCTTGCCCTGGAGGCTGAAGTTGAGCAGGTGCTTCTTCGCGTCCTTCTGGGCCTTCTCGATGGCCATCGGAACCTGGTTGGCCTTGCCGTACCCGATCCCGACGGTGCCCTTGCGATCCCCGATGACCACCAGCGCACCGAAGCTGAAGCGTCGGCCGCCCTTGACCGTGGCCGCGGTACGGAAGATGCCCACGGTGGTGGATTCGAGTGAGGTTGATTCGTCGACCATTTCTGCCATGTGTGAGTCCCGTCTAGACCGGAGGGGTCAGAACTTGAGTCCACCCTCCCGGGCGGCGTCGGCCAGGGCCTTCACGCGCCCGTGGTAGAGAAAACCGTTGCGATCGAAGACGACGTCGCCGATGCCGGCGGCCTTGGCCCGCTCGGCGATTCGGGTGCCGACGGCCTTGGCGCCGTCGACGTTGCCGGTGGATCCCTCGTGCCCGGACTCGCTGGAGGACGCGGAGGCGAGGGTGTGCCCCTTGAGGTCGTCGATGACCTGGGCGTAGATGTGGTTCAGGGACCGGAAGACGGAGAGTCGCGGTCGCTGGGCACTGCCGGTGATCTGCTTGCGGATCCCCCGCTTGCGTCGGTGTCGGCGTGTGGTTCGTGCTTGTGCCTTGTCCATGGTGGGTCCCTTCGGGGAATTCCGGTCCGGATCGCGGGGATCAGGAGCCGAAGGCCTTTCCTTGCTTCCTGATGATCTGCTCGCCGAGGTACCGGACGCCCTTGCCGTTGTACGGCTCGGGCTCCTGGGACTTCCGGATCTTGCCGGAGAACTCGCCGACGAGCTGCTTGTCGATGCCGGTCACGGTCACGATCTCGCGCTCCGAGGAGACCTCGATGCCCTGGGGGATGTCGTAGACGAGCTCGTTGGCGTACCCGAGCTTGAGCACGAGCTTGCGCCCCTGGATCTTGGCGTTGTAGCCGGCACCGATGATCTCGAGCTTCTTGGTGTAGCCGTTGGTCACGCCCTCGACCATGTTGTTGATGAGGGAACGGGTGAGGCCCCAGAAGGCCTTGCTGGAGCCGTTGAGCTCGACCCCGTCCGCGAGACGGCAGGAGATCGACTTCTCGTCCTCGTTCCACTCCACGGCGATCTCCGGGCGGTGGTTGAGGGAGAGGGACCCCTTGGCGCCCTCGATCTGGACGGAGCAGGCGCCCGGCTGGACCGCGACCTTGACTCCGGAGGGGACGGCTATTGACTTCTTACCGATGCGGGACATCGTTGATTCCTTGGTTCTGCGCTCCGACCCGACCGGGCCCGCGCGTGGTTGATCCTCGATCAGCAGACCGTTGCGACAATTTCCCCGCCGATGCGCTCCTCGCGGCACCGGCGATCACTCATGACACCCTTGCTCGTGCTGACGATCGCGATCCCGAGGCCCTGCAGCGGGCGGGGGATGTCGTCGACCGCGCGATAGACCCGGCATCCGCCCTTGGACACCCGATCCACGGAGTTGATCAGCTTCTCTCCGCGTGACCCGTACTTCAGGTCGATCCGGATCAGGCCCTGGCGCCCGTCCTCGACGCACTCGAAGCCGTTGATGTAGCCCTCGTTCTCGAGGACCGCCGCGATCCCGCGATTCAGCTTGTTGCTGATCACGTTGACCTGCTTGGCGTTGTTGCGGACCGCGTTGCGGATGCGGGTCAGCATGTCGGATGTGAGGTCGTTCATAGACATAGGTTCAAGCTCCTCGCCCTGGGTGGCGGAATCCAATCACCAGCTGGCCTTGCGCATGCCTGGAACCAGGCCCTTGAGTGCGAGTTCCCGGAGCATGATCCTGCTCACCCGGAACTTCCGGTAGATCCCGCGCTTGCGGCCCGTGATCTCGCACCGGTTCTGGCGTCGGGTGGAGAACTTGGGCTCCCGCTTCATCTTCGCAAAGGTTCGCTTGCTGGCCATGTGGTCGTTTCCTCTGGTCTCTGGGGTCGATCGGTCGCGGTTCAGCGACCCTTGGTGTTCTCGGTGGTGAAGGGTACGCCCAGCTCCTCGAGCATGAAGAGGCTCTTGGCGGGGTCGCTGTTGGCGATCACCAGGTTGATGTTCATGCCGTGGTTGAAGGTGACGGTGCCCATGTTGATCTCGGGCCACACCGCCTGCTCGGTCAGCCCCATCCCGTAGTTGCCGCCCTGGTCGAAGGACTTGCGGCTCAGGCCCCGGAAGTCCTTGATCCTGGGGGTGGCGAGGTTGATGAGTCGGTCGAGGAAGTTCCACATCCGCTCGCGGCGAATGGTGACCATGAAGGCGGAGGGGGCACCCTCCCGGACCTTGAAGTTGGACACCGACTTCTTCGCGGGGACCATGAGGGGCTTCTGGCCCGAGATGGTGGTGAGGGTGGAGATCACCGTGTCGCGGACGTCGGGCTTGAGCTTCTGGTTCTCGAGCACCTTGCCCACGCCGACGGTGATGATGATCTTCTCGAGGCAGGGCTGGGCGTTGACGTTCCGCAGGGAGAACTTCTCGCGAACCTTGGGCGCGACCTCGTCGAGGTACTTCTGCTTCAATCGTGATGTGGTCGCCTGGGTGACCATTTCCTGTTACTCCGAATGTGGGCGGGGGGTTCCTCCGCCGATGCTGTTCCCGGTTCCTGTTACTTGCCGGCTCCCTCGCCACGCAGGACGTGGAGCTCGGAGCCGTCCCGGACCGCCACGCGACGCTTGTTGCCGTCGGCGTCGGTCTCGAAGCGGACCCGGCTGGGCTTGCCGTCCACGCAGGGACTGATGTTGCTGATGTGGACCGGCATCTCGGTCTTGACGATCCCGCCCTGCTGGTTCTGCTGGGTGGGCTTCATGTGCTTGGTGCGGACGTTCACGCCCTTGACGATGCAGGTGTCGTGCTTGGGGTTGACGGAGATGACCTCCCCCACCGTGCCCTTGTCGTTGCCGGCGGTGACGATCACGCTGTCGCCCTGCTTGATGTGACGTGCCATCTCAGACCACCTCCGATGCGAGTGAAACGATCTTCATGTAGTTCTTCTCGCGGAGCTCGCGGGCGACCGCGCCGAAGATCCGGGTCCCCTTGGGATTCCCGTCCTCGCCGAGGATCACGCAGGCGTTGGAGTCGAACCGGACGTAGGACCCGTCGGGCCGGCGGGTGGGGTACTTGGTGCGGACGATCACCGCACGGACCTTGTCGCCGTTCTTGATGTCGGAGTTGGGAAGGCACTTCTTGACGGTGCAGACGACCTTGTCCCCGACGCCCATCGCGGGGCGGGAATATCGGCCACGGGCGGTGCTTCGGCCGAGCACGCCGATCACCTGGGCGATCTTCGCTCCGCTGTTGTCCGCCACTTCAAGGCGTGATTCTTTCTGGATCATGACTGGGTCGCTTCCTGGTCTCTGCCTTGGTTCTCTGGATCAGCCGGCCTCGATGCCGGTCTGGGCTCGCTCGACCACCTTGGTGATCGCCCAGCTCTTGGTCTTGGAGATCGGTCGGCACTCGGCGATCTCGACCCGGTCCCCGACGCGGGAGACGTTCTCCTCGTCGTGCACGTGAAGCACGGTCCGGCGACGGATGTACTTGCCGTACTTGGGGTGCTTGGAGAGGTAGTTGATCACCACGGTGCGGGTCTTCTCCCGCTTGTCGCTCTCGACCACCCCGGTCTTGCGGAGTGCCTTCTCAGAAATTTCAACCGTCTTGGCCTTCACGCGGTGACCTCACTGTCTTCGGACTTGGCGATCTGTCGAGCACGACGCTCGGTGTACAGGCGGGCGATGTCCCGCCGGACCTTCTTGAACTGGGAGGTGTCCTCGATCTTGTCGGTCACCTTCTGGCAGCGCAGCTCGAACTGCTTCTTCCTGAGGCGATCGATCTCGACGTCGATCTCCTCGTCGTTGAAATTGTGTACTTCGGTGGACTTCATGGTTTCAGCTCCGGGTGCCGGGCGCGCGGGGCGCGGTCAGACCGAGAGGCGCCTCCCTACGAATCGACACTTGACGGGCATCTTCTGGGCGACGCGGGCCAGCGCCTCCTTGGCGATCTCCTCGGTGACTCCCGAGATCTCGTAGAGCATGGTGCCGGGCTTGACCCGGGCGGCCCAGTAGTCGACCTCGGCCTTGCCCTTGCCCATGCGGGTCTCGAGGGGCTTCTTGGAGACCGGCTTGTCGGGGAAGACCCGGATGTAGATCTTGCCCTGCCGGCGCAGGAAGTGCTGGGCGGCGATCCGGCCGGCCTCGATCTGCCGGGCGGTCAGCCACTTGGGCTGCAGCGCCTGGAGCCCGTAGTCGCCGTAGGCCACGTAGTTGCCCCGGGTGGCGTTGCCGCGCAGTCGCCCGCGCTGCTGCTTCCGGAACTTCATTCGCTTGGGGAGCATCGGCATGGGTCAGTGCCTCCCTCTGGATGGGGCGCGACCGCCGGCCGCGCTGGACTGGGTCTGGTCGTCGTCCCCGTCCGCGTACATGCCCTTGTAGACCCAGACCTTCACCCCGATGGTGCCGTAGGTGGTGTGGCTGGGGACGTAGGCGTAGTCCACGTTCGCCTGGAGGGTCGAGAGCGGGATCGAACCCATGCGGGTGTCGAATCGACGGGACATCTCCGCACCGCCGAGGCGGCCGGAGATCAGGATGCGGATCCCGAGGGCGCCGCTCTGCATCGCGGACTCGCAGCGCTGCTTGATCAAACGCCGGAAGTTGGTCCGCTTCTTGAGCTGCTCCGCGATCGCCTCCCCGAGCAGGGTGGCGTCGATCTCGGGGTTCTGGATCTCGACGATCTTGATCACGACCTTGCGGCCGGTGAGGGCCTGCAGGTCGGCGGTGAGCTGCTCGACGTCCTGGCCCTTCGGTCCCACCACCTGGCCGGGCCGGGCGGTCCGGATGATGATCGTGAGCTCCTCGCGGGTGCGCTCGATCAGGATGTCCGAGACCGCGGCGAAGGGCGGGGTTCGGTTCAGTCGCTTGTCGACGTACTGGCGGATGCGATAGTCCTCGACGAGGAGTTCGCCGAAGAGCGCCTTGGGAGCGAACCATCGAGACTTGTGCGCCTCGGTGACTCCGACTCTGAATCCGAATGGGTGGGTTTTCTGTCCCATGTACTGGTCCTTCCGACGGCCTTCAGTGCCGCGGGCTGATCTCTGTCCTGGTCAACGTTCCGAGAGTCGGACGTGGATGTGACTGGTCCTCTTGCGGATCGGGTGGGCCCGGCCGCGGTCCTTGGGCTGGAATCGCTTGATGGTCGGTCCCTCGTCGACCCAGGTGGATTCGACGAAGAGGCTCGCGACGTTGGCGTCCTTCTCCTCCGCGTTGGCGATCGCGCTCTTGAGCACGTTGCGAAGGTAGTACGCGCCACGCCGCTTGGAGAACTCGAGTGCGGCCATGGCCTCCTCGATGCCCTGCCCCCGGACGAGGTCCACGATGAGCCTCGCCTTGCGCGGCGAGATTCGAGCGAAACGATGTGATGCTTGGTAGGTCATCGATGGGTTCCTCGAGCGGGTGCTCCGGCGGCGTGCCGGGAGGGGTCAGCTCTTGATGCCTTCCTTCTTGTTGGTGTGGCCGCGGAAGAGCCGGGTGGGCGCGAACTCGCCGAGCTTGTGGCCGACCATGTCCTCCGAGCAGAAGCAGTCCACGAAGGACCGGCCGTTGTGGACCTGGAAGGTGTGCCCGACGAACTCGGGGACGATCGTGCAGGAGCGGGCCCAGGTCTTGATGGGGGTGCGGTTTCCGCTTTCCGCCTGCTGCTGGACCTTCATGTAGAGCTTCTCGTCCACATAGGGTCCCTTCTTGGTTGATCGTGACATGGTGCTGGTCCTGCTAGGGGTTGGGTTAGATCTTCAGCTGTCCGTACCGGACGGACTTGCGGCGCCGGATGATGCGGGCGTCGCTGCTCTTGCCTCGCTGGCGGGTGCGGCCGCCCTTGGCCCCGGTGCCGGCGGCGTTGGAGGGCTCGCGCCCGCCCTTCGACTTGCCGTCGCCACCGCCGTGGGGGTGGCAGTGGTGGCTCATGGCCACGCCGCGGGTGGTCGGACGACGACCGAGCCAGCGGGCCCGCCCGGCCTTGCCGAGCTTGACGTTCGAATGGTCGGAGTTGCCGAGGACCCCGATCGAGGCCCGGCACTCCATGGAGACCTGGCGGATCTCGCCGGAGGGGAGCACGATGGTCGCCCAGCGCCCTTCCTTGTTGGTGAGCCTCGCGCCGACCCCCGCACTGCGGCAGATCTTCCCGCCGCGCCCGGGCTCGAGCTCGACGTTGTGGAGCATCAGGCCGGTGGGGATGTGCTTGATGGGCATGCAGTTCCCGGGCTTGGGGTCGATCTGCGATGCGGAGCTGAGGATGACGTCCCCGTCGGTCACGTCCTTGGGGGCGAGGATGTAGCGGAGGGTGCCGTCCTCGAACTTGAGGAGGGCGATGTGGCAGGACCGGTTGGGGTCGTACTCCACGCCCACCACGGTCGCCGGCACGTCGTCCTTGGTGCGACGGAAGTCGATCCGGCGGTAGCGGCGCTTGTGGCCGCCGCCGCGGCCGCGGACGGTCTTCTTGCCCTGGTTGTTGCGACCGCCGGTCTTGGAGAGCGGGGCCAGCAGGGACTTCTCGGGGGTCTTCTTGGTGACCTCGACGTGGAGGTTGACCGAGGCGTTGCGCCGTCCCGGAGTCGTTGGTTTGTAGATTCGAATCGCCATGGGAATGTCCGTTCGTTGCTTCCTGGGGCCGGGCCGGTGCTCGCCACCGTGCCGGGGGGGGTCAGAAGAGCTGGATCGAGTCCTCCGGGTGCACCTTGACGATCGCACGCTTGATCGCACTGGTGGTGATGTAGCCGTACCGTCCGCGGGAGGTCTCCCCCTTGCGGCGCTGGGTGGCGACCGCGAGGACGCGGACGCCGTAGATCTCCTCGATGGCCCGCTTCACCTGCGCCTTGGTGGCCCGGCGGTCGATCTCGAAGGTGAAGCGGTTCGACTCGCTGGAGTCGAAGGTCGCCTTCTCGGTGATGATCGGCTTGCGGATGATCGTGTGGGTGTCCATCAGGCGGCCTCCTTCTCGTCGCTGTTGCCACCCCGGCCGGAGCCCTCGAAGCAGGAGCCGTCGATGAAGGACTCCAGGGCGGCTCGCTCGATGACCAGGAACCGGTGGTTGAGCACGTCGAAGGCGTTGAGCTGGTCGACCCGGATGGTGTCCACGTCGGGGAGGTTCCGGGCGGAGAGCGCGGCCTCCCGGTTGGCGGGCTCCAGGGCGAGCAGGCAGGTCCGGTCCACCCCGAGCGCGGCGAGCATGTCCGCCATGTCGCGGGTCCGGGGGGCCTCGAAGTCGAGCGAGTCGACCACCTTCAGCTCCTCGATGAGGTTCCCGTCGAAGTCCTTGATCTTGGCCAGCAGCGCGTTCCGGTTGGCGAGCCGCCGCATGCGCTTGCTCAGCTTCCTGCGGAAGCTGTCCCGGGTCTTGGCGAAGGCCACGCCGCCCCCGCGTCGGATGACGGTCCGCACCGCGCCCATTCGCGCGTTGCCGGTGCCCTTCTGTCGGTAGATCTTGCGGGTCGAACCGGAGACCATGCCGCGGCTCCGGGTCCGGGCGCTGGCCTGACGCTGGTTGCCGTGGACGATCACGTAGGCCTGCTTGAGCAGGGCGCTGCGGATGTCGGGGCCACCGAGCGCGGTCTCGTCGATCTCGACGGCGTCCACCTTGTCGCCGCTCTTGTTGTAGACGGGAAGTTCAATCATCGTCTGCTTTACCTTGCCGGGCCTTCTGGCCCGCTCCGCCGTTCCCTCCAGGCACCGTTGACTCGGTGGTGCGTGGCAGGGTTTGACTCAGGTCCTTGGAAGTTGTGGTGAACGAGTGGTTCCGGGCCGCCTGACGGCTTGCCGGCCTTCTCGATCCGCCGGTCAGCCCTTGGCCGCCGCCGCTTGTGCCTTTGCCTTGGGCTTGTACAGCCTGCTGGGTGTCTTGATCTGGAGCATCCCGGTCACCGGACCGGGAACCGGCCCCTTGACGATCAGGAGGTTACGTTCGGTGTCGAGGGAGACCACGTCGAGGGAGCGGACCGTGACCCGCTCGTTGCCCATGTGGCCGGCCATCCGGCGACCCTTCTTGATCTTGGGTCCGGTGCCGAGGTTGATGCCGCCACCGCCGATGGAGCCGGGGGAGCGGTGCGCGCGCTGGACGCCGTGGGAGGCCTCCAGCCCGCGGAAGTGGTGGCGCTTCATGACGCCCTGGAACCCCTTGCCCTTGCTGGTGCCGGCGACGTCCACGTAGAGGAGGCCCTCCAGTGCGGCCACGGTGAGGACCTGCCCCACCTCGTACTCGCCGGCCTCGTCGTCCCCGTCGCAGCGGAACTCGAAGTGGACCCGCTTGGGGGCGGCCCCGGCCTTCGCGTCGTGGGCGATCAGGGCACGTGTCGACCGGCGCGGCTTCACGTCGTCGAACCCGAGCTGGACCGCGCTGTAGCCGTCGGACTCCACCGTCTTCACCTGGGTGACGACGCAGGGACCGGCCTCGATCACCGTGACGGGGATGTTCCGGCCATCCTCGGTGAAGTACCGGGTCATTCCGAGCTTGCGACCTACGAGTGCGACGGGCACGGTGTTGTCCAATCGGGGTTCGGTTGAGGCCGTTGGTCGGTGCGACGCGGCCGGGTTCTGGAAACGAAGCCGGCCGACCCGCTGGGGGACGGCCGGGGGATGTGGCTCAGGCCTTGATCTTCACGAAGACGCCCGCGGGGACCACGAGGCGGTTCAGGGCCTCGACGGTGCGCGGGTTGGGCTCGGTGATGTCGATGATCCGCTTGTGCGTCCTGATCTCGAACTGCTCGCGGGACTTCTTGTCGATGAAGGGCGACCGGTTCACGGTGTAGATCTCGCGCCGGGTGGGCAGCGGGATCGGGCCGGCGACGATCGCACCGGTCCGCTTGGCGTGGTCGGCGATCTCGCGCGCCGAGGCATCCAGGGCCTGGTGGTCGTAGGCTTCCATCCGGATTCGAATCTTGCCGCCGTCCATAGGGGTTCGGTCCACCGATTCAAGGTTCGCCCCGACGTGCGGGACGTTGCTTCAGGAGATCGTCCCGAACACACAGCGTGCTCGTGAACGTTTTCGGCCTGACACGCGGGCCGCGTCTCGAGAGAACCACTCGGGGATCTGCTGGCGCAGTCCCCCCCACCGTTGACGATGAAGTCGTGGAGGCTGCTCGAGACAAGGCACCCGTGGGACAGGCGCGAATCGGAAATCATAAGGATTCGGGACAGGCTGTCAACACTCGCACAGGTGGGCCCCCCCTTCGGGAAACGAGGAAGCGAGGACCTCGAACCGAGGTGGGCGGTCGAGATTCGGGTAGACTGTTTCGTCTCGATGACCCTCACCCGAGCCCATCTCGTCCACGCCCTGCTCATCGCGGTGGTTCCGGCGGCCCTCGAATGGGCAGGCCCCCCCGCCCTGTCCGCCGCGAGTCCGGTAAGAACCCCCGCCGTACTGCCCCAGCAGGTCACCTTGACAGATCAAGCCTCCGCCCCCCGTTCGCAGGCCGAAGGGCTGGAGGGCTACGCCGAGGAGCTCGGGGTGCACTACCCCACCGGTCCCGGCCTGGCCACCCGGGTTGTCCAGGCCCAGGAGGGCCAGTGGGTCCTGTCCATAGAAGATGCCGGCCCGACCTCGAAATGGCGGATTTCCTTCCAACGGGCCCCGGTCCAGCAGTTCGGGGAGACCCCGGCCTCCCGGATCGAGCAGATCGTCGGCCTCATCCAGTCCAACGACCCCAGGGCCGAGCTCTTCGATCGGGAGGCCCTGGGCCTGAGGATCGAGGGACTGGAAGGGGCGCAGCGACTCCCGGGCGAACTGGTCTACCTCAGGTTCCCCCTGGAGTCGGGCGACCCGACGGGCAACCAAGGGATCTACGGCTTCTCCGTCAACCTGATCAACCAGAACTCGTTCCTGTACGGAAACGTCTTCACGGACCAGGCCTCCTTCGAGGCGGGGGGCCGGGAGGCGATCGCCGGGGTCTTCCGACGAATCCGGATCGAACCCGAGGAGACCCGCTCCATCGAGCAGGGACGCCGCATGGATTCCGGGAGTTCGGTGCTGGCGCGATTCACGCCCGAGGTCCTGCGATCCGTGGCCGAGGACTCGGAACCCGAGTTCTACAGGATCTACGAACGGGGCCCGGATGGTTCCGAGCGCGAGCTCAGCTGGCAGCAGGTCTCGACCCACCTCGCGGCGATCGAGGCGGTGGAGATCGGCGGGCCACGGGAGCGCCCGGGGCCGGACGAGCCGTCGGGACTGCTGGTGGTCATCACGGGCGAGATCGTCTCCGGGTATCCGGAGCAGTCCATCACCGTCGACGTGGAGCGGCGTCACTGGCTCGCGCTGGATCGATCCCGGGAGCGATGGTCGATGGCGCTGACCCCCCGGACGGTGGTCGACACCGGAAGCCGGCGGGTGGAGACCAACGTCGGCCAGACCTCGGGGGAGACAGGCATCCGCACCGCCCCGCAACCGCGTTCGACGATCACCATCATCGACACCGACGGAACGCCCGAGATCCTCGACGCCCCCGCAGGGTCCACCCCCTTCCTCTCGGTGGCCGAACCCTACGTCATCGGGCGGCTGATCAAGGCCTCGGGGGCCGGGACGTTCAACGCGGACTGGTACGCCCTGGACCGCTCCGACGCCCGCGGCAGCGGGATCCGCAAGCGCAAGGACCTGTGCCGGCCCGACCCGGAGACCGGCGGGTGGGTCCTGAGCACGCGAGGCCCCGCGGGGTCCTTCGTGCAGGAATTCGACGCCCGGGGCCGTCGGACCGTGCGTCGGGAGCGACTCGAGCGGAACGGGGAGGAATTTGAGCTGATACTCGAGCGAATCGAGCCCACCCGACTCCTGGAAATCTACGCTGAGAAGGGCCTGCCGACCCGCTGATGGGGGGCACGCCCGACCGACGACAACCCATTCCCGAGGTGAGAACACGACATGGACACCCCCGCAGACCGCTCGAGGATTCTCCTTTCGATCCCGGTCTTCAACGAAGCCCGCTACATCGAGAACGTACTTTCGAAGGCAACCAGGTTCGCGAGGGACATCCTCGTCATCGACGACGGTTCCAGCGACGAGACCCCGCTGATGCTGGCCGAGCACAAGGTCGAGGTGATCCGGCACGCGGAGAATCGCGGCTACGGACGCTCGATGCAGGACATGATCCGCTGGGCCGACTTCGACGACTACGACTGGCTGATCACCATGGACTGCGATGAGCAGCACGAGCCCGCCGCGATCCCGGACTTCGTGAAGGCGATCGGCGACGACGACGCGGACGTCATCTCGGGGAGTCGCTACCTGCAGGCGAGTTCGATGGTGGACACCCCGCCCGAGGACCGCCGCCGGATCAACTCCACGATCACCAACCAGCTCAACGAGACCCTCAACCTGAAGCTCACCGATGCCTTCTGCGGGTTCAAGGCCTATCGGGTCGCCGCCTGCAGCAGGCTCCAGCTCGACGTGGACGGCTACGAGTTCCCCATGCAGTTCTGGGTGCAGGCGGTGGCGAACGGGCTTCGGATCCGCGAACTGCCGGTCAGCCTGATCTACAACGATCCCGGCCGGAGCTTCGGGGGGCCGCTGGACCAGTCCGGCAACCGGCTCGCCTCGTACCAGGAGACCATCCAGCGGGAGCTGGAACGGTGCAAGGACCGCTTGGGCCTCTGCAGGAACGCCTGAGGCCATGGGCCAGGTGATCACCAGCGGGCACCAGCCGGGCTTCCACCATGCGGGAATCCTGTCCAAGCGACTCGCCTTGGATGCACTCGCGCGGGACTCCGGCGCGGAGGCGGTGTGGCTGCTCGCGGACCAGGACGTGGACGCCCCGGAGGTGATTCGGTACCCGGACCTCGACGCCGGGGGACGACTGGTGGCCCGGACCTGGCGGCTGCGGCCGATCCGGCAGGGCGTCCCGACGTGTTCGAGGCCCTGGGGCCCGATGACCCCCCCGCCGGTGGTGTCGCGGGACCTGCCCCCCTCGATCAACCGGGGATTGAAGGCGATGCACGACGCGCTCGATGGGGTGTCCGGTGACTCGGTGGCGGAACGGTTCCGGGCAGCGGAGGCGGCCCTGCTCGGCGATCTCGTGCAGGCCCGGGTGCGATGCGTCCGGGCGAGTGAACTGCTGGGTACGGAACCGGGCGGATCGGTCCTGCAGCGAGTGCTGGAGGACCCGGTCCGCTGCGCACGGGTCTGGAACCACGGGCTCGGGCTCGTGCCCCGGTCGGGCCGTCGGCTGGCGATCGACGAGGACGATCCCGGACGGACCGAGGTGCCGGTCTGGCTGCTCGACCGGGACGGGATCCGGCGACGAGCCGGAGCACGGGAGGTGGCCCGGGCCGTCTCGGCGGGCGAGGCGGTCCTGCCTCGGGCGTTCCTGATGACCGCGGTCCTGAGGGGGATGACCGGCGGGGTGATGATCCACGGGACGGGCGGGGGGCGCTACGAGGCGGTCACGGAGCACTGGAGCGAGGGGTTCCTCGGATGGTCGCTGCCGGAGATCCGGGTGGTGACTCGCGACCTGAGGCTCCCGCTGGAGGGGTTCCTGTCGTCGCTGGAGTCCGATCCCGACCGGGACGAGCTGCGGGCCCTCGAGCACGATCCATGGGATTCGGAAGGGACCAAGCGGGACTGGCTGGACCGCATCCGGTCCGCGCCGCGTCGCAGCCCCGAGCGACGGCGTCTCTTCCTGGAGATGCACGAGTCGATGCACCAGGGGCGGGAACGGATCGCCGAGCGCCTGGACCGGTTGCGCGCCCGGCGTCACGAGGAGCACGTGCGCGTCGGCGAGCACCGGGTGGCCAGGGACCGCACCTGGGCGTGGCCGCTCCATGAACGCGCGGCGCTGCTCGACGCGGCGGAATGCCCCGGGTGACCGGGGGGGACGAAGTCCCTCAGGCGGAGGGGACCTCGGGGCCGTGGGTGGGATCGGGACGGTAGATGCTCGTCTCCAGCGCCCAGATCTTCTCGCTGAACGACTGCCCGGGCTTCAGGCGCGAACGGTCCGCGGCCGCCACCGCCATCGCGGTCTTGGCGTCGAGGTTGTCGAGCTGGGACACGAAGATCGCCTCCGGCGTGGCGGGGACCACCGGGGAGCCGAACTCCCGCTTGCCGTGGTGGCTGAGCACGATGTGCTCGATGCAGTGGCGCAGGGGCAGCGAGATGCGCTCGCCCCCCATGGCCTGCTCCGCGGTGCGGATCTTGGCGCCCAGCAGCTGGACCCCGAAGACGATGTGTCCGACGAGGTTGCCGGTGAGGGTGTAGTCGAAGCCCTTCTGCCACTGCAGTTCGTAGCCCTTCCCGAGGTCGTGCAGGAACAGGCCCAGCAGCACCAGGTCGCGGTTCAGGTCCGGGTAGAGCGGCAGGATCGAGTCCGCGATCTTCATGAGCTGGAGGGTGTGCTCCAGGAGCCCGCCGATGAAGGCATGGTGGAGGGAGACCGCGGCCGGGGCCTGGCGGAACCGCCGCATCAGGGGCTGGTCGTCGAGGTAGGCGTCGGCGATCGCCCGGATCATCGGATCCCGGACCGAGCGAAGCAGCTCCGCCACCTCCACGTACATCTCCTCCACGTCCTTGGTGGTGTGGGGGAGGAGCACCGCGAGGTCCTTGTCGTCGGGTTCGTAGGGCTTGATGTCCTCGATCTTGAGCTGGATCTGGTCCTTGTAGGTCTCGGTGCAGCCGGAGATCCAGGCGTACCCGGTGCGGGTGATGTCGTCCGCGGCCGCGGGATCGATCGACCAGAGTCGGCCCGGGATCTGGCCGGTCGCATCGCGGACCAGGCACTTGAAGTACGGGGATCCATCCCGCTTCGGCGCGACCTGGGGGTTCACGAGGGAATAGGCACCATCGACCCGGGTGCCGGAGGTCATCTCCGAGATGTCGAGGTGGTAGCGGCCGTCAGCGTACTTGGACATGGGTTCGTTCTCCGCGTGGATTGTACGGGCTAGCTCACGGGTACGAGGCGATCGCATCGGGGATCGCCTCGATGAGCTCGCGGGCGATCAGCCGGGGGGTGCCCCGTCGTCCGACGAGGAGGTCCGCGGCATGGCCGTGCACCCACGTCGCCATCGCGGCGCATTCGAGGAGGTCCAGCCGCGGGTGGAACTGGGCGACGAAGCCCGCGCAGAGACCGGTGAGCACGTCACCCGAGCCCCCGGTGGCCAGGCCGGGGTTCCCGGTGGGGTTGACGTAGGCCCGCAGGCCGTCGCTGACCACCGTTCCGGGGCCCTTCAGCACCACGACGACGCCGAGGCGGGCCGCGAGCGCCCGGGCGGACTCGAGCCTTCGCTCGGGACCGACCGGGTCGGGGTCCATGTCGAGGGATCGTGCGAGGCGCGCGAACTCCCCGGGATGGGGGGTGAGGATCGCGGGGGCGCGGAGGTCGCCCTGGAGATCGCTGGTCGTCGCCATCAGGTTCAGCGCGTCGGCATCGACCACCAGCGGGTGGTCCTCGCGGGCGAGGAGCCTCAGCAGGACCTGCCGCTGGGGCTCCGCCTCGCCGAAGCCGGGTCCGATCGCGATCACCCGGGCGCCGGCGAGTCCATGGTCGATGGTCGCCGCCGCCGCGGAGGCATCCAGCGCCCCGGAATCGAGCTGGTCGAGGGGCAGCCCGGTGGCCTCCGGCACCACGGAGAGGATCGTGGGCAGGATGGGGCGCGGGGCGGCCAGCATCGCGAGCCCGCAGCCGGACCGAAGCGCGGCGAGGGCGGTGAAGGCGGGGCCGCCGATCATGAGTTCCCCCCCGCACTGGCCGCCGATCACCCCGACGGTCCCGAAGGTCCCCTTGTGGCCGTCGGGGTCGCGCGCGGGCATCGGGGGCGGGGCGTGGTGGGCGTCGGTCATCGGGGAGCTCCATCGGGGGAAAGCGGCATGCCGTCGATCATGAGCGGTTCCACCCGGGCGCGCCCGACCAGTCC
>MDTG01055854.1_pt1 | contig 15272 bp, 16 predicted proteins | sample 811421 | NCBI WGS metagenome assembly MDTG01 (sample SAMN05326645, study PRJNA326480) | marine metagenome | isolation source: seawater | place: Pacific Ocean: South East | collected 2011
GTGAATTTGCTCTTGCGCATTGTCTGTCTCCATTACGACAGACTCTCAATTCAAATGCGGGACCAAATGGGTCTCAGGTCATCAGGTCAGCGGTAATAAAATCCGAATCTGTGTTGGGTGACGAAAAAGGGCAGCGCCATAGCGCTGCCCTATAGTTGCGTTGAAGGAACCGACTAGAAGTCCATTCCGGCAGGAATTGCTGGGGTCGTTTCTTTTTTCGGAAGTTCGGCGATGCCTGCTTCCGTTGTGATGAGCAGTGATGCGACGGATGCCGCATTCTGAACTGCAGAACGCACCACTTTGACAGGATCGATGACACCCATGCTAACGAGATCGCCATAGCTCTCGGTTTGGGCGTTAAACCCGTGTGCTGCACTGTCGCTACCTAGGACATTTGCAACAACGACGGAGCCTTCGATCCCGGCATTTTCAGCGATCTGGCGAATCGGTGCTTCGAGGGCGCGACGAACAATATCGATTCCGGCTTGTTCGTCCTCATTCGCGCCTGTGGTGGTGATCGCCTTGGCCGCCCGAAGCAATGCTGTGCCACCGCCAGGTAGAATACCTTCTTCTACCGCAGCGCGCGTGGCGTTGAGGGCGTCGTCAACTCGATCTTTGCGCTCTTTCACTTCAACTTCGGTCGCGCCGCCAACTTTGATCACGGCGACACCACCAGCGAGTTTTGCGAGGCGCTCCTGAAGCTTTTCGCGATCATAGTCTGACGACGTGTCTTCGATCTGCTTGCGGATCTGATTGACCCGTGCCTCGATCTCGGTTTTTGCACCTGCGCCGTCTACGATCGTCGTATCGTCTTTTGCGATCGCGACGCGTTTCGCGGAGCCCAGCATGTCGAGCGAGACATTCTCAAGTTTCATGCCAAGATCTTCCGAGATGACGGTACCGCCCGTCAGGATCGCGATGTCCTGAAGCATGGCTTTGCGGCGATCACCAAAGCCCGGGGCTTTCACGGCAGCAACTTTCAGGCCGCCGCGTAGTTTGTTGACAACCAGTGTTGCCAAGGCCTCTCCGTCCACGTCTTCTGCAATGATGACGAGAGGACGCTGAGCCTGAATGACAGTCTCAAGCAGAGGCACGAGCGGTTGGAGAGATGAGAGTTTTTTCTCGTGCAGCAGGATGTAAGGATCATCCAGTTCCACGGTCATCTTTTCGGCATCGGTGATGAAATAAGGAGACAAGTAACCACGATCGAATTGCATACCCTCGACGACTTCGAGTTCTGTCTCGAGTGATTTTGCTTCCTCAACCGTAATAACGCCTTCGTTGCCAACTTTCTCCATGGCTTTGGCGATCATGTCACCAATCTCGCTATCGCCATTCGCAGAGATGGTGCCAACTTGGGCGATCTCTGAATTGGCCGAAACGGCTTTGGACGAGGACTGCAGATGTGCAACGACATCGCTTGCAGCTTTTTCGATACCGCGCTTGAGATCCATCGGGTTCATGCCAGCAGCAACGCGCTTCATGCCTTCGCGCACAATGGCCTGGGCGAGCACCGTTGCTGTTGTGGTGCCGTCGCCAGCAACATCGTTGGCCTTGGAGGCGACTTCGCGCAGCATCTGTGCGCCCATATTCTCAAACTTGTCTTCAAGTTCGACTTCTTTGGCCACAGTAACGCCGTCCTTGGTCGTGCGTGGAGCGCCGAAGGACTTTTCAATCACGACATTGCGACCTTTTGGGCCAAGCGTGACCTTCACAGCGTTGGCCAATGTATCGACGCCCCGGAGCATTTTCTCACGGGCATCGGCGCTGAAAACAACTTGTTTTGCAGACATTGTATTACCCTTTTGTGTGAACTCGTTTGATTCTGACTACGCCGCCTTTGACAGCGATACGGTCGCATCGATTACGCCAAGAATATCGCTTTCTTTTATGATCAGCAGCTCTTCACCGTTAATGGTGACTTCAGTTCCGGACCATTTTCCGAACAGAATGCGGTCACCCTGTTTTACGTCCAGAGGGATAAGCTGATTATCGTCGCCGCGGGCGCCATTGCCAACGGCAATGACCTCGCCCTCTTGAGGCTTTTCTTTGGCGGTATCGGGAATAATAATTCCACCAGAAGTTTTTTCACTTTCTTTAATGCGACGAACCAAAACGCGGTCGTGGAGCGGTCGGAAAGACATGGATTTGAATCTCCTGTTGCTGTGATTTGCATTCGATATTTTCCCAAAGGTCGAGGTCAGCAATGTGAAAAGAGGCATTGGCACTCTCCCTGTTAAACTGCTAACGGGATTTTTTTTGGGAGCGCGGTGAATAGGGTTCAAGATTTTCGATCGTTTAATTTTTTGTAATACTTTTCCCTCAGCAGCTGATCTCTGCGAGTGCTGATAAGTCGCTGATAATGCTGGGTATATTGACAGGGCCAACGGCTCGTTCAAACTGAGGTTCAAGCCCAGAAAGGAGAAGCCATGAGCGATGGTGATCTTGAAAATCGATTGAAGGGAGCGGGTTTGCTAACCGCTGAAATTCTGTACAGAATGCCTGATCACCCAGCTGTGTTGCAAACGTTCTGTTTCCAGACGCTGGATCACGCACCGCGCTTTCCAAAGCTTCATGCATTTCTGGATCATTGGCGACGAGAGATTGACGCGCTGATCCAGTCTATCCGGGTCGCGCACGCCGATTGGGTTGGACCGGCCGAACTGAATTTGCGCGATGCCGAGTTTCGTCTCAATTGAGTCACTCGGACGCCTCCTAAGAAGGCGTCCGAGCAGCAATGACTATCGAAGCACAAGAAACAGTCCTCCAGGCCCACGTTGAACTGTTAGCGCGATTGCACCATCAATGTCTGAGAGACGTTGATTGAACGCATCGACGCTATCAACAGCGCGCCGGTTGACTTCGAGGATAACGTCGCCTTGTCGAAGTCCTGCGCGCCAAGCAGGGCTCCCGGCTTCGACCATCGCGATATAAACTCCGTCTTCTACGTCTTCCCGAATATGGGGGGGCAACTCTGTGATGGAGGCACCTTCCAATCGAGGCGTTGAGACTTCAGCAGGTTCGGGAAGATCCCCAACAGTCACGCCGATTCTGCGCTCCCGTCCGTCTCGTAGAACGGTTAGCTCGATCTTTGAATCTGGTTGAGTTAAACCGACGGCATTGCGCAAATCAGAGGACGTTCTGATTGCTTCGCCATTCAGCGCGATAATAACGTCGCCGGGCTTAATCCCAGCCTTGTCAGACGGAGAGTCTTCAACCACTTCAGATACCACGGCGCCTTCAGTGGCTTCCAAGTCGAGGGCTTCGGCAAGATCGGGGGTAAGCGTTTGAATGGAAACTCCGATGCGACCGCGACGGACCTCGCCATGCTCAATAAGCTGGTCCATCACCCCCTTCGCCATGTCCACCGGAACCGCAAAACCGATACCGACATTACCACCTGCGGGCGCGATAATTGCGGTATTGATCCCAATCAGTTCGCCTTTTGAGTTGACGAGTGCACCTCCTGAGTTGCCGGGATTAATCGGTGCATCGGTTTGGATAAAGTCTTCATATCGCTGATTATTCAGACCGGTACGGCCTGTAGCGCTGACAATCCCGGAGGTTACCGTTTGTCCCAATCCGAATGGATTACCAATTGCAATAACATAATCGCCCGTTCTGACTTCGGTTTCAGTAGCGAGCGGCAATGCAGTCAGATTCTCCGCATTGACCTTTAGCAAGGCAATATCAGTCAGATCGTCACTGCCCAGGAGTTCGGCTTCGAGCCGACGGCCATCTTTAAGCGTGACTGTAATGCTATCAGCGTCGCCGACCACGTGATGATTGGTCAGCACGTAGCCTTCGTGTGCATCCACGATCACACCTGAGCCCGCAGAGGAACGACGTTGTTCGCGCGGCTGGTCCGGGAACTGGAAAAACTCGCGGAAAAAAGGGTCGCGCATAAGCGGACTGACAGGAATCTGACGCGTTGATTCAACTGCGATGTTGACGACTGCTGGCGTCGTGCGCTCAAGGAGCGGCGAAATGGTCGCAACCCCACGTTCGCGATCTTCCACGATAAAACCATTCAGCCCTGCGCCCTGAAGCATCGCAGGCCCAACCTGTTGAGCGCTGGTTAGGATTGGCTGCACTGTGGGCGTGTCCGCATTTGCGCTAACCCGACCTAGAGCAAAACTCCCGGACGATAAAACCAATACACCCGCGAGTGCAGACGCTGCCAGCAGACTCTTTTTAGTCATCGTCATTCTCCCAAGATAAGTCCTTTCTCCAAAACTCCGAAATTGAAGCGTTGGACGAAATAGAAACGAGCGAGTGGTCTTTCAAGATGGGCATCCAGCGACAACCACAACGCCGCCTCGGAGCTGTGGGTTTTTACCAGCGCGGTGCAATATACGACCGAGTCTAAACCCCGTTGGGCATTTTTCTCTTACCATGACCGTCATCATTTGAGTGGGCGTGATCAATAAATAGAACGATCTCGTATTCCGATTTTTTGTAAGGTGTTCTCGGATAGTTTGGAGCTACAGAGCCGGATTACTGAATCATCGTCTGCCACGAACGTTTGCAGAATCGCAATCGTGCAAATGTAAATGATTAAAACATCGAATATGGCGCCGCGGAATGTGATCAAAGACCCCATTCCAAGGCGCTCCTGAAAACATGCTGATAAGACGTGGGTCGCTTGTAGCGACGCTGAGTTAGACTATCTCGCGAGCTCATCAAGTGGCGCTATCGCGGTGCAGAACAATTTTTTTCTTCGACCTCTTGACGTTGAAAAGAGTCAAAACCATCTGCGCTTCGCGGATCGCCGCTGGAGGGATCTGCGACATGTAAGTCATGGGTGTCTGCCGCAATTTGGGGGCGCTCAAGCGCATGCCGCTCACGAATGAGGGCTCGATGCGCAAGCTAGATTTCTAACGTCACTTCAAGTGACGATCACTGGCTTGCGACATATCAAAACCCTCCTTTCATGAACGATCTACCTCTTGTGACGACCGCACGCGCTCTTGCGCGAAAGCTTGGTCAAACAGGAGGTTGTAATGAATACCAGCTTAAGTCCTTTTGAAGGGTTTAGTCCCTTCGCAGAAATGCGCCGTCTGCAGGCAGACATGAACCGTCTGTTTGGGGCGACTTCCAGACGTGCTGCGAGCTTTCCGGCTGTCAACATTTATCAGAATGATGACGCGCTTCTGCTGACAGCAGAACTGCCCGGTCTCAGCGAAGAGGCGATCGACCTCTCCGTCTTCGACGATGAGATTACACTTTCCGCTTCAATCGAAGATGCAGAGGATGACAGTGTGCATTGGTATCGGCGTGAGCGCCCTCGTGGACGCTTCTCACGCACCATCAGCCTGCCATTTCGAGTCGATCCTGAGCAAGTTGAGGCCCGCTTCCAGAATGGTGTTTTGGAAATCGAGGTCAAACGCCCGGAAGACGAGAAACCACGGCGCATCGCGATCAATGGCTAGCTCGAAATACTAAGGAGATTCAAAATGAGTACTGATCTTGTGCCAAACAATTCAAATCCTGCTCCGAGCGACGTGGTAAACGTTGAGTCGGCTCGCCGGTTGTTTCGTCCACGCGCCGATATTCGCCAATCTGAGAAGTCGGTCTGGATTGATCTCGATATGCCAGGTGTCGATCCTGACCATGTCGATGTGACGCTTGAAAACCGCGTCCTGACCGTCCGTGGGACAGTACCAGAGGTAAACCGCGAGGGTTGGACACCCATGCTCACCGAGTATGGCGAGGGCGATTACCAGCGCGTTTTCACCGTCTCAGAATACGTCGACTCCGACAGCATCAAAGCCACATGCCGCAATGGCGTTCTGCAACTTGAACTTCCCAAAGCGGAGCAGAACATGCCGCGGCGCATCACTGTCAACAAAGGCAAATAAGCCAGACCCTTAGAAAGGAGAAATGAGATGAGAATTCGTGATCTTATCCCCTGGGGCCGCAAAAAGGAAAATGCTCCTGATGTAGAAACCAAGGGTGGGCCGTTGATGACAACTCAAAGTGAAACGCTGCCATCGCTCGCACCTTTACAATCAGAGCTCAATACACTGTTCGACCGTTTCTTCGAACGGTTTGAGGCTCCCATGCTGCAGTCCGGATTTGCCGGTTTGTCGGGCGCTCTCTCAGGACCACGCCTCGATATGAAAGAGACCGACAAGGAGATCGAGATCAGTCTCGACCTGCCTGGTCTCGACGAAAAGGATGTCGACGTGACCCTAACCGGTGATGTGCTGACTGTGCGCGGCGAACGACGCCACGACAATGAGCGCGAGGAAGGCGGTTACTATGTTCACGAAAGAAGCTTTGGCTCTTTTTACCGGACCATTCCGCTGCCTCCGGGGCTAGATACCGACAAGGCGAAGGCGACCTTCAAGAAGGGCGTTCTCAACCTGAAAGTTCCCAAGACTGCTGAAGCTAAACGGCTGACCAAACGGATCGAAGTGAAGTCGGCCTAGGTAACTGTACCTATTATCAAAATTTACCTCGGCGGTCATATTCCGCCAGCCTTAGAAAGGAGAAACCAAAATGTCTTTGATATCTTCTCTCAAAAAGAGTGTATCGCCGCTCGTTCTGGCAACTGTCTTCCTGGCTATGCCGGCCTGCTCTCAGGCTGAACAGGTAGACCCAGCTCAAGCACCCGTCGAACAGGCAGCTGCACCCGAGGTGGCTGAAGCGCCAGCACCAAACGCTCCTGTCGATCAGGCTGAGGTCGTCGCGTCTGTTGAGGAAGGAGTCACTGAACAAGCGGCAGAAGACGTCGAGTCTAGCCGCAGAGCCGTGCTTGAAGACGCGGTCGAAGCGCTCGAGCATACGGAAAAAGCGCTCGCAGCCTTGCAATCTGAAGACCGCGAGACAGCGATTGATGAACTCGCGCTTGCAGCTGGCAAACTCGATATCGTGCTCGCTCGTGATCCGGAGCTTGCTTTTGCGCCGTTTGATGTGACCACAAGCGTGCAAGATGTACTGGTGGATGTCGATACGGTGCGCGAACTTGGCCGCGAGATCCGCAAACTGGTTGACGATCGTAAATTCCAGGAAGCTCGTCTTCTGATGGATACGTTCGGCAGCGAGTTGACGATCCGCACCTATTCACTGCCGCTTGCAACCTATCCTGACGCGATTAAGCACGCGGCGGCATTGCTTGATGACGGCAATGACGCCGAGGCGATTGGCGTTCTTGAATCGGCCCTTAACACGATTGTCGTGGAAGATCGGATTGTGCCGCTCCCGCTTCTGCGTGCCCAGGCCATGATGAACATCGCTCAAGGCATACTGGACGGCGAGATTGAGATTGAAGGAGATCGCACTGAGCGTCTGACTTCTCTTCAAAATAACGCCGCTTACCAGATCGAACTGGCAAAAGCGTTTGGATATGGCGAGCGAAGCACTTTCCGTTCGCTCGAACGTAGCTTGGAGGAGTTGGAAAAGAAAATCGAGGACGGCGCAGATACTGGCTCTGTCTTCGATGCGATCCGTCGCCAGATTGAGCAACTCAGAACCGAAAACACCAAAGAATAAGGTGAATGCTGGCGGGAAAGTATCTCGCTTTTCCGCCAGTTCGCTAATTCATTGTCTGGGAGTGTGCGATATGAACTGGCAAATTCATTCGAGTGCTGATGAGGCAAACCGAAAGTTTAACGTGTCCAATGGAGCAGGTTGGGTTCGCGATCTGGTCGCAGCACCTTTTATCTATTCTATGGTTGTCCCAATTGCTTGCCTTGATCTTTGCCTCGGGATTTATCAGGCCGTATGTTTCAGGGTTTGGCGGATCCCTGCGGTAAAGCGAACTGACTATGTGCGCACGGACCGATTGAAGCTGAGCGGCTTACGTCTTCTTGATCGGCTAAACTGTGCTTATTGTGATTACGCCAATGGTGTTTTTGCCTACGCGCGAGAAATCGGAGCGAGAACCGAACAATATTGGTGCCCGATTAAGAACGCCGCACGAAACGCACCGCACGAGCGATACGCTGAGTTTGCCGAGCGAGCTTCGTCGGACCAGTTTGTAGCCGTTCGAGCCGAGGCAAGATCCGGTCTCTGCGAAACTTGCACGTCGTATGAACGCGCCTGTCAGCCGTTTCTTCAGCTGACAAGAGAGGGAGTAGATCGATGACCAACAACCAAAGATTTCCTTTTGGGCATAACTCTACCCGTCCAGCGAGGCTTCCTGGCAGCGACACGGTTGTTTCAGAAGCGCCACGCGTCAGAATCGCGCCAGTGCGCAAGGATTTCGGCCACCCAGGACTTCGGGATATGGGCAAATGGTGCATCACTTTTGAAGGAAACGGAAAACGATGGATCGAGCCGCTAATGGGATGGACGGCAAGCGATGACATGCTTGCCCCAACAGTGATGCGTTTTCCGGATCGTGAGACTGCGATTAACTTCGCAGAGTCCAAAGGATGGAATTACACGGTTGACGACGTGCCATACAGGCCGCGCAAAACTGCGTTTCCGCCGGCATGGACAAATCCAAAGCTCAACCGCCCAATCCGGACTTTGGCCAAGTCGACTGAAGCGAACTCGCAAAAACCGCAGAAACGAATTGTTCCTGATCCTGTTGAGGAGGCTTCGCTGGAGTCATTCCCGGCTAGCGATCCGCCGAGTTGGACTGGGACGACAATATAATTGTCTACCGACCAAAAAGGAGGGTTGAAGAATGAATACAAATGGGACAGCCATCTTGGATGGTCTCGGAAAAAATTGGTGGATCATAACTGCGCTTGGCGTGCTTTCTATAATAGCCGGCGCCGCAGCCTTTGCATTCCCGTTAATCTCATCACTCGGTTATAGCCTTTACTTTGGTGGGCTTGTGTCCGCGCTCGGCATATTTCAGTGCTTCGACGCCTTTTCCAGAAGAAAATCCGATTCAGTTTGGCTTGATTACACTATTGGCGGAGCTGCAATCGTTGCGGGAATTACTATTATTTTGTTCCCTTTGGTTGGGCTGCTTTCATTAACGCTGATTCTTGGATGGTTCTTTTTCCTGGATGGCGTGCTCAGGCTTTGGAGCGCTTGGCGTGGCGGGATCTCTGGCAACCGCGTCTGGGCCGCGATTGGGGGTCTGCTAAGTCTTTTTCTAGGCGCAATCATCCTGCTCGGGTTTCCTGACACATCTGGCTACACGCTCGGAACAATATGGGGCGTTCATGCAGTTTATCTTGGGCTGTTTTTTTTCCGGCTTGGCTGGGCGCTGCGAAAGAACCGGCTATAGACTTTTCATCGAGACAATTGCGTATGCCTGGAAATGGGCTCAACAATTATTGAATGTTCAAACAGGACCATCACAAAGAAAGGAATAAACTAATGGCCAACGGTATCTGTGACGTATGTAAAAGCCGTCCAGCTTCATTTCGGGCGCAGGTTTCCGTCAATGGCGAACGTCGGATGATGGAACTTTGCGATGAAGATTATCGGCGGCTTGCACGTAATCAAAGACGCTCTGGATCGCCCTTAGAGTCCCTATTCGGCGGTAACTCGCTGTTCGATGAGTTTTTCGGAGACAGCCCGCTCATGCGTGGACCGCGGCCGGGGAGTGGCCAGGGCACTGATGCGACGAACGTTCCGATCAGAAATGCAGGTCGTCGCGCCAGCTCAGGTGTCAACATTATCGACCGCCTAAGCGAACAAGCCAATAACCTTTTGCAAGATGCAGCGCGCCAGGCGGTTGAATACGGTCGCTCAGAAGTCGATACAGAACATTTGCTCAAAGCCTTGACCGGGTCAGACGTTGTTCGAACGTTACTTGATCAGTTCAAGATCGATGCCGACGATCTCGGTCGATACATTGACGCCAATTCACCGAAGGGCGAGGCCAAAGGCGACGGAGAAGATATCAGCGTCAGCCCGAGGATAAAGGATGCATTGAACCGCGCCTTTGTCGTGTCGAATGAATTTGGACACTCGTATGTGGGACCTGAGCACCTCTTGATAGGCTTGGCTGAAGAGGGGGAAGGCCTGGCTGCCGATATTTTGAAGAAGTATGGACTGACGTCCCAGTCGCTCCGCCAGCAAGTTATCAAATTGGTCGGCAAGGGCGCTGAAGAGGGACGGGTCGATACACCATCAAATACGCCAGACCTGGATGAGTTCAGCCGTGATCTCACGAAGTTAGCACGCGAAGGAAAGCTCGATCCGGTTATTGGGCGTGCACGCGAGATCGAAACGACGATAGAGGTGCTGGCTCGACGGAAAAAGAACAATCCAGTTCTAATCGGTGAGCCCGGCGTTGGTAAGACAGCGATTATTGAAGGACTCGCCCAGAGAATTGTTGCGGGCGAAGTGCCCGAGTCGCTACGCGGAAAACGGCTGGTTGAACTCAACATCAACTCCATGGTGGCCGGCTCCAAGTACCGAGGCGAGTTTGAAGAGCGCGTCCAAAAAATTCTCAAAGAGATCACCGAGCAGAAAGATGAATTGGTACTGTTCATCGATGAAATTCACACCATTGTCGGCGCAGGCCAAGGAGGCGGCGAAGGTGGTCTCGATATCGCCAACACGTTCAAGCCAGCGCTGGCACGCGGTGAACTGAATCTGATCGGTGCGACCACGTTGAATGAATATCAGAAGTATATTGAAAAGGATGCGGCGCTCGAACGTCGGTTCCAGCCAGTTTATGTGGATGAGCCAACCGTTGCTCAGGTCATCATGATTTTAAGAGGTTTGAGAGATACGCTGGAAGCACACCACAAGGTCCAGATAACTGATGAAGCAATCTTAGCGGCCGCTGAGCTATCGGATCGCTACATCACTGGTCGTTTCATGCCGGACAAGGCGATTGATCTCATCGATCAAGCCGCTGCCCGCGTGAAGATTTCAGCGACTGCAAGGCCTGTAGATATTCAAGAGCTTGAGGCTGAGGTCGAGCAGATAAAACGCGAACAAGACTACGCGGCCTCTCGAAAGCAGTTCGATCGCGCCGCACAACTCAAGTCCGAACTTGAATCGAAGCAAAAGGAACTGGACGAGCTCGTCGATGTGTGGAAACGCGATAGGGCTTCTGCCACAGCGGAGGTGCGTTCGGACCACGTGGCTCAGATTGTTTCCAAGCTTACAGGCGTGCCTGTGACGGATCTGACCCTCGAAGAAAAAGACAAGCTCCTGAAGCTGGAAGAACAGCTCCACAAGCGCGTTGTCGGACAAGACGAGGCGATCGGCGCCGTTTCAGACGCGGTCCGATTGGCTCGCGCTGGACTTCGCGAAGGCTCTGGTCCAACGGCGACATTCCTATTCTTGGGGCCAACCGGCGTCGGTAAGACCGAGCTTGCCAAGGCGTTGGCAGAGACGGTCTACGGTGATGAAGACGCCATGGTCCGCATAGATATGTCCGAATATGGTGAGCGCCATGCCGTCGCAAGACTGGTCGGTGCACCTCCAGGTTATGTTGGTTATGATGAAGGCGGGCAGTTGACCGAACGCGTTCGCCGCAGACCTTACTCTGTAATATTGTTGGATGAAATCGAGAAGGCCCATCCGGATGTTTATAACATCCTACTTCAGGTCTTCGACGACGGTCGCCTGACCGACGGTAAGGGCCGCGTGGTTGATTTTACTAACACGATCATTATCGCGACTTCGAATTTAGGGTCTCACATCATTCAGCGAAATCTGGAGAAGCGCGGCACCAACGACTTTGATGAGTCGAAACAGAAATCTGAGTTAATGGAAGTTTTGCGTGGGCACTTCCGTCCGGAATTTATCAACCGGATAGATGAAATCATTGTCTTCCATTCATTGAACAAGGAAGAGATTGGACAGATCGTTCAGCTTCAACTCAATCGTGTCGCCCGTACTGCATTGGCTCAGGGCGTTGAGCTGGAGTTTGATGCTTCACTGCTCGACCACTTCACAGACGAAGGGTATCGACCCGAATTTGGGGCGCGCGAACTTCGCCGGCTGATTAGATCAGAGCTTGAAACCGCTCTTGCACGAGAGATGCTCTCGGGCGCAATCGAGGGCGGTGATCGCATTCTCGTCACCTGGAATAGCGCTGATGACAAATGTGGTTTTGAAAAGCTTGAGCCAACGCAAGCGCCTGACGATGAGGGCTCATCTGGTTCGTCTACAAAAAAAACCGACGAGCTCTCCAAAACACAATCTAGAAAAAAGCCAAAACCGAAATCGAAAAGCACCAAATCAGAAAAATATGGTGACGAATAAGCGGTCAACATCGGATATGCGCTAAAGAGCCCATATCTCCTTTGCTATATGCTAAACAAATCGAGAAAAGGGGCTGGGAACGATCTTCTCCGTCCCTTTAATTGGTGGAAGGAAGAAGTTTATGCATGGCATCGAAGGATTACTGGAAATTTCGGCGATCCTTGTTTGCGGTGCTTTTGTTTTTGCAACCCTCTTTGCCCGTTTTGGGTTGCCATCGATTCCAGCTTACATTCTCGCAGGTGCGTTGCTGGGGCCACATACATTTGGACTCATAGCAGATGGCGAAGCGCTCAGCACTATTGGGGAGATCGGTGTGGTGCTTTTGCTCTTCACATTGGGGCTAGAGTTCTCCTTCAACAAACTGATCGCTCTTCGGCGATTGATATTTGGTGTTGGTGCGTTGCAGGTCTTGCTCACGACCTCCCTCGTTGCGATCGGCGCTACAGTTCTATTCGACATGGAAATGACCGCGGCGTTCATTGTTGGCGGTGTTGCGGCAATGTCTTCGACCGCGCTTTGTTTAAAATCTCTTGCGTCCATTGACGCGCTTGGACGTCCTGAAGGGCGCATAGCGATCGCGGTCTTGCTGTTTCAGGATCTCGCCGCTGTGGCATTTCTACTATTGCATGACTCTGCAGCCTCCGGCGCGATGATTGATGGACTTCTGACTTTGACGCTGGGGGCAGCGGCATTGATTGCAGGCCTGTTCCTGGCACGTGGCCCCGTTCAAACGCTGGCGCAATGGATCTCAGGGCGAGGCGACACAGAACTGGCACAACTCCTCGCATTATCAATGGTATTCGGCTCTTCTTTGGCCGCGGTGGCAATCGGATTGTCGCCCGCTCTTGCTGCATTCGCCGCCGGAATGTTGATCAGCGAAGGCGACGCCAGAAACATTGTTGAGCGCGAGATACGTCCGTTTCGCGATCTGTTTTTGGGCGTATTTTTCCTAAGTGTTGGAACACAAATTCAGATATCGGCTGACCCGGTTTTTTGGAGGGTATTTTTGCTGGGAATCTTGTTGGTAACATTCTTCAAGTTTATTGTGATCGCGCCCGTTTTGATCCTCAGCGGGGCAGACAGGGCAACGGCCATCAAGGCCGGTGGCATCCTGAGTCAGGGAAGTGAGTTCGGTCTCGTGTTGCTGACACTCTCCGCTTCTTCAGGACTTTTGACGCTGCAGATCGTGAATCCGATTCTGACCGCAATCGCATGCACGATGATCATATCGGGGATGATAATTACAAGAGTTTTGAAGTACTGATCTTTTTGATTTTTCCAATGCAAAATCGAGCACACCCATCAATTGTAGTCTGGGCAAGCATCTGCAACTAACAGAGAATCGGCACCTGCTTTCCTAAACAGGAATAGCGCACCGGAGAAGGTGAAAGTGGGAACCAATACGTCATTGCGATAATGAGATGATCGCCAACGCAGCGTAACGATATGGCTGCTGGACAAAAATATTAACCGACATAGACCCCGCGAGCTATTGAAGCATCCGAAACGGAAATCGGCGAGTTTGCCGCATCACCTACAACGAAGGTTGCCCGCTCTGAGCGGCTGCAAGCGTTTCGCTAACCACGAAGAGTATGTTTCTTGTGGGGGGCTCTCTTTGGCTTTTGAATTATTGGTGATCTTCAACATTGCTGTCCAATATCCCAGTTCCTCCACTCCGACCTGATAATCTTCCTTCTGCGACCAAAGCCTGAATAGCTTCGGCATGAGGGTCGGAGTGTTGCTTCAAGTCTCCATGAAACACATGCGCTCTTAGGCACGCGGCCACAACGGCCTCAAGGTCTGTAATCGGATCAGCTTCGTAGTCTCGGTAATACTTGGGGTATTTGCCGGAATCGTAGATGTCCGGCGATCCACCGTGAATCACAGATGCCCTCATTCTCAGCAGGCACCTTAAACGCGCACGGTCTATATGATTGCCGAGGTGACCTGAGACCCATTTGGTCCCGCATTTGAATTGAGAGTCTGTCGTAATGGAGACAGACAATGCGCAAGAGCAAATTCACCGAGGAACAGATCATCGCGATTCTGGCGGAACAGGAGCGCGGCATGTCGACGGCGGATGTCTGCCGGCGTCATGGAGTCAGCTCGGCCACCTTCTACAAGTGGAAGGCGAAGTTCGGCGGCATGGACGTGTCAGATGCTCGCCGGCTGAAGACGCTGGAGACCGAGAATGCCCGGCTGAAGAAGCTTCTGGCCGACAGCATGCTCGATAACTCGATCCTGAAAGACCTCTTGGGAAAGTCCTGACGACGCCCCGGTTGAAGCGGGATGCGGCGCTGAAGGTGATCGAGACATACGACATCTCCCAGCGCCGCGCCTGCTGGCTGGTCAGCGTCGATCCGAAAACGGTCAGGCGAGACCCGGAGCCGGACAATCCGGAGATCCGGACCCGCATGCGGGAGATCGCGGCCACGCGCCGCCGGTTCGGCTATCGGCGCATCGGCATCATGCTTGAACGGGAGGGCATCGCCATGAACCAGAAGAAGCTGAGGCGTCTCTACAGGGAAGAAGGCCTGGCGGTGAAGCGACGGCACGGCCGCAAGCGCGCCACCGGCACCCGCGAGCCGATGCCTGTGCCGGACGGTCCATCGAAGCGCTGGAGCCTCGACTTCGTGTCTGACGTCTTCGGTCCGGCGCGGCGGTTCCGTATCCTGTGCGTTATCGATGACTACACGAGAGAGTGCCTGGCGCTGGTCGCCGACACCTCCTTGTCAGGTGCACGTGTTGCGCGGGAGCTCGATCGCTGTATCCGCCTCTATGGCCGGCCGGAGACCATCGTCTCTGACAACGGCACTGAGCTGACCTCGCGCGCCATACTCGAATGGCAAAACGAAACCGGCATCGCCTGGCACTACATCGCGCCCGGCAAGCCGCAGCAGAATGGCTTCGTCGAGAGCTTCAATGGCAAGCTCCGCGACGAATGCCTCAATGAGGAAGTGTTCGACAGTCTTGCCCATGCCCGCAAGGTGCTGGGACGCTGGCGGCAGGACTACAACCACCACCGGCCTCACTCATCCCTGGGCGGGCTGACGCCCGCAGCGCGCCGGTCGCTCGAGCTATGTGGGAGCACCGCTCCCGGCGCGCTCGCCACACCTCAAACCTTGGAATATGAA
>MDTG01041217.1_pt1 | contig 15271 bp, 14 predicted proteins | sample 811421 | NCBI WGS metagenome assembly MDTG01 (sample SAMN05326645, study PRJNA326480) | marine metagenome | isolation source: seawater | place: Pacific Ocean: South East | collected 2011
CAGGCATCATAACACCACGGATACCTGAATGGTTTGTAAACTGCTTTCTCTTTTAATAATCCCTCATTATCACAATACCCATCGTAATAACCGGACTTTTCTTCTATTTTAGGCGCTACTGACATGATAAACACTCCTCATAATCGGTTGTTTGTTGTTTTTGTTGGTTTTTTTGCTTTTTTGTTTTAGCAAAACTATTATTCACGACTTCGGCACGTTGTATTGATTTTGATCTACAATAATAAAGGCTTTTTAAACCTTTTTTCCATGCTTGATAATGAATCTGGTGTAATTCTTTTTTATGTATGTCTGCCGGAATGAAAACATTTAATGATTGAGCTTGAGAAATATATGGAGTTCTATCTGCAGAGTGATCTATTAACCATCGTTGATCAATTTCAAAAGCAGTTTTGAAAACATCCTTTTCGTCTTGAGATAAGAAATCTAAATGATCAACTGAGCCTTGGTTAGTTGTAATAGAAGACCAAATTTCATTAGTATCTTTATTATATTTTTGCAAAATTTTTCTAAAATATTTGTTTCTAACATTGAAAGAACCAGAAAGTGTTTTGTGAGTATAGCTATTCGCTGCAATTGGTTCGATCCCCGGAGATGCACCACCGCATATAATTGATATAGATGCAGTCGGGGCTATTGCTGTTTTATTTGAAAATCTCTCATTAATTCCATATTCAGCAGCATCTGGGCAAGGACCTCTCTCTTCAGCTAATTTCTTTGATGCAGCATTTACTTCTTTATCAATTAATTGAAACATTTTTTTGTTCCAAACTTTAGCCATAACAGATTCTATTGGTATCATATTTTTTTGCATAAAAGAGTGAAAACCCATAACTCCAAGCCCTACACTTCTTTCTCTCATTGCTGAATATTTTGCATCATCAAAAGACTCAGGTGCTCTATTGATAAAATCCGTGAGAACGTTATCTAAAAACCTCATGATATCTTCTATAAAACCTGGTTCATCTTTCCACTCGTCATAATTTTCTAAATTTAAAGATGACAAACAGCATACTGCTGTTCTGTCTTTTCCGTATTTATCAATACCAGTCGGCAATGTTATCTCACTACATAGGTTGGAGGTTTTAACGGTTAAACCTGCTAATTTATGATGCTGAGGTATCATTCTATTCACTGTATCTATAAAAACAATATACGGTTCGCCCGTTTCAACTCTAGCAGTTAATAGTCTAATCCATAAATTTCTTGCTTTAATACTTGATTGAATTGTTCCGTCATAAGGACTTTTTAATGCCCAATCACCATCGGTTTCAACTGCTCTCATGAAAGCGTCTGTTACGAGAACTCCGTGATGTAGATTTAAAGCTCTTCTGTTTGGATCACCACCTGTTGGTCTTCTCATTTCAATAAATTCCTCAATTTCTGGATGGTCAATAGGTAGGTAGCAAGCTGCAGATCCTCTTCTTAATGAGCCTTGGCTGATTGCTAACGTTAAGGAGTCCATAACTTTGATAAAAGGAATAATTCCTGAAGTCTTTCCAACTCGTCCAACTTTTTCACCAATTGATCTTAAGTTACCCCAATAACTTCCAATGCCTCCTCCTTTAGCTGCCAACCAAACATTCTCACTCCAAAGATTTACAATTCCATCTAATGAGTCACTAGCTTCGTTCAGAAAACATGAAATAGGCAAACCTCTTGTTGTTCCTGCATTTGACAAAACCGGTGTTGCAGGCATAAACCAAAGTTTTGAAATATAGTTGTATAATCTTTGTGCATGAAGATTGTCGTCAGCATAAGTTGCTGCAACTCTAGCAAATAAATCTTGGTACGACTCATTCTCGCTTAAATATCTGTCTGTTAAAGTTGCTTTGCCAAAATCTGTTAGGTTTGAATCTTTGGATCTATCGATTTTGATGGTGATTCCTTTTTCATTCTGAAACAATTCAGTTTCATTAGATAAACTAAACAAATCAGGTCTTTTTAAATCAGCATCTATTTTACTGGATTTTTCTACAATCTTTTCCTTATTTTCCTCCAAAGCAGTTTTTATTGCCAGAGCTATATTTTCTTGCATTTTTTCCCTTTTTTTGGTTTTTTTAGTAAAAACAACTATATATTGTGTCTAAATAGTTTAGGTATACTAATTATGCAACCCACGCAAGAGAACATAGTATGAACTTTAAAAAAAATCAATAAGAAAAATAAAGCCTGTTAATTATTGCCTTTTAAATGAACTGCTAATTTATTATTGATTTGTGATGTATGATTCTTCTGTCCACATTAACCACAATGGATTTCGAGAATATGATGCGAGATGGATCTATCCAAGAGATATAAACTTAGCTGGTATCAAGGATCTAGGTCATGGGCTGGGTTCTCAAATTATACTTGAAACAAAAAAACAAAACCCAAGAGTTATTGTTGGTTTTGATTATAGATCCTACAGTGAGGAAATAAAAAATTCTCTAACAGACGGATTAGTTTCTTCAGGGTGCTATGTTGAAGATTTAGGTTTATCCTTATCGCCAATGGCATACTTCGCACAATTTGAATTAAATGCAGATGGTGTTGCAATGGTAACAGCAAGTCACAATGAAAACGGTTGGACAGGTGTTAAGATGGGGATTCAAAAAGGGTTGACTCATGCTCCAGAGGAAATGGAAGAATTAAAAGATATTGTATTAAATAAAAAGTTTATTAACGGGCAAGGAAGTTTAAGAAAAATAACAAATTTTATTGATGTATATAAAAAAAATCTGATTAAAAAAAATAAAATTAGTAAAAAAATTAAAGCAGTTGTTGCGTGTGGAAATGGTACAGCGGGTATTTTTGCTCCTGACATTTTGCGAGGAATTGGTTGTGAAGTTATTGAGATGGATTGTAATTTAGATTTTAATTTTCCCAAATACAATCCGAATCCAGAAGATTTAAAAATGCTTCACGCGATTTCAGAAAAAGTAAAAGATAATAAAGCAGATGTCGGATTTGGATTTGATGGAGATGGTGATAGGGTTGGCGTAATAGATAATTGTGGAGAGGAAATATTTTCTGATAAAATTGGACTTCTAATTGCAAGAAACTTGGCACCTCAATATCCTAATTCTAAATTTATTATTGATGTAAAATCAACAGGATTGTTCTCGAAGGACAAGATATTAAAAATGAATAATTGTGAAACTATTTTTTGGAAAACCGGGCACTCTCATATAAAAAGAAAGGTTAATAAAGAAAAAGCATTAGCGGGTTTTGAGAAAAGTGGGCATTTCTTTTTTAATCAACCTTTAGGACTTGGATATGACGACGGGATAAATTCTGCAATTCAAGTTTGTCATTTATTAAACAACCAAAAAAAAAATGATGAATGAAATTGTGAAAGAACTTCCCAAAACATATCAATCGCCCACAATGGCACCTTTCTGCAAAGATGAGGAAAAATATAAAGTTGTTGATGAAATAATTAAAAAATTTCAAAATTTTAAACTAAATAAAATATTAATAGACGGTGAAGAAATTAAACAGATCTTAACGGTCAATGGTATAAGATTTACATTAAATGATGGCTCATGGGGATTGGTCCGCGCTTCTTCAAATAAACCTTCTTTGGTAGTTGTAACTGAAAGTCCAACATCTAATGAAAGAAAAAAAGCGATTTTTGATTTTATAGATAAAAATCTACAATTAACAGGCAAGGTTGGCGAATATGATCAGAAAATATAAAGTTATTTTTTAAAATTTTTTAAAAACCTTTGAATGAATCTTGGTGTTAGTGTTTTAATTGGATTTACTTCAACTTTTAGGTTATCTTTACCTTTGATTTTAAAACTAGCACCAAAAATTCCATCACCTTTCTCACCAGTAAGAATTTTACCAACTAGTGGAATCTCTCTAATTACATTATTGATCATATTTGCTGGGGCTAAACTTCCATTTAAACTTGCAAAATCGTCTTTTCCTATTCTACCCTCAAGTACAAATCCAAGTGATGGTCCTGTGCCATAACAATCTAAAATTTTTAATTCATTATCGACTAACTCATATTTTAAAAATGCTTCTTTAAAAAAGATACCCTTTCCCTCTAAAATATCTAATGCACCTGTCAATGATCCAATTGATAGAATTTTAGTTAATACTGGCATTTCTTTAAGGTAAAAATTTTCAACCTTAACTTCGGTTATTGATGAATTCTTTGATAAATATTCTCTCTTAATTTTGAGTGTTCCTTTTTCAAGACCATTCAAGAATTTATAATTTGATAAAAATGGTTTTGCTTTATCACTATTGATTAATAATAATTTATTGCCCATTTCATTTTTAAGCACTTTATGTGAAAAAGATGTTAAATCTTTAAAATTCGCAAAAGAATCTAAACTTATAATTTTACCTTTTTTAAATTGAATTGAATTTTCATAATCAATTAAATATTCTCCTGGAAGATAAATTTTTTTAAACTGAATATTTGTTTTACCACTTATATCAGATTTAAAATCTGGTAATTTTTTTTTATTTTTTAAACTTAAATATTTACTTAAATCCACAGATGATCCAATAATTCTATAATTATTATTTTTTTTAAAGATATTGAACTTATTTTTTTTACCAAGATTAACATTTATCTTACCCATATCCTTAAGAACAAAATCTTCGTCAAATAATAAGTACTGAATATTTATTTTATTGTTCTTTGATAAAAAATTTATATTTTTGAATTCAGTAGATTTAATACTTTTTGAAAAATTAAATTCTAGTTTGGAGTCCTCTCCCTTTTTTTTTATATAATTAAAAATTGAAAAATCAATTTTAGATGTATTTAAATTAATTTTAAATTTTGTGTTAAATGTCTGTAAGTCTTTTAGTAACGTCTCTGAGGTATATTTGATATCATTTTTGATCGGGAAATTAATTTCATTAAAAAAAATTTTTTTGGGTTCTATAATACCACTTAATTTTATTAATAAAGGATTTTTATTATTGCGTCTTGTAATCTCAAATTTATTTTTCTTATTATTTATTTTAAATTCACCCTTGGAAGAAATCTTTCCATAATTATTAAAATTTAAAGAAGAATTAATATTTTCAAAAGTTATATTATTAAAGTTTTTATACTTAAACTTTAAATTTTTTGTGTTTAAATTAAAAGTTGAATCATCATTTTTAATTGAAAAGTCATTATTAAAATTTACTTTTAAGTTGGCATCAATATCAAAGTTTCCACTTATATCAGATATTCTATCAATGTTTATAAAAAATTTTTTATTAAAAATTTTTTCTAAGTTTATAGTTGGATTCAGTCGGCCCTTTAAATTAATTGCACCTGATAAAAATTTTTTGTTAAAAGAGTAAATTAACTCCCTAGATACGATATCAAATTCTCCAAAATTTCCAGATAAATCTGATAATAAAATTTTATCATTAGAATAATTTATTTTACTATTTATTTTATTTATGTACGGCAAATCTTCACCTATACTAAGAATTATGTTGCTTAACTCTCCATTAAAAACTGTTTTAATTTTATCACTTTGGAATTGGTCTATTATTAATTCACCAAAACCGCTTCCCTCAATAAATTTTATTTTCTGAAGTGAAGTAAAATTTTTAATTAGTATGATATTTTTTAATTTTGAAACTTCATTTTTATTAAAATCAATTTTAATTTTTTTGAGTAAATACTTTTTCTGAAATGAAGATTTTAAATCAGTAAAAATTACAAAAGATTTTATGGAAACATTTTGATTGTTAATTTTAATTTTTGGTTTATTAATTTTGACTTTTATTGCGAGTGAGAATAAATCTAAGGATACACTAGTATTATCAAAGTCGACTGTTGTATTAGGTACTTTTTTTTCAATTTCGACAATTATTTTATTATTAAATTTACTTGTTGTAATTCCATAAGATAAAATAACGATTAAAATGAAAATAACAAAAATTATAAAACAAGAAATCTTAAATACTTTTTTCATTAATTTAAATTTATTAAAGCTGACTCTATAAACTCATTAATTTCGCCATCTAATACATCCTGTGGATTTGTATTTTCTATGTTGGTCCTATTGTCTTTAACTAATTGGTAAGGCTGTAGAACATAAGACCTTATTTGATGCCCCCAACCAATATCTGTCTTACTATCTTCTTTTGATTGGTTAGTTTCTTTTCTTTTTTTTAATTCTAATTCATATAATCTTGATTTTAACATTTTTAACGCTGTATCTTTATTTTTATGCTGAGATCTTTCATTTTGACACTGGACAACAATCTTAGTAGGCAAATGTGTTATTCTGACGGCGCTATCTGTAGTATTAACGTGCTGACCACCAGCGCCGCTTGATCGATAGGTATCAACTCTAAGCTCTTTATCTTTAATCTCTATTTCGATTTTGTCGTCTACAACGGGGTATACCCAAACGCTCGCGAAGCTGGTATGTCTTCTCTGATTTGAATCGAAAGGAGATATTCTAACTAACCTATGAACTCCACTTTCATTTTTTAAATATCCAAAAGAATTTATTCCAGAAATCCTTATAGTTGATGATTTAATGCCTGCTTCATCGCCCTTACTTTCACTGATTAAGGTGCACGAACGTTCGTTTTTTTCAGACCATTTTAAATACATTCTCCTTATCATATTCGCCCAATCTTGGCTCTCAGTTCCACCAGCACCGGCATGCACCTCGAGAAAACAATCAAATTTATCGCTTTCGTCTGATAAATAACAATTTGCTTCTAGTGATTTTATATTTTTGTTTAATAATTTAAGATTGCCTTTTAATTCTAAATATAATTCTTCATCATACTCTTTTTCCAAAGATTTAATAAAATCGTGATAATCGTTATATATTTTATATAAATTGCTAAACTCCTCTAAAGTCTTTTCTACAAAATTTTTTTCTTTTAAAATACTTTGAGCTTTTTGGTTATCATCCCAAAAATTATCTTTAGAAATTAAATTTTCAAGTTCTTTTAATTTTTTTTTGTATAAATTTTGGTCAAAGATAACTCCGAATATTCTTTAGAGCTTTATGTAGTTTTTCAAGGACATTTTTTTCTTCAAGCATTAATATTCTCTCATTATTTGATTAGAATTGTGACTATCAATAATTGTATCAATTTTAAAACTTTCATTAATTGTATTTTTGTTGCTGAAGGACTTTTTACCAGTTTTTGCGTTGATTTTTACTAACTTTACAGATTCTGTTGATTTGAAAAATGGAATAAAATTATTTGGTTTTAATTCCCTCATTATATCTGCAAAAACAGGTAATGCAGCTTTAGACCCAGTCTCTTTTTTCCCTAATGTAGCTGGTTCATCAAAACCTATATAAACACCAACTAATAATTCAGGGGTAAATCCTATAAACCAGGCATCTAAATTTTCATTTGTGGTGCCTGTTTTTCCAGCAAGCTCAAGCTTTAATTTTTTTAATTTTTTTCCAGTACCTCTTTCGACTACACCTCTTAATATATTTACCATTTGGTAAGAAACATCCTCGTTAAAGACTCTTTTGTATCTATCTTCGACTTGCGGAGGATTACTTGAGTTAAATTCATCTCTACAACCAAGACAAAATAATTTTTCATTTTTATAAATCGTTTTACCGTTTCTGTCTTGAATAAGATCAATCAATGTCGGTTTGAGTTTTTTTCCCCCATTTACAAAGGATCCATAAGCTGATGTGATTTTCAATAAAGTAGTTTCTCCAGATCCAAGGGATGAGGATAAAATATTTGCAGTATTTTTATAAATTTCTAATTCTTTTGCTTTTTTATTTATTTTTTTTAATCCTACATCATTAGCTATTCTAACTGTCATTAAATTATTAGATTTTTCAATACCATATCTAAAAAGTTGCTTACCATAAAAACGACCAGTGTAATTCTTTGGTTTCCACTTGTATTTATTTTGATTTTGATAAATAACAAATGGCGCATCAAGTACAATTGAATTTGGTTTGTAATTATTTTCTAAAGCAGTTGCATAAACAAATGGTTTAAAAGCTGATCCAGGTTGTCTCTCTGCTTGAGTAGCTCTATTAAATTGATTTATACTAAAATCGAAACCACCTGACAAAGCAAGTACTCTGCCACTCCAAGGATTCATGACTACTACTGCGCCATTTACACGTGGGATTTGTTCTAAAGACCATTGATCTTTTTTTTTTAATTTTTTAACGTAAACTATATCACCAACTTCAAATACATCTTCAATATTTTTAGGAAAACCTTTGTGCAAATCTTGGGTTATCCTTTTTTTTGCCCATTTAGCATTTTTAAAATTGATAAATCCATGCTGTTTTTTTTCTGTCAAGATTTTTGCCATATTATTTTCTAATGATAAAATTAATGCAAGATCAAATTTATTTGATCTTTTGTTATTTTTTTTTAAAAATTCAAAAAATTTAGTTTCATTATATTTTTTGTGAATTGGCCCAACCCAACCATGCCTTTTTGAATATTTAATAAGATTTTTATTTAAAGCAATTGTTGCTACTTTTTGTATTTTTTTATCTAAAGATGTTTTTATATAATAGCCTTGTTTATAAATTTTTTTTTCTCCATATTTATCAATTAAATTTTTTCTTATTTCTTCTACAAAAAATACAGGCGACATATCAATATTCAAATTTCTCTTTTTTAATTTAATTTTATAATTTAATGATTTCTTCAACTGTTCTTTAGTTATAAACCCATTTTCAAACATTCTTTTTAAAACCCAGTTTTTTCTTTTTTTCACAACATTATAATTTCTATATGGATTATATTTGCTTGGCGCTTTTGGTAATGCCGCTAATAAAGCTGCTTCAGAAAAGTTTATATCCATTATAGACTTATCGAAATAAGTCATACTGGCTGATGCAATGCCGTAAGATCTTTCTCCTAAATAAATCTCATTTAAATAAAGTTCTAATATTCTTTTTTTTGATAGTGATTTTTCAATTCTAAATGCAAGAATTGCTTCTTTTACTTTTCTGGCTAATGAGACATCTGAAGTTAATAAAAAATTTTTTGCAACTTGCTGTGTAATTGTAGACGCGCCCTCCAGTCTATCTCCTGTTATTATGTTTTCTATATTTTTAAAAATAGCTCGTGTGATTCCAATTGCATCAATTCCCGGGTGCTTATAAAAATTCTTATCTTCTGCAGACAAAAAAGCATTTACTACTTTTTCTGGAACTTGATTAATACTTATAAAAGATCTTCTCTCTCTTGAAAAATCAGCTATAACACCACCTTTTATATCATATACCTTTGTAGACACGGGTGGTTTGTAAGTTTTTAAAAATTCAAAGTCTGGCAGATCACTAGAAAAATACCAAAAAAGAGAAAAAATAAGAAATAATGCAAAAAAAGACATTATTAATATTAAACTTAATAATTTGTTAAAGTTTTTAATCATAAATTATCTTTAAATATACTTTAAATAATATAAATATGGCAATTATGTCTACGAATAAGTTTTATTTCAAATTTACAAAAAATTTAACAATTTACAATATTAAGAGAGATTTATTATGGAAAAGAAAATTCTTATTGACGCTTCGCAAGCTAAACAAACTAGGGTTGCAATCACAAATAATGGTAATGTTGATGGGTACGAATTTGAAAACATCAACAGAAAACAATTAAAAGGCAATATATATCTAGGTAAAGTAAGCAGAGTAGAGCCATCTTTGCAAGCAGCGTTTGTTGATTTTGGAAATGAGCGCCATGGTTTTTTAGCATTTAATGATATTCAATCTGAATATTATCAATTACCCAAATCTGATAAGGACGCCCTTAAACAAGAAGAAGAAGAAATTAGAGAAGAATTAAACAAGGTTACTGAGAATATCGATGAAAACGAAAACCAAGAAAGACATGAGTCATTAGTAAACTCAGATACAGAGGATGAAAATATTGAAATTTCTCACGATAACGAAAATAATAGTAATGGAAATCCTCTCGATAAAAAAATTGAAAAAATTCGTGGAAAAAGAAAAAAAAGATACAGAATACAAGAGGTAATAAAACCTGGGCAGGTTATTTTAATACAGATTGTTAAAGAAGAACGGGGTAAAAAGGGAGCTGCTTTAACAACATATATTTCTCTTGCCGGTAAATATATAGTTCTAATGCCAAATACTGCTAAAGGCGGTGGAATTTCAAGAAAAATATTTAATTCACAAGATAGACGTCACATAAGAGAGATTATTAATAATTTGAGTATTCCTAACACTATGGGCCTGATCGTCAGAACTGCTGGTGCAAAAAAAGCACAAAATGACATTAAAAATGATTTAGATGTTTTGATTGGAATGTGGGAAAAGATTAAATACAAAACTTTGAACTCAAATGCACCTAGCCTAATTCATGAGGAGGGAGATCTAATTTATAGAGCTATTAGAGATTTCTTAACTAATGATATAAATGAAATTGTTATTGACGGAAAAGATTCTTATAATAAAGCTTTAAATTATGCAGAAACAATTGCAAATGATTACATTAATAAAATTAAAAGATATAAAAATAAAATTCCGTTATTTCACTCATCTGGTATTGAAAAATATTTAAATAAAATTTTTGACTCAAAAATAACACTTAAGTCTGGTGGGTATTTAATTATTAATCCAACTGAGGCGTTAGTTGCTATTGATGTAAACTCTGGAAAAGCCACAAAAGAAAGAAATATAGAAAAAACTGCTCTTGCTACAAATATCGAAGCTGCTGAAGAAATAGCTAGACAAGCTAAGCTAAGAGATCTTGCGGGATTAATTGTGATCGACTTTATAGATATGGAGAACTTTTCTAATAGAAGATTAGTAGAAAGAAAAATGAAAGAGTCTTTAAGGTCAGATAAAGCAAGAACCCAAGTTGGAAGAATAAGTCATTTTGGATTGCTAGAAATGACCAGGCAAAGGCTTAGAGAAAGCTATATCAAATGGGAGACTGTTCTCTCAAAAGAATCTTTTTGTGAAAAAATTTTGAGAAAAGTAGAGGAGAAAATATTTGATATCCCTAAAGTTAAAAAGGTTACTATTGAGATTTCTCCAAAAACAATTTTATTTATGAAAGAAAATATGAAAGAAGAAATCGCTTTTTTTGAAAAAAAATTTAAATTTAAATCTTTATTTTCTAAAAATGAAAATCTACTTTCAAATGAGTTTAAGGTAAATTTTTTAAATAATAAAAACAAAATATTAGATACATATTCAGAAATCTCAGTTGTAGTTGAAGAGAAAAAATCTAACAAAAAAGAAAAGTTAAATACGAAAAAAAAAGTGAAAAAAAATTTCAAAAGAAAAAAAAATAAATAAAGCTATTTTATTTTTCTATGGTGTGTTGTAGAGTTTTGAGCTACAAACGATTTTTGCATAATTCCAGATAAGAAAGATTTTCTACCCGCCTGCACAGATAATTTCATTGCCTCGGCCATTAATATCGGACTTTGTGCTTTAGCTATTGCTGTGTTTACTAGAACACCGTCGCAACCTAACTCCATTGCAATACTGGCATCAGATGCACAACCAATACCTGCATCTACAATGACAGGAACTGTTGATCGTTTTTTTATAAGTTTAATATTATTTTTATTTGGTATGCCGCGTCCAGATCCAATCAAAGATCCTAATGGCATTATTGCTACCGCGCCTAATTCTTCTAGTTGTTTGCAAGCTATTGGGTCGTCCGAGCAATAAACCATTACATCAAACTTTTCACGAACTAAAATTTCTGTACACTTTAATGTTTCCTTCATATTGGGATATAAAGTTTCTTTGTCACCTAAAACTTCAAGCTTTACTAAGTTCCAACCCCCACTATCCCTTGCTAATCTTAAAATCCTTAATGCATCTTCGGAATTAAAACAACCAGCTGTATTTGGTAAATACCTTACTTTTTTTGGATTAACATAATCCATAAGCATTGGTTCTTTTTTATTAGTTACATTTACCCTTCTCACTGCAACAGTAACCATATCTACCCCAGAAGCCTCAACTGCTTTTGCTGTCTCATTAAAATTTTTATATTTTCCAGTCCCAATTATAAGTCTAGATTTAAATCTATACTTTCCAATTTTAAAAATATCTTTCATCAACCACCACCTATAAATGTTACAATTTCAACTTTATCTTTATTTTTAAACTTAAAATTTCTATATTTTTCTTTTGGAATAACAACTTTATTCACCTCTATAGCAACTTTTGAAGACTTAATATCAATTTTCTTTAAAAGTTGAGCGATAGTATCTTTTTTATTAACGTCAAACTTTTTGCCATTTAAAACAATATACATTATTAAGACTTAATATTTTTCAATTAATAAAATGTCAAAAAAAATACAAATTATAAATGGACCAAATATTAACCTTTTAGGCAAAAGGGAACCTAATGTTTATGGTAATTTAACTTTAGAGAATGTTAATGAGCAAATTAAAAATTATGGAGAAAAAATGGGTTTAAAAACTTTATTTTTTCAGTCAAATATTGAAGGTGAAATTGTAAATAAAATTCAAGAATCTTACAATAGTAGCGGGTTAATTATTAACGCTGCAGCCTTTACTCATACATCAATAGCAATTCACGATGCTTTAAAAAGTTTAGATATACCTAAAATAGAAGTTCATATATCCAATATTTACAAACGAGAAGAGTTCAGGCATAAGTCATTGATAAGTAACGTAGTTGATGGTTTAATTTGTGGTTTAGGAACTAATAGTTATAAACTAGCCTTGAAAGGAATAAAAAATATTTTAGATGGAAATTAAAAAAGATAAAATTAAAGAGCTAGTTAAAATTTTAGATGAATTAAAATTAACAGAGCTCAGCTACTCTGATGGTAAAACAAGTATTAAAGTTGGAAAAAGTTCAGCGATAACTTCAAATATTATTGGAGAGAGTAAATCACCTTCATCAACAGTAATGAATACCGGAAAGTTCATTGGAGTTAAAAGTCCAATGGTAGGTACAGCATATTTAGCACCAGAACCTGGTGCAAAGCCATTTGTAAAAATTGGATCAAAAGTAAAAAAAGGAGACACCGTTTTAATTATTGAAGCAATGAAAACAATGAACCACATACCATCAAATTACGATGGTGAGATTGAACAAATACTTGTTAAAGATGGAGAGTCTGTAGAATTCGATCAAGAATTAATCAAAATTAAATGATAAAAAAGGTCCTCATCGCAAATCGTGGTGAAATCGCGGTAAGAGTAATTAGAGCCTGTAAAGAAATGGATATCAAAACTGTAGCTGTTTATTCATCAGCTGATAAAGATGCAATGCATGTTCAGCTCGCTGATGAGAGTGTTTGTATTGGGCCAGCTAAAGCATCAGAAAGTTATCTAAATATACCCAGTCTACTTTCTGCATATGAGTTAACAGGTGCAGACTCAATACATCCTGGATATGGATTTTTATCGGAAAATTACGATTTTGCGAAAATTTTAGAAGATCATAAAGTTAATTTCATCGGGCCATCATCGGACTTAATTAAAAAAATGGGAGATAAAATTGAAGCAAAAAAAATTGCAAATGATCTTGGTCTACCAACTATAAAAGGTTCAGATAAAGGTATAACAAATATTGGTGAGGCTAAAAAAATTGCTGAGCAAATTGGTTACCCTGTATTAATAAAAGCTGCGGGTGGTGGCGGTGGAAAGGGTATGAAAATTGTATATGAAAGTAAAGATTTAGAGCAAAATATCATAGATGCAAAAAATGAAGCTAAAAAATTTTTTCATAATGAAGAGGTATTTATTGAAAAATTTTTTCAAAACCCTAGGCACATAGAAGTTCAAATATTATCAGATGGTAAAAAAGTAATTCATCTTGGTGAAAGAGATTGTACAGTACAAAGGAGGTATCAAAAATTAATAGAAGAGAGTCCTAGCCCTGTTTTAAAAGAAAATGAGAGAAAGAATCTTTTAGAAACTTCAGTTAACAGTATATCAAAATTAAATTATAAAGGCGCTGGTACTTTGGAATTTATTTACGAGAATGGTAAGTTTTATTTTTTAGAAATGAATACACGACTGCAAGTTGAGCACCCTGTTTCTGAGGCAGTTTCAGGTGTAGATCTTGTGAAAAGACAAATTGAAATTGCATCTTCAAATAATTTAGAATTAGAGCAATCTAATATAAAATTTAATGGTCATGCAATAGAGTGTAGGATTAATGCTGAAGACTTTAAAAAAAATTTTCAACCTAGTGCTGGTAAAATTTTGTCTTGTCATATTCCATCTGGACCGGGTACAAGAGTGGATTCAGCTATATATCAGGGTTACACTGTGCAACCATATTATGACAGTATGATTGCTAAACTGATATCGCATGGAAGAAATAGAAAATCTGCAATTTCTAGATCTTTAAGAGCATTAGATGAGTTTGTAATTTCAGGTATAAATACAACGATAAATTTACAACAGCAAATCTTAAAACATAAAGATTTTTTAACATTTAATTATGATGTGAATTGGTTGTCAAAATCTGATATTTTAAATAATTAATTGCAACTCTTAAGCCATATATCATAATTTGAATGCTCAATTTCATTTATAGTTGAATTAGAGACGAACATCCAATTATTGAATAAAAAAACACTGTCCCTAGACTTATCTTTTTCATCTTTAATTTGAATTAAAGCAGCAGTTTCTAAAAAACCTTTTCTTTTATCAAGAACGCATTTATGAACAAAAATTTCAAAATCTTTCACCTTAGTTAAAGTTTTTATTTTTAATTTCTTTATAGTGAGTTTTGAAGTTATTTTATCTATAATTTTTAATTCTACATAATTACTTTCATTATCTAAAACTTCAATAAGCTCTTCAGACGAAGATTTTAAACTAAAAAAAATTAAAAAAAAAATAATTATTATTTTGGTTGCCATCTATTGTAAGGTAATGTTTTCTTGTGGTTTGGCTTATAAGCTTTTTTTGTTCCAGTAAAATTTTTTTTATGATCTTTTTGCCATTCAAAGTCGTGAAACTTTACTTGATCTGGAGTAGTTTTAATTATTTTGTGTAACCATGAATGCCACTCTGGCGGTATCGTCGATGCATCGACCGTACCATTATAAATAACCCATCTTTTTGTATCGTTTTTATTTTGATAGTACTTATTGCCAAATTGATCCTTACCAACCAAATTTCCAAAAACTAATGTATGCAAAAAAGTTCCAAATGTTTGATTGTTCCACCAGGAAAAAATCATTTTGAAGAATTTCATTAACACAATTGAAAGTTGTTTTTTTTTAAATAGACTTATAACAAAGAGTCACTTAGAAAACTAATTAATATTAACGATTCTAAAGGAAA
>MDTG01050449.1_pt1 | contig 15270 bp, 12 predicted proteins | sample 811421 | NCBI WGS metagenome assembly MDTG01 (sample SAMN05326645, study PRJNA326480) | marine metagenome | isolation source: seawater | place: Pacific Ocean: South East | collected 2011
AACTTAGCAACAGGAGTTTGGGTTGGAGGTGAAGATAGAGCTATTCATTTTGAAAATATTGGTTATGGACTAATTATAAAAGCTAAGGAACAAGGAGTTTGGGCAGGAAACACTGCAAAAGCAATATTAAATGGTTTTGCAATAAAAAATATTCCTGTTACTTCAAATAAAACTTGGAATAATTATGTAAATATCAAATTGCTAAATAGTGCAAATATTAAGATATCAAGAAATTTATTAATAAAATCAAAAAAAGTAGAAATGAAGTAATGTTTAAAATAGAGTTTTTTTCACTTAAAGTAAAATCTATTATTTTTATAGTAAATCTTCTATTATTATTAATAATTAGTTTTTCACAATATTTACATCAGTTATCAAAACTTGAAGATAATTTTAATTTTAATGTTGAAAATGTAATTAAAAAAGAGTTATCAAATCATATCTCAACAGTAAAAGGTGTAATTACATCCTTAAGTAGTTATTATAAATCAAGTAATGAATTAAATAGTTCTTCATTCTCAACTCTATCTAAAGATTTATTTAAAAACTACTCTTACATTGAAACCGTAGCTTTTGCCACTATAGTTAATAAGGATAATAAAAATTCCTTTATTGAAGACATGAGATTTTCTGAAATTAATGATTTTGATATCAAAAGATATAATAAAGATAATCAAATTGTAAAAAATGAAAAAAAAGAGAATAAATATGGTCCAATTATTTATATAGAACCATCATCTTATAAATATTCAAGATTTTATGGTTTTGATATTTACAATGATAATTCCTTTAAAAAATACTTTAATCAAGCATCAAGAAGTGACAATGTTATAATAAAAGATAGATTTATTGATGAATTAGGTAATACAATGCATTTATTTATAAAAGCTACTTATAGTGGTGAAATAAGTGTAGATTCGGATGATTATAGGTTTAAAAATACTAATGGTTTTTATATAATTAATATTAATCTTGAAAAAGTTATTGAAAAAGTAAAAGATAAGTTTAAAGAGTATGAAATTAGAGTTATTGAAACTCATAATTTAGAAAAAAATATTGATGTAAGTTTTTTTGATAATATTTTTTCTAAAGAGTTAACATATTTTGAAGAGATAGATAACTTTAATAAAAGTTATCTGTATGTTTCAAAAAAGATAAACTATAGTGATTTTAATATAATGGCTTTTTTATTAGTTCTTCTTTTTGTAATTATTAGTCAAATACTTTATATTTTAGTTTTATATAAAGATAGACACTCTAAATATAAGTTAAGTTATAGAGCTTCTCATGATGACTTAACTGGATTAACTAACAGAAACTACTTTAAAAGAGAATTTTATAAAAAAATTAAAAGAATTTCTTTTTCTTCTAATAATGTGATTACTATATTATTTATGGATTTAGATAGATTTAAAGAGATTAATGACTCTTTTGGTCATAAGTTTGGGGATGAAGTTTTAATTGAAGTTTCAAAACGTTTAAAAAGAACAATTAGAGCAAATGATCTTATTTGTAGACAAGGTGGAGACGAATTTCTTATATTGATTGATGATATATCAAAAATGGACGATCTTGAAAAAGTTGTTAATAAAATAATGACAAGTATTGCTGAACCAATTGTTTATAAAAACCAAAAGATTCATTTAACAATAAGTATAGGTATTTCTTTATATCCAAATAATGGAAAGACAATAGATGATTTATTAAAGAATGCTGACTCTGCAATGTATAAAGCAAAAGAAGATGGTAGAAATGGATTTAAGTTTTATACTGAAGATATGAGCTTTGAAGTTATGAAAAGAGTGATTTTAGAAAATAAAATCAGAGAAGCAATTTTAAATGAAGATTTTATTGTTTATTACCAACCTCAATATAATGGATTAACTAATAAGTTAATGGGAATGGAAGCCCTAGTTAGATGGAAAAACCCTCAAAGTAATGAATTAATACCTCCTGATGAATTTATTCCTATTGCTCAAGATGCAGGATTTATTGTTGAAATTGATAGAATAGTAATGAAAAAAGCTATTAAAGATTTTGCTTTTTTATTAAAGCAGGGATTTGATATTAAAACACTTTCTTTAAACTTAGCAATGAAACAATTAAAAAGTGATGATTTTATCTCTTTGCTTTTTGAAACAATTGAAGCATATAATTGTAATCCAAATAGTATTGAATTAGAAGTTACTGAAGGTGCTATTATGGAAGATCCTTTATCATCAATTGAAAAACTACAAAGAATAAGTAATTATGGAGTTAAATTATCTGTAGATGACTTTGGTACGGGATACTCTTCTTTAGCATACTTAAAAAAGTTACCTATTAATAAACTTAAAATTGATAGAGCTTTTATAAAAGATTTACCTTTTGACGAGGAAGATGTAGCAATTTCAAAATCTGTTATCGCATTAGCAAAAAGTTTAAAACTTGAAGTAATTGCTGAAGGTGTTGAAACTAAAGAACAAAAAGATTTTTTAGTAAAAAATGATTGTTTAAATATTCAAGGGTATTATTACTCAAAACCAATACCTTTTAAAGAGTTAGAAGAGTTACTTAATTCATTGAAATAGTATTTCTACTATTTCAATTTTAATAACTAATATTTAGTTTTTATGAGAACCATTTTTTAGCTTTTTCAAACATTCCTTCAAAGCTAGTTTCATGAGGTTTACTTTCAACTCCAAAACTTTCTTGTAGTTTTTCTAATAACTCTTTTTGTTCACTATCTAATTTTTTTGGATATTCAATTTTAATTTGTACTACTAAATTACCTTTTCCATATCCTTGAACAGATTTAACACCTTCATTTTTAAATGTAAACTGTTGCTTATCCTTAGCACCTGCTGGAATTTCAAGCTCTAATTCACCTCTTAATCCAGGTATTTTGATTTTTCCACCAAGAGCTACTTGTGTAAAGAAAATAGGTGCTTCATAATAAATATCGTCATCATGTCTTACAAAGTGAGAATCTTCTTTTACAGAAACTTCTAAGTATAAATCACCTCTTGAACCATCTGGTGCAATATTTCCTTTATTTGAAACTCTAATTCTCATTCCATCATTTACACCCTCAGGAATATCAACTTTAAAGCTATCTTTAACTTCATCATATCCTGTAGCATTACATTTTTTACAAGATGAACTTGCAGCTTGACCTGAGCCTTGACATGTTGGACATGTTTGTGCAAAAGTCATAAAACCTTGTCTAGCATGAACTTGACCTTGTCCTGCACAAGTTGAACATGTAGATAATTTACCATCTTTAGCACCAGTTCCCTTACAAGCTTTACAAGCAGTTTTATATGTGTATTTAATCTCTTTATTACATCCAAATATTGCTTCATTAAACTCTAGTCTAACTTCTACAGCAACATCCAAATTATAGTTATATGATTTTCTTTGTCTTCTTGAACTTCCGCCACCACCGAATGCAGAACCAAACATCTCTTCAAAAACAGAACCTAAATCATCAAAGCCACCAGAGAAACCACCTCTTTGTTGACCATGCCCTTCAAGACCAGCTTTTCCATGTCTATCATAAATCGCTCTTTTTTCTTGATCACTTAATACTTGGTATGCTTCATTTACTGCTTTAAATGATTCTTCAGCTTCATTATCCCCTGGATTTTTATCTGGATGATATTTCATAGCCATTTTTCTATAGGCTTTTTTTATAACACTTTTATCAGCATCTCTACTCACTTCTAATAGTTCATAGTAATCAATTTCAGTCAATGTAAACTCCTAAATAATATTTATATTCTAATCACAATCCGCGATTTTATCTAAAAAAAAATAAATATTTGATATAATCGCGATATGAAAAAAGGCCTAGAAAAATTTTATGAACTTGTAGAAGCATTTGAATCCTTACCAACTATTGGTAAGAAGTCTGCTCTTAGATTAGCTTATCATGTTGTTATGAATGATAATTACTGTGGTATTAAAATTGCACATAGTATAGAAAATGCTTTAAAAAATATTACAAAATGTGTTAAATGTGGTTCAATGAGTGAACATGAAATATGTGAAGTGTGTTTAGATGACTCTAGAGATAACACAAAAATGTGTATTGTTCAAAGTGCAAAAGATATCTTTATAATTGAAGATTCTAAGCAGTTTGATGGAAAATATTTCGTAATAGAAGAGTTGGAACAATATGCTTTAGATAGTTTAAATGAGTTTGTACTTAATAATAAAGTTGAGACAGTTCTCTTCGCTATTACACCCTCTATTGCTAATGATGCTTTTATTTTATACATTGAAGACAAATTAAAAAATAGAGATATTAAATTTACAAAGATTGCTCAAGGTGTTCCAACAGGAGTTAGTTTAGAAAATGTGGATATTTTATCTTTATCAAAAGCAATTCAAAGTAAAGTAGAGATTTAAAATGAGTACACCTAGAATTGTATGCCAAAAATGCATTTATTATTATGTAACTTGGGAACAAGGAAAACCCCATGGATGTAATGCCTATGGGTTTAAATCTCAACAAATACCATCAGTTGTTGTAAAAAGTTCTAGTAAAACTGATTGTAACTTTTTCAAGCAAAAGCAAAGATAGTAATGAAGCAAAAATATTTAGAAAATCAAATTAATAATTTTAAGAAAAATAAATTATCAATTATAAGGTATTGGATAAATAAAGATGAAATTATAATTATTTTAAATACTCGAAAAATTGATAAAGAGTTATTTATCAAAAGATATGCTTTTGGTTTATTAGATTATTATATAGATTTAATTAGCAATAATACAAAAATTGGTAAATCTGCATCTATGAATGATTTTTTAAAATATTTAAATAAACAAAACGTAAAACAAGATGAACTTTATACTCTTTGTATTGGTTTTAAAAATGCATTACTTGAATATTTAGCAGAACTAAATATAAATTGTTTTGAAACCTCAAAAGAAATTAATAAGCTTTTTGAAGAAGTTTTTAAAAATTTTATTGAAATTTATAGTAAAACAACAAAAGAGATTGAAAAAGCATTAAGTAAATCTGCTGATATAGTTGATAAACAAGTTATATTATCTAGAACAGATATAAATGGCAAAATATTAAAAGTTTCATCAGCTTTTTGTAAAGTTAATGGATATAGTAGCTCTGAGTTAGTTGGACAAACACATAATCTTTTAAAACATAATGATACAGCAAAAGAAACTATTGATGATTTATGGAAAACAATCAAATCTGGAAATATTTGGTCAGGTGAGTTAAAAAATATTAAAAAGAATGGAGATTTCTATTGGGTTGAAACGACAATTTATCCAAACTTTGATAATATGAAACAAATTATAAGTTTTGATGCAATTAGTCAAGATATAACTTCAAAGAAAGTTATAGAAAGTCAACAAAACTTATTGATTGAACAATCAAAGCATGCAGCAATGGGTGAAATGATTTCAATGATTGCACATCAATGGAGACAACCTTTACAGGCAGTTTCTATTTTAGTTCAAAAATTACCACTTACTAAAATGATGGGTTCTGAAATTACTGATGAGTTAATTGATAATGTAGTAGATGATGTTGGTAAACAACTTCAATATATGTCAAAAACGATTGATGATTTTAGAGATTTTTTTAAGCCAAATCGTAATAGAGAAGAAATTGATATTTCTATAATTATAAATAAATCAATAGATTTTTTAGGATATTTATTAAAAGCTAATTCAATACAATTAAATATTAAAAATGATTTTAATGTTGAAGTTTTTGTATATGTAAATGAAATAGTACAAGCAATTATAAATATAATAAAAAATGCATGTGATGCTTTAAATGAAAAAGATGATGAAGATAAAATTATAAATATCAGTACAAAAAAAGAGAGTGATTATATTTGCATTATAATTGAAGATAATGCAGGTGGAATTCCAAATAATGTTATAGGAAAAATATTTGAACCATATTTTTCTACAAAAACTAATAAAAATGGAACAGGATTAGGCTTATATATGTGTAAAACGATAATTGAACAGCATAGTAATGGTGTTATAAGTGTTGAGAATACAGATATAGGTGCAAAGTTCATAATTAAATTACCATTACAATAGGAGAAGAGTTTGTTATATAAAGATTTTAAAACTAGTATTAAATCCTTAGGATTTTTATCAATTGAAGATTTTATGAAATATATTGGGGTTACATCAACAGATGTATTAAAGTGGGAAGAAAAAGATGATGTTCCTTATACTGTTTCATTAATAGTTCACTTGTTAAAAGGGGAGAAAAATCTTCCTAATGATAGTGCTTTAGATAATGTAATTGAAGAGTGTTTACCTTTAGCATCACTTTTAGAAGAATCATCTTCATTCCCTCACAAACTAGAAGAGATGTTTTTATTACAAAAACAATTAAATGACTCAACAAATGGTAAGAATTGGGAATTAGGTATTAATAGATTTGGTAAGGATATTAATTGGTTAAGATGTATTCATATGGAAGTTGCAGAGTTAATTGAATCAACTCCCTGGAAACATTGGAAAAATATCAATGCACAGCCTGATATGAACAATATTCATGTAGAGCTTGTTGATATCTGGCACTTCTTAATGTCTTATATTTTACAAGAAACTAATGTTCCTAAAGCAGTTTCTTTAGTTAATACTCATTGTATTTATGAAGCAGTTGAAGATGTTGATGTAAAAGCAATGGTTAAAGAATCTGAAAAACTATCTTATATTTCACTTGCAATTGAAACTGGTAATATGCCAACATTTTCTGGAATTGAAAGATTTATAGATCAATTCTTTAGATGTTGTAAAATTTCAGGATTATCTTTTACTTGGTTACAAAAACTTTATATTGGTAAAAACTGTTTAAATAAGTTTAGACAAGATAATGGATATAAAGAGGGTTCTTACATCAAAGAGTGGAACGGAAGAGAAGATAATGTTGTAATGGTAGAAATTATTGAAACTATGGATAATGTTAGTTTTGATATTTTATACGAAGAATTAACTAAAGCATATAGTAAATGTAAATAAAGAAATAGCTTAGTAAATAAATTACTAAGCTACTTTTTTAAGAATAATCGTTTTTATAATCTACATAATGAGCAGCATGGTTTATTAACCCTTGCTCATCTTCACTTGATAATTGCTTTACAACTTTAGCAGGACTTCCCATAATTAAAGAATTAGGTGGAAAAACTTTTCCAGCAGTAACAAGTGAATTAGCTCCAACAATTGAGCCTTTACCAATTACAGCATTATCTAAAATTGTTGCACTCATTCCAATTAAACAGTTATCTTCGATTTTACAACCATGTAACATTACTTTATGTCCTACAGTTACATTATCTCCAATAATTGTTTGAGAATCAACATCTGTATGAATCATTGATAAATCTTGTATATTTGTATTTCTACCAATAGTAACTGTACTAACATCAGCTCTTACAACACATTGAAACCATATTGAAGAGTTTTCTGCTATTGTAACTTGTCCAATAACATCAGCACTTGGAGCAATCCAAGCTTTTGTGTCAATCTTTGGATAATATTCTTTAAACTTTAAAATCATTATTTCTCCTACTTTGCTTCATACTTTAATATAATAGGTTCAGAATAGTTTGGAACTTCATCATAAGTAAAAATAGCATAATATTTATCAATATCTAAAGCACCAAAATCATCATAAGTATAGTTATCCATACCTGCAAAAAGTTTTTGTCCATCATGAGTAGAATAGGGCTCTCTATAGGCATTTTTCATAACTTTTACCCCTTTTAAATCACTATGTTTAGGGTTTATCCATGTTAATTTAATCTTTCCATTTTCATTAATTAATTGAGCGTTTTCAACTTGTGGTAAAGCTTCTCTTCTTTTTGGAATATGTTCAATTATAAGTTTAGGACTTAAAGATTGATTTTGTGTTTCCCATGATACTGTTTTATTTTTTATAGCTTTTCTTGATGTTGTTGGTTTTAAAACAAAGGCAACATCACTTTTATCTTTTAGTTTTTCATTTAAAGTGATTTCAGAAAAAGTATCAAATGTAAAATATTGAGTTTGATTGTTTTTTAATTCATTTGCACTTACATCATAACCAATATTTTGAATAATCTCTCTATTGGAAATACCTTCATAATCTTTATCAATATTTTCATCTACAAATTCTAAATGGAATCTAATATCATCTTTAATATAAATTTTTGTAGAGTTTAACTCAAAATAAGCTCTTGTAATAAAAGTTTCATTATAAGGTGGCAATGAAGAAATATTAAACTCAAAAGTAGAATATATTTTACATCCGTTTTCATCATATCCTGAACTTAGTTCATTTGTTTTTACGCCATCTTTACTTAATGTATATAAAGCCTTAGGATATAAAACTGAAACAGTTGGTTTAATAGTATAAGTAACTTCTAGTCTAGGTCTATAAGGTAATCCATAACCATACTTACCATATCCAATATCCCATTGCATCATCTGTCTAGTTCTACCAATAATAAGCTCTTTAGGACCTTCAACTCTTAGAGTTACTTGACCATTTTTTGCAACTTTTTGTAAACATTCACATTCAATCCCTGAAAGTTCCCATGTTCTCCAAATACCTTGAGTTAATTTATCAGAAGATGTTGGTCTACCAATATATTGTAATATTTTCATATTATCAACATCATCAAAATCTGTAATATCACCCATTGTTTCTTGGTCTACAATACCAACATTCCATTCACCATATTTTTCAATAGTTGTTGAAACCCTATTAATAGGATATAAGTTGAAATCTGCAGATTTAATAATTGCATTATCAGGAAGTGAAGAAACATTTATTGTAATAATTGAGTAAGAGATACCCTTATTTTCATCAACGCCAACAAATAAAGAGTTTACACCAAAGTGTTTTGCATTATTATTTAAGTTTTCCGCAACATAGCCTGTATCTTTAGAGTTTGCATAATAAGTTCTTGAAAATTCATCATATTCAGGATCTGTTCTAAGTCTAATCTGAGGATAAAATGGCGATTTTTGGTTTGTTTTTTTATTTACAACTCTAATATTATAATAATAGTCTTTATTGCTTTGTAGGTTAATATCACTGAACTCTAGATTTTGAGTTCTTGCAATTAAATTTGAACCATTACAAAAAGATTTATCTTTTAAACTTCTATATATTTCAAAGAATACATCTTCTTTACTTGTATAAGACCATTTAAGATTAACATGATTTGAACCAATCTCTGTAATTTCAAAAGAGTCAACTCTTGTAATTGTACTTTTTTTATCATAATTTGGAACTTCTTTAACAGCTGCTAGTAAAGCAGGAATATGCTCTCTTACATGCTCATCCATATCATCCATATAATCAGATATATTCCTAGTACCAACCTCTACAACACTTGAAATAATACCTCTTGAGTGATAAAATTCTCTTCCTGAACCTGAAATAAGTTTAGTGGGTGGTTTACCTTGATGGATTCCATATTCTCTACCTGATATTTTTTTTATCTCTTCTGCCATATTTGCACAAAGAGTATTCATATCTGTAGTGTCAATTGTATCTTCATGTCTAAAATCATGCGCAGGGAAAAATACATTTCCTTGTGAGTGATAATCTAAAGCAATTGAGATATTATCGTGAGCTTCAACAAAATCTCTTAAAGCTCTTGTTTCTGGTTCTGAAAATGGTTCAGGTCCTCCATATACATTTGATGAAGGAACAGAAGATTTTACATATCCAATTGGAAAGTTTCTATTTAAATCAACTCCATATGTTCCATCTGCATTTACTCTTCTATTTTTTCTCCAAAAAGAGAAGTGGTTTTTTGAGTATTCATATCCATCTGGATTTGCACAAGGAACCATATAAATAGTTGTATTTTCTAAGTATGCTTGAATTGTTGGGTCGTTTTCATAGTTTTCTAAGACATATTTAGCAAACTCTATTGCTAATTCATGTCCAACCCATTCTCTTGCATGAATAGTTCCTGTAAAAAATAGGGCAGGTCTTGTATGTGCTGTTTTAATATCTTTAGAGATAGTAATTAAATTAATATCTCTTTTTTCCCAAGTTTTTCCAATTGACTCTAACTTAATATATTTAGAGTATTTATTTTCTAGATCTTTGAAAATATCAGTAGACTCATTATATGATCTATAAAGTTGTTTCAAAAATTATTCTCCTATTTTTAATCTAGATTTTAATTGTGTAAATTTACTTTTACCAATTCCTTCAATATCTTTTAATTGGTCTAAGTCTGTAAATACTTCAATTTTTTCTTTAAAATCTAAAATGATTTTTGCAAGTTTAGCACCAATACCTTTTATTTTCTTTAAAGTATTCTCATCTGCATGATTAATATCAACTCTCATATCAGCAATATTTTCATCCCATGTTTCAATCATTTGCTCATCAATTGATTCAATTTCTAATAAATCACTTGTATCTGTGATTGTATTATTTTCTTTAAATTCTATGATATCAATTGCTAAATCATCTTCCATTCCATGTAATGTCATTAAATCAGTTAAAGATGCAGTATTAAAGTTTATTTTATTTAATGATGCTTCATCTTTAATATGTTTTGTTTGAATGTCTTCAAGTTTTACATAGTTTGGTAATTTATCATAAGAATACTCTTCTGGATAATCACTTGGATCATTTAATAAAGTTTTTTCCATATCAAAAGTATCATTTTTTTCATTTATAAAAAATGCTCCATCACAAGATGGTTTATATTTACTAAATCCAATATGTCTCATTGTTCTTAATAATGAAGGATCAATTTTACCTAATTCAACCCATGAATATAAAGGTACATGTGGCATTGGAAATTTACCATTTGAGAAGTCCCACATTAAGTATTGACAAATCCAGTCTCTAATATATGGAAAAGCAGCAAAAGCAGTTGCACACTCTAGAATATATGGTTTGTCATCATTTGCATCAATTGCAATATCACAAGCCCAGTATTCAGCTTTTGCAGCTTTAGAAGCTTTAACAGCAAGTTCAAGTGCATTCATAGGAACATTTTCATAAGACATTGTTCCACCTTGAGAAGTATTTGTAATCCATTCTCCATCACCTGAGAATCTCCAGAATGCACAAACAGGTTTATGACCTATTAACATTACTCTTAAATCTCCAGAATATTTTAAATCTATTCCGTTTTGAGTATAAACAGGGTCATACTTTTCTTTTTCTAATAAATCATGAGCTTCTTTAAAGTTATCAGCTTTATGTACATAATAACCACCATAGTTTGAAGGACCATAAGATTTTTTAATGATTTGTGGGTATGTTGCTTCATTTTTTAAATAATTATATGCTTTTTCTTTATTTTGATGAAAAATCTTTGTTTTAGGAATAGAGATATCATGTTTTTCACAAAATAACGTTACATTCTCTTTCGATTTATTTGGAAACTGTGTTTCAAGTGATGGAACAAATCTAACATGAGGAAGTTCATTTGAAATTTCTCTAAATGTTTCATAAGCAGTTGCTGGGATATTTCCAATTAATACATCAATTTTTTTTGCTCTAACTTCATTGATAAATCTTTGTTTATCTTTTCCCCAATGATATGTAACAGTCTCTATTTTATTTGGCCAACCTTTAAAGTTTGAATAATCAAAAAACCTTAAAACGTAATCCATATACAAAAAGCCTAACTTTGGTAATTTACTCATTTTTTTCCTTTTTCTTATAATTTATTTTTTTGTTTTTCTATCTATTAAATCTACGATTAAATCAATTTTTTTATTATTAAAATCTAATCCCATTTTTTCTTGTTCAGGTGTTGCAAATGCTGGTATTCCATTCACTTCTAATACTACATACTCTTCTTTTTTTCTATCATATATAATATCAACACCTGAGATATCTAATCCTGTAACTTTAGTAGCATTTAGTGCCAAATTGATTACATCATCATTTGGTTCCCTCATAAATACACTTCCACCACTTGTTACATTTGTTCTCCAATCTGCACCTGATGCCTTTCTTCCATAACATCCAACAAATTGTCCATCTACAATATCTACTCTATAATCAGTATTATCATAATCAATAAATTTCTCTACATAGAAATATCTTAAATCCATTTGATTTAAAAATGGCATTAACATATCAAGTGTTTCTTGATTTTCAATCTTTGTAAGTCCAACACCACCCCAGCCATCTGTTGGCTTATAAACCATTTTATTCCATTTTTTCATTATTGTTTTTAAATGATGAGTATCATCTCTATGACATAGTTTATAATCAGCAGTTTGAATTCCATGCTGTCTTAATAAATAAGATGTTTGAAACTTATCTTCACTTAACTCAAAAGAATCAAAAGAGTTTATCATTGGAATTATACGATTTAAAGCTTTTGATAAATAGACTTGGTATTGAGTTTGCTCACCTGCATTATATGAGAAAAAGAGGTCTAATTTATCAACTTTTTTATCTTCCCATATAATATGACTATTTTTTGCAACTGCATCTCTTAAATTAATTCCAGGAGTTACTGCTATATCTCTTTCATTTAATTTAGTAATAATCTTTTTTTGGATTTCATCTCCACCACCATTTTGATATAACCACATACCAATTTTTCTCTTACTCATAATGCCCCCTAAAAAAATATTATACTATTTCTGGAAATACTTTAAAATGTCTGACATCAAGTTTATTCTTTGTTCAAACGTTTCTTTTAAAGCTCTCTCTTTTTTAGTATGATCTCCATCTCCAAATGGTCCAAATCCATCAATTGTTGTAACCCCACAACTTGAAACATGGTTTGCATCACTTACTCCACCTCTTTTTTCTGTTGGAATTGTAGTTCCCGTAATCTCCTCTATTTGTTTAATAAGTTTTGCTTGATTTTCATTTGCTTCCATTACATCTCTTTGTATTAAACCACTAAGAGTAGAAGTTGTACCTTTAATATAAGAAGTGTTTGTAATTTCATCTAATGAAGATAGTAATCTATCTCTTTCTTTATTTGTCGTATATCTGATTTCTAATAACATTTCACACTTAGGAGATATAGTATTTGCACCAATACCACCAGTAATTTTTCCTACATTTACAGTTGTTCCTAAATCTAAGTTTGTTAATTTTGAAAGTTCTTGTAATTTATAAGAAGCTTCAAGGTTTGCATCTATTCCTTTTAAGTATGAAGTTCCAGCATGTGCAGGAATACCTTCAACTAATATAGTAAAAGTACCAACACCTTTTCTTCCAGTAACTACTTCTAAATTAGGACCTGCTGCTTCAAATACAAAGCATAAGTCATAATTTTTTGCAATATCTAATGTAACACGCTTAGAGTCATCACTACCACTCTCTTCATCAGAAACAATTAAAAAATCAATATTTGTTATTTCATTATTGTTTTTATAAAGATTTCTTAGAGATTCTAAGGCTACAATATTTCCACCCTTCATATCACAAACACCAGGTCCATAAACCCAATCTTCATCTTGTGTAAAGCCTTCAAAAGTTCCTTGTGGAAATACTGTATCATTATGACCTAACAATAAAATATTTTTTAAGTTCTCTTTTCTTTTACTTGTAAATAATTGGTGATTCCCAATCTCTTCTCTTTGAAAAATAGTCTCTTCAAAACCTAAACCTTTTAGCCAAGAAGACATTATTCTTCCAACAGTATCAACACCTTTTTTATTTTTTGTGTATGAATTGATATTTATAATTTTCTCTAAATCATTTAAGTAGTTCATGAATTTTTTCCATACTTTTAATGTAGTTTGATAGAAATTTTACATAAATTAATAGTAGCCTAGAAGCTAATATTTAATCATATAAATATTTATTTTTTATTATAACGAAATAGTGGGATAAATGTAGAAGAAAAAAGACTAAAAAATGTCTTTTTTCTTAAGTTATATATAAGTTAGTAATTAATTGTATATTTTAATCGTAATTTAATACTTATTTTTTATTTTGTCCTGCAATTATAAATCTTAGTGCATTAAGTCTAATAAATCCTTCTGCATCTTTTTGATTATATACTTCATCTTCTTCAAAAGTTGAATGAGCTTCAGAGAATAATGATTTAGTAGATTCTCGTCCAACAACAATTACATTACCTTTATAAAGTTTAAGTCTTACAGTTCCCTCAACATCTTTTTGAGTTGCATCAATTGCAGCTTGAAGCATTTCTCTCTCAGGTGAGAACCAGTAACCTTGGTAGATTAACTTAGCATATTTAGGCATTAATTCATCTTTTAAATGTGCAGCTTCTCTATCAAGTGTAATAGATTCAATGGCTCTATGTCCTTTTAACATGATAGTTCCACCTGGAGTTTCATAACAACCTCTAGCTTTCATACCAACATATCTATTTTCAACAATATCAATTCTTCCAATACCATGTTTATTACCATATTCATTAAGTGTTCTTAAAATTGTAGCAGGTGACATATCTGTACCATTAATTGAAATTGGATCACCATTTTTATATCCAATTGTAATATACTCTGCTTCATCTGGAGCATTTTCAGGTGAAACTGACCATAACCACATAGACTCTTCAGGCTCTGCATTTGGGTTTTCTAAGCTTAATCCTTCATAAGAAATATGTAAAAGGTTAGCATCCATAGAATATGGACTAACTGCTGGGTTACCATCTTCATCTAAGTGTTTTTTATCAATTGTAATACCATGATTAGCAGCATATGCTAGCAGCTTTTCTCTAGAATTTAAATCCCATTCTCTCCAAGGAGCAATAACAGTAATATCAGGATTTAACCCTAAATATCCTAGCTCAAATCTTACTTGATCATTACCTTTTCCAGTAGCTCCATGTGATACAGCATCTGCACCCATTTTATTTGCAATTTCAATTTGTTTTTTTGAAATTAATGGACGAGCAATAGAAGTTCCTAATAAATATTCACCCTCATAAATTGCATTTGCTCTAAACATTGGGAATACATAATCTTTTACAAACTCTTCTTGTATATCTAATATAAAAATATTTTCAGGTTTAATACCCATTGCAAGTGCTTTTTCACGTGCAGGTTCAACTTCTTCACCTTGACCTAAATCAGCTGTAAATGTAATTACTTCTGCATTATATTCATCTTGAAGCCATTTTAAAATAACTGAAGTATCAAGCCCACCACTATAAGCTAATACTACTTTTTTAACATCTTTTTTACTCATAAATTTATCCTATGATTATCATTATTTTTAAGGCTATTATTTTATCTAATCTTAGCTATAATCTTAATTATGAGAATAGATAAATTTTTAAACGCAGTTAATATTACAAAAAGAAGAGCAGTTGCTGAAGATAT
>MDTG01250859.1_pt1 | contig 15270 bp, 12 predicted proteins | sample 811421 | NCBI WGS metagenome assembly MDTG01 (sample SAMN05326645, study PRJNA326480) | marine metagenome | isolation source: seawater | place: Pacific Ocean: South East | collected 2011
GACGCCGCTGGGCAACTCGTCCGGCAGGCTCTTGAGCGCGCGACCTACCAGCTTGCCCTCGCGCACCGCGCGGGTGGCGACCAGCTGGGCCCGGCCGTCGGCGAAATCCAGCACCTGGAGTGCGCCCGGATATTCGATCAGGCGCTGTACGTGGTCGGTGACCAGCTTTTCCGGGCTGATCAGGAAATCGACCGGGGTGTTTTCGCGCGTGAACAACTCGGGATGCGCCAGGTAGTCTGCGGCACGGATGCGGGCGACCTTGGTCGGCGTGTTGAACAGCGAGTAGGCGACCTGGCAGGCGATCATGTTGGTTTCGTCGGAGTTGGTCAGCGCGATCAGCAGCTCGGCGTCCTCGATGCCGGCGCGGATCAGCGTTTCCGGGCGCGAAGCGTGCCCCAGCACCGTGCGGATATCGAGCTTCTCCTGCAGTTCGCGAAGCCGTTCCGGGTCGGTGTCGACGACCGAAATGTCGTTTTCCTCGCGCGACAGCGAATGCGCCATGCCGGAGCCGACCTGGCCCGCGCCGAGAATGATGATCCTCATTCGTTGTCTTCCTGGATCTGTTTGGGGTCTATGCCGAGCTGTCTAAGCTTCCTGTACAAGTGAGTGCGCTCCATTTCGACGGCTTCGGCAAGCTGGCCGACGCTGCCGTCGGCGCGGCGGAGACGATGGATCAGGTATTGGCGCTCGAACGCCTCCCGGGCCTCGCGCAGCGGCAAGTCGAACAGCGGCGAAAGGCCGGTCTCGGCTCCGCTTGCGTTGTCCGGCTCGCCCCGTTTCAGCAGGGCGGCGACCTCGTCGGGTTCGACGGGGGCGTCGGTACCGGCCTGCAGTAGCCGGCGCAAAAGATTGGCCAGTTCGCGCAGGTTGCCCGGCCAGTCGTACTGGCGCAGCTGGTTCTGCACCGGCACCGGCACGGGGCGGTACGGCAGGTTCTCGCGCACCGGCAGCTGCTCGGCCAGGTAGCGGACCAGTTCTGGAATGTCTTCACGTCGCTCGCGCAGCGCCGGAACCTCGACCACGCTTTCGGCCACGCGCTGATAGAGTGCGTTGTCGAATCGCCCGGCCGCGGCATGCTGCTCCAGGTCCGCGGTCGCGATGGCGATGACGCGAACCGGCGCCGAGGTGCGGGTCATGATGCGGTTGAGCCGTTCCCGGTCCTCGTCGCCGAGCGCCTCGAAATGATCCAGAATCAGCGTCGCGGGTTCGTTCGAGGCGTTCTCCAGGCGCGCAAGCTGGCTGTTGCCGGGGCCGCAGGCGACTTCGTGGAGATGCTCTCCCGCCGAGCGTGAGCGGGCGTGTATCCAGTGCGCCAGGGTCGAGCGACCGCTGCCGGCCTCGCCGCTGATCAGCACGTTGCCGTGTCCGGATTCGATCGCCGCCAGCCGCTCGCGCAGGGCGCCGATCGCAGCCGATCGTCCCAGCGGTTCCGGCAGGTCGGCGGCCTTGGCCTGTGCCGCCGGCGCACCGGCGGCCTCGCGACCGCCGGCCAGCGCCTTGCGAACGGTGTTGAGCAGCCGGGCCATCGATACAGGCTTTTCGATGAAATCGCTGGCGCCGTAACGGGTGGCTTCGACCGCGGCTTCCACCGACCCATGACCGGAAATCATCACGACCGGACACAGCGGCGCATCCTGTTCGCGCCATTCGCGCAGAAGGCTGATGCCGTCGCTGTCGGGCATCCAGACGTCGAGCAGGATCAGGTCCGGGTTGGACTCGATGCGTCGCTCGCGGGCCTCGGCGGCACAGGAGGCCAGTACCGGCACGTAGTCCTCGTCGGCCAGGATTTCCCCGATCAGTTCGCGGATATCGGGCTCGTCGTCAACGATCAAGATGGTCGCGGCCATCGGGCGGCAGCTCCTTTGCTGATGAAACCGTTCCGGGATTGATCTTTCTGGGCCAGAGGATAGCGCATCGCTCAGCTTCGCAACGGTAGATGCAGTCGAATCAGGGCGCCGCCTTCCGGCGCATTTTCGACCTCGATCCGGCCGCCCATCTGGTCGAGGATGCGATGAACGATGGCCAGTCCCAGTCCGGTACCGCGCGGCTTCGTGCTGGCGTAGGGTTCGAAAACCCGGGGAAGGATCTCCGGATCGAAGCCCGGCCCGTCGTCGGCGATGTCCAGCACCAGCCAGTCGCCGTCGTCGTGACCGGCGCAGACTTCCGAATGGATGCGCAGCAGCGGCGCACCGTCCGGATGGGCCTCGCGGGCGTTCTGGACCAGGTTGTTCAGAACCTGCTGGAACTGGCCCGCGTCGCCGATCGGGCGGGCATCGCCGTGCTCGAGATCGATCTCGAAGCGAACGCCGGTATCGCCGGCCGACCACAGGTCCACGATGCCGCTGATCAGCGGCTCGAGCGCCAGCGGTTCGCGCTGGCTGCTGCCCGGGCGCGCGTAGTCGCCGAACGCGTCGACCAGGCGCCTGAGACTGTCGACCTGGTTGATGATAGTGGTCGTGGCGCGCTGGACCAGTTGTGCGCGCTCCGGGTCGCCATCGAAATCGCGAGCGTCACCGAGCCTCAGCTGCAGACGCTCGGCGGCGAGCCTGATCGGGGTCAGCGGATTCTTGACTTCGTGCGCCAGGCGCCGCGCCAGTTCCGCCCAGGCCGCCTGCCTCTGGGCCTGGTCGAGCATGGTCACGTCGTCGAACACGACGACGTGACCGGTGAGTCCGGGTTCGCCCGAATCCGGAAGCGTCGAGCCACGGCACACCAGCGCCAGCGACCGGTCGGCGCGTTCGAGTTTGATTTCCTGGCGCCAGAGGTCACCGGCCTCGTCGATGCGCCTGGCGATCACGTCGAACAGCTCGCCGAGTTCCGGCAGGCGATTCCGCAGTTCGCTGATTTCAAGACCCTGCAGTTCGCCCAGTTGCACGCCCAGGATGTCGGATGCGCTGTTATTGGCCGCGCTCAGGCGTCGCCGGCTGTCGAACGCGATCACGCCGGCCGACAGTCGACCGAGCAGCGTTTCCAGGTAATGCCGCTGCGATTCCAGCTGCTGCTGGGTTCGATTCAGCTGGCTGGCCATGCTGTTGAAAGAATCCACCAGGAAGCCAAGCTCGTCGCGGCTGGTGACGTCCAGGGTCTCGGGAAATTCTCCGGCGCGCATCAACTCGGTGGCCTGGGCCAGGTCGCGGATCGGGCGCACCAGGCGGCGGGCTGCGTTGAACGCCAGCAGGATGGCCAGCAGCGCGGTCACGCCGAGGACCAGCGACAGGATCAGCACGAAACTCTGCTGCAGGCGAAGGCGCAGGAACGAGATGTTCTCGTAGCGGAAATAGGCCTGTTCGATACTGGCGGCCAGCTCGGAAAAGTTTTCGGGCAACGGAAATATGCCCTGCAGCACGCGATCGGCCGGCCCGCCCGGCGTGGTCTGTACCGGCAGCAGCACGCGGATGCGCAATCCTTGGTCGCCGGCCTCGGCAGCGCTGTATTCGTCGCCCCGGATCGCCTGGTTGAGCGCGAACGCCGACGGCAGATCCGACACCATGCGCTGGGGGTCGATGTGGACCAGCGTCTCGACCCGGCCGGCCGGCGTGAGAACGGTCAGCTCGACCGGGCCGGTGGAGGAGACGCGCGCAAACAGAAAATCGAGCAGTTCATCCTCGTCGGAATTCATCGGAAGCCCGTCCGCGATGCGGGCCAGCTGGTCGCGCGCCTGGCGCGTGCGCAGGTCGAGAAACAGCTGGCCCATTTCGATCGAGTCGGCCAGTGCCGGCTCGGCGCCGGTGTCGAACCACCCGTCGATGGTGTTGTTGAGGAATTCCACCGAGAACAGGTACACCACCACCACCGGCGGCAGGGCCAGCGCGATGAACACGCCGACCAGCCTGGCACGCAGCCTGGCGCCGGGCGCGGCAGCGCGAAGATCCCGAATCAGGCGTACCAGGCGCTGGGCGATTGCGGCCAGCAGCACCAGCAGCGCTACGCCGGTCAGCAGCAGGATGGCCAGGCTCATGCTGCCCAGCCGACTGGATTCCTGCTCGACGTTGGCCACCAGGAAAAGTGCGACGAGCAGCAGCCCGGCGACGGCCGCCAGCGGCAGGATCCGGAAGAAACGGCTCAGGAAGCGTCGATTTGCCATGTATGCCAGGGGCCGGCCAGGCGCCAATCGGGGGATACGAGCGAGGGCAGGTGCATCGGGGGCGGCAGTGCCTCGCGGTTGAACCGGGCGCGCGCCTGAACCTGCCAGGCATCGCCGCTGGCACGCTCGCGTGTCAATCCGGTCGCGTAGGCGCGGCGTTGCTCCAGCGCGTCCAGCAGCAGCCAGAGCCGCGGAAAGTTCGTCTCTACCGAGTCGAGTTCCAGTTGCCACTGTTCGGTCAGCGGCAGAAAGCGGATCGTGATGGGGTGGCGGTGCTCTTCTTCTATCAATGCGATCGGCCCCATTCGTCGACTCACGCGCGTGATGATCTCCAGGTGCAGATCGACGCCGCTTTCCAGCGCTTCGCGCATGATGGCGGAGGGGTCGAACGCCACGCCGGTGTCGATTTCCAGCGATTCCCCGCGCCAGACCATGCTCGGCTCGATTTCCAGCCGGCCATCGGTCGCGTTGCGGTCGGTGCCCTGGTCAGTGCAGCCGGCGCAGACGAAGATAGTAAAAGCCATCCCTGTCGAGACTGCCCGGAAGTATCTGGCGGCCCGGATCCGTGGCCACGGCATCTTCCACGTTCGCTTCGTCCAGTTGCGCATCGGCATGGCGGGCAATGAAATCCCTTGCTTGGTCACGGTTTTCCGCATGCAGTATCGAACAGCTGGCGTAGACAAGCAATCCGCCAGGCGCCACCAGCGGCCAGAGCGCATCCAGTATCCGGGCCTGCAGGCGCGTATTTTCCTCGATGTCGCCGGGCTGGCGCTGCCACCGGATGTCCGGATGCCTGCGAAGCACGCCGGTGGCCGAGCACGGCGCGTCGACCAGGATGCGGTCGAACCGGTCGCCATTCGCCCAGGCCTCGGGTGTCGTTGCATCGCCGGCCACGACGCTGCCTTTCAATCCCAGCCGCTCGAAAGTCTCGCCGATGCGTTCGGCGCGCAACGGATCGACCTCCAGCGCGGTCAGGGCGACATCGGCGCATTCGAGTATGTGCGCCGCCTTGCCGCCGGGCGCGGCGCACGCGTCCAGCACGCGCTGGCCGTCGGCGAGTTCGAGTAATGCCGCGGCCGCCTGCGCGCCGGCGTCCTGGACCGAGAACTCGCCTTCGGCATATCCGGGCAGGCTGCTCACCCGCGCCGGATGGTCCAGTCGAACCGCATCCGGAAAATGCGCGCTGGCGGCAGCCTCGATGCCGTTTTCGGCCAGTTTCAGGCACAGCGCTTCGGGCGTGCTGCGCCGACGGTTGACGCGCAACCAGATCGGCGGCTTGCGGTTGCCGGCTTCGGCGATCTCACGCCATCGATCCGGCCAGTCGCGCCTGATCGCATCCAGCAGCCAGGCCGGGTAGCCCAGGCGCAGCGCAGGATCCTGGGGCATTTTTTCTTCGAGTTCGTCGGCCCGGCGCTGCTGGTTGCGCAGAACCGCATTGACCAGGCCGCTGAGGTGGTGCTGGCCGGCGCTTCTGGTGGCCGCGACGCTCGCGTGCACCACCGCATGGGCCGGCTCCCGCCCCTCGATCAACTGGTCCAGCGCGAGCAGCAGCAGAAAATGGATTTCTCGCGCCTTGCGTCCCAGCGGCCTGCGCAGCAATTGTTCCAGTCGCCATTCCAGCGCAGGCAGATCCCTCAACACGCGGTTGCACAGTCGCCGGACCAGGGCCCTGTCCCTTCCGTCGCCGAGCTGGCGGTCGAGATCGCCCAGCGCATCGCCCAGGTTGCGCCGCTGGTCGAGTACCGCCACCAGCGCGCGCGCCGCGACCAGTCTTGCTTCTGCACCGGTCGTGGCGTTCATGTCCTGCGCCAAGCCGGGTTGGCATTCAGCCATTGCGCAGCCGAGACGCGCTTGCGGCCGGGCGCCTGGAGTTCGAGGATTTCCAGGACTCCCTGTCCACACGCGACCGCAATGCCGTCGCGAAGATTTGCACCGGGTACCAGCGCGCCGGGTGCCGCGCCGGCCGCGGAAGCTTCGGTGGCCCGCGCGCGGAAGATCCGCACCGGCGCGCCTTCGATTTCGCCGTGCGCCACGGGCCACGGATTGTAGGCGCGCACCTGCCGCGCCAGCGTCCTTGCATCCAGGTGCCAGTCGATGGCGGCGTCGGATTTCCGGATCAGCGGCGCGTGCGTGGCCAGCGCATCGTCCTGCGGGGTCGGTTGCGGCAGCGTGCCGGCGGCCAGGCGGCCCAGCGCTTCGCCCAGCAGCTCTCCGGCCATTTCGGCCAGCCGGTCGTGCAGTTCGCCGGCGGTTTCCTCAGGACCGATGGCCGTCTCGGCGCGCATCAGCATGTCGCCCGTATCGAGTCCGGCATCCATCTTCATCAGCGTGATCCCGGTATGCGAATCGCCGGCCAGGATTGCCTGCTGTATCGGGCTGGCGCCGCGCCAGCGCGGCAGCAGCGAGGCGTGCAGGTTCCAGCAGCCCAGCGTCGGCAGGCCCAGCACCGATCGCGGCAGCAGCAACCCGTAGGCGGCGGTCACCAGCAGGTCGGGTTCAAGCGCCGCCAGCGCCTCCTGCGAGTCGAGTTGCTTGAGCGATTCGGGCTGAAGCACTTCGATGCCGGCCTCGACGGCCATTCGCTTGACCGGGCCGGCGACCAGCTTGCGGCCGCGACCGGCCGGCCGGTCCGGCTGGGTCAGCACGGCGACGGGCCGGTTGCCCGCGATCAGCGCGGCGAGCGCCGGGCAGGCGAATTCCGGCGTGCCGGCAAAAACGATTCTGGGTTTGTTCAACGAATTTCCTGGTGGTCGCGGCCCGGCGGAGCCCGTCATGCCGCAGGGGTTCAGACCGGCTGCCGGGCGGGCTCGTTTTGCTGCTGGCGTGCTTTCTTGAGGCGCTTTTCGATCATTCGACGCTTCAACGGAGACAGGTAGTCGACGAAAACCTTGCCGTCGAGGTGATCGATCTCATGCTGTATGCAAACCGCCAGCAGTCCGTCGGCCTCGAATTCCACCGGCTGGCCGTCGCGATCGAGGCACTTTACGCGGATCTTCTCGGCGCGCTCGACCTCGGCATATTCGCCGGGCACCGACAGGCAGCCCTCTTCGCACACCTGGCTGCCCTCGCGGCCGACGATTTCGGGATTGATGATGACCTGCGGCCGGTCGCGCTCTTCGCTGAGGTCCAGGACCAGCATGCGCAGGCTTCGATTGACCTGCGTGGCGGCCAGTCCGATGCCGCGTGCGGCGTACATGGTCTCAAGCATGTCGTCGGCCAGCCCCCGAACCGAATCGGTGACTTCGTCGACCGGCCTGGCGATGTTGCGCAGCCGCGGATCGGGAAATTGGAGTATGGTCAGCTGGGTCATGGCATGAACTTTGTGCACTAAGTCTCGGATTTCAATTGCCGAACTTGGTTCCCAAGGGTGGAAAAAACGTTCAATATGGGTATGATAGCGCAGGTAGCGTAATTCGACAGTCGAGCCAGACCGTCGGCAATTGCGGCTAGTGCAGTCAATCCCGAGCTCGGGCTTCGAATCGTACTTTGGAATCGGGCTTCAGCGTGGCGGCGGACCTGGGAGGTAGAAAATGAAGAAGATTTGGGTAGTGTTGATCGCATTGCTGGTGGCCTTGCCGCTGGCCGCTCAGGAGGTCGAACTCCGTGACGATCATCCGGATGAATACATCGTGCGTGAGGGGGACACGCTCTGGGACATCGCCGGCCGGTTTCTGACCAAGCCCTGGCAATGGCCGGCCATCTGGCAGGCCAACCCGCAGGTGGAGAACCCGCACCTGATCTTTCCGGGCGACCGGCTTTCGCTGATCTACGTCGACGGCCAGCCCCGGCTGGTGCTCGACGGGGCTCGCCGGTTGTCGCCGGAGGTTCGCCGCACCGAGACCACCGGGCCGGTGACCACGGTACCGCTGAGCGCGATCGAGCCGTTCCTGCTCAAGCCGCGCGTCGTCGGCAAGGACGAACTGGCCGGGCTGCCCTACATCGTGGCCAACGAAGACACGCGCTACGTGTCGGCCGAGCCGTATCGTGCATTCGTGCGCGGTATGGACGATCAGCGCGCGGGCAACCAGGTCGTCATCGCGCGCCTCAGTTACCAGTTCCAGGAAGTCGACACCGGCGACCGCAGCGCAGTGCGCCAGAACCTGATGCGCGGTAACCTCGGGGCGGTGCCCTCGGACGAGCGCCCGATAGACGTCGACCGCAAGCTCGACTTCTTCTCCAAGAAAGGCAACGTCATCGGCTACCAGCTCTGGGAAGTCGCGCGCGCCGAAGTGCTGACCACCGGCGACCCGGCCCAGCTCCAGGTGCTCGAGGCCGAATTGGAGGTGCGCGCCGGCGACTACATTCTGCCGGTGGATCCGTATCTGTATGACCTGACGTTCTACCCGCGCGCTCCCGAGTTCGACATCCCCGAAGGCGCGAGCATCATCGGCATTCGCGGCGGCGACTACGCGGTCGGCCATTACCAGATCGTGGCCATGGATATCGGCATCCGCGACGGCGTCGAGCCGGGGCACACTTTCTCGGTGTTTCACCCCAATCGCGAAGTCGAGGACGATTTCGTCAATGGCCTGCGCGGCCGCCCCGCGCCGACCGGCGTCAGCGGCGACACCGTCCAGCTTCCGCCGCAGTTCATCGGCCAGGTCATGGTGTTTCGCGCCTTCGACCGGGTCAGCTATGGCCTGGTCATGACCGGCAAGCGCGGCGTTCGCACCGGTGATCTGATCGACCATCCGGACCGTCGTCTCTAGCGACCGCAGTGCGCATGCGGCAAGCCAGGTCCCCCAAGGGCTGATGGGTTCGGAACCCGATCAGCTCGGGTGGCTGAAACTCGTACTGGCCCCGGATCTCGGTCCGGGGACCCTTGACGGGCTGGAGATCCAGCCCGCCGATTATCCCGCCTTGCCCGACTGGAGCGATCGAGACCTCCAGCATGCCGGCCTGTCGCGCGAATTCATCCGGGCGATCAAGAATCCGGACCCGGTGCGCCTGGATGCCGCCCTGCGGTGGCTGGACCACCCCTCCCATCACCTCGTTTCGCTTAACGACGAGTACTACCCGCCGTTGTTGCGGCGGATTGCCGATGCGCCGCTGGCGCTGTTCGTCAACGGCAGCCCCGAATGGTTTCTGCGGCCCCAGATCGCGATCGTCGGCAGCCGCAACGCCACGCCGGGCGGATTGTCCATCGCCCGCGAGTTCTCCGAGGACCTGAGCCGGGCCGGGCTGGTGATCACCAGCGGGCTGGCGCTGGGCGTGGACGGCGTGGCGCACAGGGCGGCGATGGATGCCGGCGGCATCACGCTGGCCGTGGGCGGCACCGGGCCGGACCAGGTCTACCCGGCACGCCATCGTGATCTGGCCCGCCGAATCGTGGATAATGGCGCGGTGATCAGCAGCTTCGCCCCCGGTGTAGGCCCCAGGGCCGGCCACTTCCCGGCCCGCAACAGGATCATCAGCGGCATGAGTACAGGCGTGCTGGTCATCGAAGCCGGGATTCGCTCCGGGTCGCTGATCACCGCCCGCCTGGCCGGCGAACAGGGGCGCGAAGTGTTTGCCGTGCCCGGTTCCATCCGAAATCCCATGGCGAGCGGTTGCCACCGCCTGATTCGACAGGGTGCACGCCTGGTCGAATCGCCCGACGAGATCGTCGACGAACTCAGGCCCCTGATCGCCGAACTTGCCGGCGAATTGCGCGGTTTGCTCGGGCCGCGCGCGGCCCCGGCGGCCGAATCCGGCGCCGGCGGCATTGAGTCGGGCCCTTCGGACCCCAAGGTCGAAGCACTGCTCGCGGCGGTCGGTTACGATCCGACCTCGGTGGATGAAATCATGGCGCGCACAAAATTGACGACGCAGGCGGTATCGTCGATGCTGCTGGAACTCGAACTGCAAGGCCGGGTCGCGGCGCTGGGCGGCGGGCGTTACAGTAGGACCGGAACAGACCAGGAATCGAACTGAATGAAAGAAAACGTGCTTGACCTGCTGATGTATCTGTTCGAGAACTACATCTACGACGAGCCGGAATCCGAGCCGGATCGTGATTCGTTGAGCGACAGTCTCGAGCAGGCCGGCTTCTCGCAGGGCGAAATCGACCGGGCGTTTGCGTGGCTCGACGGCCTGGCCGAACAGCGCCAGTTGCCCGATGTCAGCAGCCATTCGGAAAACCCGGTGCGCCTGTTCAATTCCGAGGAAATGCGCCGGATCGACGTCGAGGCTCGCGGATTTCTCATGTACCTTGAAAATGCCGGGGTGCTCGATTCGCCCAGGCGCGAGCTCATCCTGGATCGCCTGCTGGCGCTGGACGCGTCGGAAATCGGATTGGAAGATTTGAAGTGGGTCGTCCTGATGGTGTTGTTCAACCAGCCCGGGCAGGAAGCGAACTACGCCTGGATGGAAGACCTGATGTTCGACGAAGAGGGCGAATACCGGCACTGACCGGACCGGGCGTTTCCCGGTTTCTTTTTTCGGGAAACCTTGCGCAGTAAGGAATTTATGGCCAAAAATCTACTCGTCGTCGAATCGCCCGCCAAGGCCACGACGATCAACAAATATCTTGGCCCCGATTTCGAGGTGCTCGCCTCATACGGGCACGTGCGCGACCTCGTTCCGCGCGAAGGCGCCGTCGATACCGAGGGCGACTTCACGATGCATTACGACATCATCGATCGCAACCGCAAGCACGTCGATCGGATCGTCAAGGCTGCCAAGTCGGCCGACGCCGTGTATCTCGCGACCGACCTTGACCGCGAGGGTGAGGCCATTTCGTGGCATATCGCCGAAATCCTGAAGAGCCGCGGCATCAACGGCAAGACGCCTATCCACCGCGTGGTATTCAGCGAAATCACGCCGCGCGCCATCAAGAGCGCCATCGAAAACCCGCGCGGACTGGCCAATTCGCTGGTCGATGCCCAGCAGGCCCGCCGCGCGCTCGATTACCTGGTCGGCTTCAACCTCTCGCCGCTGCTGTGGAAGAAAGTTCGGCGCGGACTCTCGGCCGGCCGTGTGCAGTCGCCCGCGCTGCGCATGATCGTCGAGCGCGAAGAGGAAATCGAGAAATTCGATCCCCAGGAATACTGGACCATCGAGGCCGATCTCGGTCCGGATTCCGAAAACGCGTTCCAGGCCAACCTGGTCAAGCTCGACGACGCCAAGTTCGAGCAGTTCGACATCACCGACGAGCAGCGCGCCCGCGAGGTGACCTCGGTCATCGAGCAGGCCGCCCAGGGCAGCTTCACCGTCGCGCGCATCAACAAGAAACAGCGCCGGCGCAGGCCGCAGCCGCCGTTCATCACGTCCACGCTGCAGCAGGAAGCGGCGCGCCGGCTCAGGTTCACGACCCAGCGCACCATGCGTATCGCGCAGCAGCTTTACGAGGGCATCGATATCGGCAGCGGCAACCAGGGCCTGATCACCTACATGCGTACCGACTCGGTGTCGCTGGCCCAGGACGCCATCTCGGAACTTCGACAGGTCATCGGGAAGGAATACGGCGACAAGAGCCTGCCGGAGAAGCCGAACTACTACAAGTCCAAGAGCCGCAACGCCCAGGAAGCGCACGAGGCCGTGCGGCCGACCGAAGCGAAGCTGACGCCGATCAGGCTCAGATCGCATCTCAGCGACGACCAGTACAAGCTCTACCAGCTGATCTGGAACCGTACCGTGGCCAGCCAGATGACGCCGGCGGTCTACGACACCGTCGCCGCCGAATTCGACGTCGCCAACGCCACGTTCCGGGCCAACGGCTCGACCCTGATAGAGCCGGGCTTCCTGGCCGTCTACGCCGACAGCCAGAGCGAAAAGGACAACCGCCTGCCCGAGCTGGACGAAGGCGACAAGGTCGAATTGCAGCAGATTCGGCCCGAGCAGCATTTCACCGAGCCGCCGCCGCGTTTTTCCGAGGCCAGCCTGGTCAAGACGCTGGAAGAATACGGCATCGGCCGACCGTCGACCTATGCGTCCATCATCCAGACGCTCAAGGATCGCGAATACGTCGAACTCGAGAATCGCCGGTTCACGCCCACGGCCACCGGCCGGGTGGTCGCCAAGTTCCTGTCCCAGCACTTCGAGCGCTACGTCGACTACGACTTCACCGCGCGGCTGGAAGACGAGCTCGATGCGATTTCGCGCGGCGAACACGACTGGGTCCCGCTGCTCAAGGAATTCTGGAAACCGTTCATCGAGCGTGTGCACGAAAAGGACGAGTCGGTCAGCCGCCAGGAAGCGCAGCAGGCTCGCGAACTGGGTATCGACCCCAAGAGCGGCAAGCCGGTGATCGTAAGGTTGGGACGCTACGGGCCGTTTGCCCAGATCGGCCAGGCCGAGGACGACGAAAAGCCCGAGTTTGCCGGACTTCGCCCGGGCCAGAAGATGGAAACCATCACCCTGGAAGAGGCGCTGGAGCTGTTCAAGCTGCCGCGCGACCTCGGTGAAACGCCGGAGGGCGAACCGGTGCAGGCCAACATCGGCCGCTTCGGCCCCTATATCCGCTACGGCTCGCGAAATTTCGTCTCGCTAAAGGACGTCGACCCGCATGACGTCACGCTGGAGCAGGCGCTGGAACTGGTCGCCGCTCACAAGCAGATGCTGAAAGAGCGCGTGATCAAGTCGTTCGAAAGCGAAGGCATCGAAATCCTCAAGGGCCGCTACGGGCCGTTCGTCACCGACGGAAAGCGCAACGCCAGCGTGCCCAAGGACACCGAAGCCGCCGACCTGACGCTCGAGCAATGTCAGAAGATGCTGGCCGAAGCCCCGCCCAAGGGCAGCCGCGGCAAGTTCGGCAAGAAGAAGGGCGGCAAGAAGGGCGCGGCAAAGAAATCGGCCAAGAAAAAGACTTCAAAGAAGAAATCGTCGAAGAAGAAGGCTTCGAAAAAGAAGACCGGCAAGAAGGCGGTGAAGAAGACTGAAGCTTAGGGCAAGGGTTTTGAGTGTCAGGTTTTAAGTGTTAAGTGTTAAGTAAAACCATGTCCGAATCCGGTTGCGTAAAGCGTAAAGCCGCCGCCTTCCGCCTAAAACCAACAACCAACAACCAACAACCAACAACCAACAACCAACAACCAGCAACCTAAAACCCGAATCCCCGGAACCCGACAAGAATGTCCGAAAGCGCCAAAATGGTCCTCGCCGTCGAAAAGTACCTGCTTGATCTTCAGGATCGAATCTGCTCGGCGTTCGAGCAAAGCGACGGGCGTGCGAAGTTCGTCGAGGACGCCTGGGACCGGCCCGGCGGTGGCGGCGGGCGAACGCGCGTGATCCAGGACGGTGCCGTGTTCGAGAAAGGCGGGGTGAACTATTCGCTGGTCCACGGCAACGCGCTGCCGGCGGCGGCCAGCGCGCGCCGGCCCGAACTTGCCGGTCGCAGCTTCCAGGCGCTGGGCGTCTCCATCGTCATGCACCCGGTCAACCCCTACGTGCCGACCAGTCATGCCAACGTCCGGTTCTTCATCGCCGAAAAGGAAGGCGAGGCACCGGTGTGGTGGTTCGGCGGCGGTTTCGACCTGACGCCCTATTACCCGTTCGACGAAGACTGCCGCAGCTGGCATGAAACGGCCCGCGACCTGTGCGCACCGTTCGGCGAGCGCGTATATGCCGATCACAAGCACTGGTGCGACGAGTACTTCTTCCTCAGGCATCGCGACGAGACGCGCGGTGTCGGCGGTCTGTTCTTCGACGATCTCAACGAATGGGGATTCGAACGGACATTCGCCTACATGCGCGCGGTCGGTGACGGCTACCTGGAGGCCTACCGGCCGATCGTCGAGCGGCGCAAGCATGTCGAATACGGCGATCGCGAGGTCGACTTCCAGCGCTACCGCCGCGGTCGCTACGTGGAGTTCAACCTGGTCTACGATCGCGGAACGCTGTTCGGACTCCAGTCCGGCGGTCGCACCGAATCCATCCTGATGTCTTTGCCGGCGACCGCGCACTGGCGCTACGATTGGCACCCGGAGCCCGGCACTCCGGAAGCGGCGCTGACCGACTATCTCAGGCCGAGGAACTGGATAGAACCGGCCTGACACCAGGGTCGAAACGACGGCCGACGCGACGGCTGGAGGTGCTGGCATGCTTGGCTACAGACTATCGAACGGCAGACTGAAGGCGGTCGACAATCCGATCGAAGAGCTCGATGAGCTGGTCTGGCTGGATCTTTTCGACGAGCCGCTGGACAAGATCAAGAAACTCGAGGCGCTGCTCGGCGTCAACATCCCCACCCGCGACGAAATGGAAGAGATCGAGGTCTCCAGTCGTCTCTACGAGGAAAACGACGCCTGGTTCCTGACCGTCACGCTGCCTGCGCGCGCAGGGCAGGGCGAGGCCGAGATGGGGCCGGTCAGCTTCGTGCTCACCGACTGGCTGCTGATCACGGTGCGTGCCACCGACCCGCGCGCGTTCACCACCTTCCCGCAGCGCGCCGGGAAAGCCGACCTGGGCCTGGACAGCGCCTCCACGGTGCTGCTGACCCTGCTCGAGGCAATCGTCGATCGACTGGCGGATATCCTCGAGCATGCCAGTCGCGAGATCGATACCATCTCATCGGCCATCTTCGCCCATACCGAGCTCAGGCCAAGCGGCAAGAGCTCGTTCCAGAAAGTACTGCAGCAACTCGGTCGCCAGGGCGATCTGCTCTCCGATCTTCGCGAAAGCCTGATGACGCTCAGCCGCGCCGGCGGCTACCTGGGCCTGATATGGCCGCGCATGGAGCACGCCTCGAAGGAATCGCGCGAGCGCCTGCAGACGCTTGGGCGCGACATTCAGTCGATCAGCGAGCATGCCAGTTTCATGACCCAGAAGGTCACGTTCCTTCTGGATGCGACGCTGGGCATGATCAACATCGAGCAGAACGCCACCATCAAGATCTTCTCGGTGCTCGCCGTCATCTTCATGCCGCCGACGATGATCGCGTCGATTTACGGCATGAACTTCGAGCACATGCCGGAGCTTGGCTGGCCGCTCGGCTATCCCGCCGCGCTCGGCATCATGCTCGCCGCGGCCGTACTGCCGTACTGGTTCTTCAAGCGGAAGGGGTGGTTGTAGGGCTTTTCGCTGCGCGGGGTTGGGGCTTTCAATTCCAGCTTTTAACTTGAACTGCGTTTCGCCCCGCGGTGAGGAGTGCACCGTGGCCGGGTGCGGGTGGCTTTTTCTTTGATTCAAATTCAAAAGCCGTTTCGCCCCGCGCTGCGCGCTTGCGGGCGAGTGACTTTTTTCGGTTGCAAAAAAAGTAACCAAAAATGCGC
>MDTG01321006.1_pt1 | contig 15270 bp, 10 predicted proteins | sample 811421 | NCBI WGS metagenome assembly MDTG01 (sample SAMN05326645, study PRJNA326480) | marine metagenome | isolation source: seawater | place: Pacific Ocean: South East | collected 2011
AAGCATTTGTAGTTAACAGAGTAGGTGACTTTGGTTTTGCTTTGGGAATTTTTCTAATTTTTTACATATTTGGAACAGTTAATTATAATGAAGTATTTGAACAAGTTCCAAATTTTATTGATAATAAAATTGTTTTTTTAGGTGTTGAAGCTAATGCTATCAATTTAATTTGTCTTTTATTATTCATTGGTGCCATGGGAAAATCTGCTCAAATTTTTCTGCATACATGGTTGCCTGACGCAATGGAAGGTCCTACTCCCGTTTCAGCATTAATTCATGCAGCTACAATGGTAACAGCCGGAGTTTTTTTAGTAGTTAGATGTTCACCTATATTTGAATATTCTGAAATGGTACTTTCATTGATAACAATTATTGGAATGTCAACGGCTTTATTTGCTGCTTCTGTAGCTTTGGTTCAAAATGATATTAAAAAAATTATTGCATACTCAACTTGTAGTCAGCTTGGATATATGTTTTTTGCAGCAGGTGTAGGTGCCTATAACGTTGCTATGTTTCATTTGTTTACTCACGCTTTTTTTAAAGCTCTTTTATTTTTGGGATCTGGTTCAATAATTCACTCATTTAAAGATGAACAAGATATTTCCAAAATGGGAGGTGTGTGGAGAAGCCTCCCTTATACTTATATACTAATGGTAATTGGAACTTTAGCACTTACTGGCTTCCCATTATTATCTGGTTTTTATTCAAAAGACGCAATTATTGAATTTGCATATTTAAAAGGCACACACACCGGATACTATGCTGCTTCTATTGGAATTTTTACAGCATTTTTAACATCATTATATTCATGGAGACTTATTTTTAAAACATTCCACGGAACATACAGTAATGATTTAGATATAAAATCAATGCATGAGTCACCATTAGTTATGCTTATTCCACTTATAATTTTAGCCATTGGTTCTATTGGTTCTGGTTTTTTATTTAAAGAACTATTTATTGGATACGACAGTGCCAATTTATTTTGGAAAAATTCAATTTTTTTTCTTGAACCTTTAAGTAAACAACATCCCCCAAGTTGGTTTATTTATTTAACACCTATATTAGTAATTTTTTCTATTCCACTAGCTTATTTACTGTTTATAAAAAACAAAAAAATTACAGAAGAATTGATATATATGAACAAACCATTTTATCTTTTTTTAAAAAATAAATGGTATTTTGATGAATTGTATGACTATTTATTTGTTGTACCTATAAAAAAAACTGGTTTGTTTTTTTGGAAAAAAATTGACGTTTCTGTGATCGACAGGTTTGGTCCTGATGGTATATCAAAATTAATTAAAAGTTTTTCAATTAGAGCTATAAAATTTCAAAGTGGGTATATTTATCAGTATGCATTTGTTATGTTGATTGGATTCTCACTATTTTTAACTTTATTAATAATTAAATAATGAATTTCCCTATTTTATCATCTCTAATTTTATTGCCTACTATAGGCTCATTTTTTATCTTTTTTTCTAAATCTAAAAACAAAACATATGAAAGTAGTAAATACATAGCTTTATTTATTTCTTTAGCCAATTTTGTATTATCAATTTATCTTTGGGTAATCTTTGATAGAACGACTTCAGAATTTCAGTTTGTTGAAAATCGTGAATGGATATCTGGTTTTGTTAATTTTAAAGTTGGAGTAGATGGTATATCTATTTTATTTATTATTTTAACAACTTTTATTACTCCAATATGTGTAATTGCAGTTAACTCATCAATTAAAAATAGACTTAAAGATTTTTTAGTTGCCATTTTATTGATGGAAACATTAATGATCGGTGTTTTCTGCTCATTAGACTTAGTTATATTTTATCTTTTTTTTGAAGGTGGATTAATACCAATGTTTTTAATAATAGGTATTTGGGGTGGTAGTAGAAGAGTATATTCAGCATTTAAATTTTTTTTATACACTTTACTTGGCTCTGTCCTGATGTTGATTGCTATTATTTCAATTTATTGGATTACAGGGACTACCGATATAGAAAAACTTTTCGAATTAGGAATAAATGCCAGATATCAAAATTTATTATGGCTAGCTTTTTTTAGCTCTTTTGCAGTAAAAACTCCTATGTGGCCCGTACATACATGGTTGCCTGATGCCCATGTTGAAGCTCCAACGGCTGGATCAGTTTTACTAGCTGCTATACTTTTAAAAATGGCAGGTTATGGCTTTATTAGATTTTCTTTAGGATTATTTCCTCTAGCATCAGAATATTTTATACCATTAATTTATTCATTAAGTTTAGTTGCTATTATTTACACATCTCTTGTGGCTTTAATGCAAGAAGATATGAAAAAATTGATTGCATATTCATCAGTTGCTCATATGGGTTTTGTTACTTTAGGTATTTTTACAATTACACAACAAGGAATAGAGGGAAGCATATTTCAAATGATAAGTCACGGACTTGTTTCTGCTGCGTTGTTTTTATGTGTTGGTGTTATATATGAAAGGGCAAATACAAGATTAATCATTAAATATGGAGGGTTAGTTTCAATAATGCCAAAGTACGCATTAGTATTCATGATATTCACTCTTGGGGCAATAGGTCTACCCGGAACCACTGGATTTGTAGGTGAGTTTTTAATTTTGATCGGAGTATTTAAAAAAAATTATTTAGTTGCATGTATTGCAAGCTTAGGGATTATTTTGGCTGCTGCCTATATGTTGTGGCTTTATAAAAGAGTTATATTTGGGAATTTAACGAATGTAGATTTAAAGAACTTGGTTGATCTTAAGAGTTCCGAAACAATAATACTGTGGAGTATAGCGATTCCAGTCATTTTTTTTGGTTTTTATCCAGATCCTCTATTGAATACAGTAGAAATTTCAGTCGAAAATTTAATAAATGTTTATAATTCAAATATTGGAACTAGTTGAGCCAACAAAATGATTAATGACATAAATCTTATATTTCCAGAAATTTTTATTTCCATAACATTGATGTTTTTATTAATTTTTGGAGTTTTCAAAAAAAATTCATCGTCATTAGTTTATAATCTCAGCAGTATTTCTTTAATTATTTTATTTATATTAAATTTAAAATTAATTGCACAATCAAACACAAATTTATTTTCTAATAGTTACACAATAGATGAACTTTCATCTTTTATGAAAGTATTAATTTCTCTTTCTGGATTTTTTGTATTGTTAACTTCATCAAAATACTTAAAGCTGAATAAAATTTTTATAATTGAATATCCTGTTTTAATTTTAAGCTCAATATTAGGAATGATGATTATGATTAGTTCAAATGATCTGATTGTTTTTTATCTAGGTTTAGAACTACAATCCCTTTCTCTTTATGTATTAGCATCATTTAATAGAGATAATGTATTATCATCAGAGTCTGGTCTAAAATATTTTATATTAAGTGCATTATCTTCAGGATTACTACTTTATGGATGTTCTCTTATTTACGGTTTTTCAGGTACCACTAATTTTAATACTATCTCTCAATTAAATTTAGGTGAATTTCATTATGGAATTACTTTCGGAGTTGTATTTATCATAGTAGGTCTCGCTTTTAAAATTTCTGCTGTACCTTTTCATATGTGGGCACCCGATGTCTACCAAGGTTCCCCAACTTCAGTTACATTATTTTTTGCAGTTTTGCCAAAAATTGCAGCTTTAGCAGTTTTTATAAGATTTTTATATGTTCCATTTATAAATTTAATAGATCAATGGCAAATTATAATTATATTTTTGTCTATAGGGTCAATGGTATTTGGAGCAGTTGCTGCAATAGGACAAAAAAATATAAAAAGACTTGTAGCATATAGTTCGATTGGTCACATGGGTTACGCTTTAGCCGGACTTTTAGTTGGAACAAACCAAGGAATTCAAAGCTCAATTATTTATATAACTATATACATGTTCATGAATATAGCCCTTTTTAGTTGTCTTTTTATGATTAGAAGAAAAGAAAATTACAGTGAAAATCTAAATGACTTATCTGGTTTGTCTAAAAATCATCCGATCATATCTTTTTGTTTATTAATAATTTTGTTTTCATTGGCTGGGATACCTCCATTAGCAGGTTTTTTTGCTAAATTTTATATTTTTGTAGCGGTTATTGAAAAGTCAATGTATTTATTAGCAGTTGTAGGACTTCTTTCAACAGTAGTTTCAGCTTTTTATTATATTAGAATTATCAAAATAATTTATTTCGATCCTGAAGTAGAAAGTTATGATAGAGAACATCATCCTGGACTAAGTGCAACATTATTAATATCAACGCTATTTATACTTTTATATTTTATTTATCCAAGTGCACTCACTGCAATTATAGCAAAGATAAATATAATTTGATGAAATTTAAAAAATTCTTAATAAAAGTTACTGACAGTACTAATAATGTTGCAATAAGAAAAATAAAACAAGGTAATTCAAAAGGAATTGTAATAGCTGAAAATCAAAAAAAGGGTAGAGGTCAATATGGAAATAGTTGGGTTTCATATAAAGGAAATTTATTTTTATCTGTTTTTTTTGAAATAAATTATAACTTTTCATTAAATAAGTTTACAAAAAAAAATTGTTTTATAATTAAAAATATCATTTCAAAATTAATTTCTGAAAAAGTTAAAGTAAAAGCACCCAATGACATTCTAGTAAAAAATAAAAAAATTTGTGGTATATTACAAGAAATCGTATTTCATAATAAAAAAAGATTTGCAATAATTGGCATAGGTATAAATTTAATTAAAAGTCCTACTTTAAAAAAATACCCTACAACACACCTATCAAATTACGTAGAAAAAGTTGACAAATTGCTAATTATTAGAAATATCGAAAAACAATATGGAAAAAAAATAAACTATTTGAAATCAAACAGTTAATCTATTAAAAAATTTTATGTATTTAATTGGTGATATTGGAAATACTGAAACTAAAATCTGTTTTATCAATAAAAGTTTCAAAATTGTTAAAAGAACAAATTTGAAAACTGATTTGATAAGCCAATCTTATTTACTGAAAAAATTAAGTTATTTAACTTTCCATAAAAGTAAAGTTAATATTATATTGTTTAGCAGTGTTGTTCCACATGCTTATAAAATAATTAAAAAATGGATTAATAAAATAACAAATAAAAAATGCAAGGAATTAAAAGAAATAAAATTAAAAAATTTAATTAAAATAAAAGTTAATAAAAAACAAGTTGGCTCAGATCGTTTGGCTAATGCAATTAGTGTTATTGATAAAAAATCAAATTATATAATATTAGATTTCGGTACAGCAACTACCTTTGATGTAGTAGTTAAAGATGAGTATCTAGGTGGTATTATAGCTCCCGGCCTAAGTATTTCTTTAGAAACTTTAATTTCTAAAGCATCGTTAATTCCAAAAATCGATTTATCAAAAGTTTCAAACATTGTCGGCAAAAATACGAAATCAGCAGTCAAATCTGGTTTTTACTGGGGTTATATTGGCTTGATTAATAATGTAATTAACTTAATAAAAAAACAAACTCGAAAACCTTATAAATTAATTATTACTGGTGGATTTTCACATTTATTTAAAAATTCACTTAACTGTAAAACAGTTATAAACAAAGATTTAACTATAAATGGCCTTTTTAAAGTAGCTAAAAAATTAACATGAAAGAAGAATTATTATTTTGCCCACTTGGTGGCTCTGGTGAAATTGGAATGAATATGAATCTGTTTGCATACGGAAATCCAGGTAACCAAAAATGGATAATTGTAGATGTTGGAGTAACTTTTGCAGATGACACAATTCCCGGTGTAGATTTAATTTATCCAGATCCAGGATTCATTGTAGATAAAAAAAAAGATATAATGGGCATTATTTTAACACATGCTCATGAAGACCATATAGGTGCAATTGTACATATTTGGCCAAAGCTTAAATGTAAAATTTACGCAACTCCATTTACTTCAGTCTTAATTTCAGAAAAGTTTAAGGAAAAAAATATTGATATTAACTCATACCTTAATACAGTAGAACTTAATAGTACATTAAATCTAAATCCATTTAAAATTGAATTTATAACTCTTACTCATTCAATTTTGGAACCAAATGGATTAAGAATAGAAACTCCAGTTGGAAATATTTTGCATACAGGTGACTGGAAATGTGATCCAGATCCTTTGGTTGGGAAACCTATAGACTCATCGAGATTAAAAAAAATAGGTAATGCAGGTGTTCTAGCTATGATTTGCGATTCTACAAATGTTTTTAGCATGGGCAAAGCTGGATCAGAACTTGATGTAAGAAAAAGTTTAATAAATATTATGCTAAGATTAAAAAAAAGAATAGTAGTTACTTCATTTGCATCAAATGTAGCTAGAATGGAAACTATATTTTATTGTGCAGAAAAAACAGGAAGACAAATATCATTGGTAGGTAGATCAATGCATAGAATATTTAAAGCTGCAAAAAAATGTGGTTATTTAAGCAAAGTTATTGAACCTTTGGACTCAAGAGAAGCTAAAAATATTTCAAGAGATAAGATAGTCTATTTATGTACTGGAAGCCAAGGAGAACCTCTTGGTGCCATGACAAGAATTTCAAAAAATATTCATCCTGACGTGATTATTGAGAAAGATGATACAGTAATATTTTCATCAAAAATTATACCAGGTAATGAGAAAAAATTATATAAATTACATAATCAATTAGTTAAAGATGGAGTAGAGGTTATATCAGAAGAAAACGAGTTTGTTCATGTATCAGGACACCCGAATAGAGAAGATTTAAGAGAGATGTATGATTGGATAAAACCAAAATCGGTAATTCCTGTTCATGGCGAACATAGACATATGATTGAGCATATAAATTTTGCTAAAGAAATGCAGGTCCCCTATCCAGTAAAAGTAGAAAATGGTGACATAGTAAGACTATATCCTGGAGAATCACCAAAAGTTTTTGACAAAGCGCCATCCGGAAGATTATTTCTTGATGGTAAAATTAGTGTTGAAGAAGATGCTCATTCCTTAAAGGAAAGATTAAATATTGCAAATAATGGATATATACAGGCTACAATAATAATTACATCAAACGGAACTTTTTATAAAAAACCAATAATAAATTTTAAAGGACTTCCAATATATGAAAAAGATGATTTTAAGTATGGGTTGGAAGAAGAATTACAAAAAACAAGTAAAACATTTTCGCTAAATAACAAAAAACAAGAAGATAATTTAATTGATGCACTTAAATCAACATGTAGAAAATATTCTAAAGAAAAAACTGGAAAAAGACCATTAACCAATATAAATTTAGTTAAAATATAATTAGAAATGTATTTTTCAAAATCATTTATTCCAATATTAAAAAACAACCCAACTGAAGCCAAAATTAAATCACACCAATTAATGTTAAGGGTTGGAATGATCAAGCAATCCTCAGCAGGGATATACTCTTGGCTTCCTTTAGGCTTTAAAGTTATGAAAAAAATTGAACAAATTGTTAGAGAAGAGCAAAATAAAGTTGGAGTTCAAGAAATATTAATGCCTACAATTCAATCAAGTGAAATTTGGAAAGAAAGTGGCAGATATCAAGATTATGGTGAAGAAATGTTACGTATAAAAGATAGGCAAAATCGAGAAATGTTATACGGCCCAACTAACGAAGAACTCGTAACAGATATTTTTAGATCTAGCATAAAATCTTACAAATCTTTACCACAACTTTTGTATCATATTCAGTGGAAATTTAGAGATGAACTTAGACCAAGGTTTGGAATCATGAGATGTAGAGAATTTTATATGAAAGATGCATATTCTTTTGACATTGATGATGAAGCAGCAAATTTTTCATATAATAAATTTTTTTTAGCGTATCTAAATACTTTTAAAAGATTAGGATTATCAGCCATACCTATGGCTGCAGACACCGGACCAATTGGTGGAAATCTTTCACATGAATTTATTATTTTAGCTGATACTGGAGAAAGTAAAATATATACAGATAAAAGAATTTTTGAAGTAAAAAGTGAAGGAACAAAATTAAACGATAAATCTCTAAATGAATTAAGAAGTAATTTTGAAAAATATTATGCAGCAACTGATGAAAAGTTTAATAAAATTGAATTTGAAAAAAATGTGCCTGAAGAATTTCGACTTAACACCAGAGGAATAGAAGTTGGTCACATTTTTTATTTTGGTGACAAATATTCAAAACCTATGAATGCTTCCGTTGATTACAAAGGCAAAAAAGTATTTGTTAAAATGGGATCTTATGGGGTGGGAGTTTCAAGACTAGTTGGCGCCATAATTGAAGCAAAGTATGACGATAAAAATGAAATAATGAAGTGGCCGTTGTCAGTCGCACCATACGAATGTGCAATATTGGATTCAGATTTAAAAATGTCAGAACACAATTGTTCGAAGAAAGCTCTTGATGTAATTAATAAATTAAAAGGTCTAGATTTGATAGTTGATGATACCGAAGATAGCATTACTGCAAAAATTAAAAAATTTAATTTAATTGGTGTTCCTTACCAGATTATTTTAGGGAAAAAAACTCCAGAAGATTCAATTGAATTTAGAGAAGTAGGAAAAGAATCAAAGATTATTAAAATAAACAATATTTCAGAAGTTGTTAAAACTATTATAGATAAAAGAAGATAAATTGATTTCAAAACTAGAACAAGAAGTAATATTAAAATATTTAAAAACCAAAAAAAAAGATGGTTTTTTAAATATTATCTCAATTTTTTCATTTATAGGGATAAGCTTAGGTGTAGCTGTTTTAATTATTGTTATGTCAGTAATGAATGGTTTTCGTGCTGAATTAGTAGATAAAATCCTTGGGTTTAATGCTCATGCTATTATTCAACCAATTGAAAAGGTAAGCAAATCAAAAAAAGAAGAATTAAATAAATTTATAGAAAAAATAATTCAAAGCAACGACGGTGAAGGTGTTTTAATTCATAAAGATTATACCAAAGGTTTACTTGTAAGGGGATACAAACAACAAGATTTCCAAAAATTAAATTTGGTAAACAATAATAACTTTATTGGTAACAAAATACTTTACTTAAAACACGTATCGATTGGTGAAGAACTTAGTATTAATTTGAATTTAAAAATTGGTGATAAAATACTAATAATGTCACCATCAGGAATTGAAACACTTATGGGAAATTTCCCAAAGCAGCAAACTTTTATAATTAATTCAATATTTAACAGTGATTTAAGTGATTTTGATAAAAATGTGGTGTTTCTAAATATTAATGACCTTGAAAGTTTATTTAATCTTGAAAGTACTGAGAGATATATAGAAATTTATCTTAAAAATCCAAGCCAAATAGAAGATGCCAAAAAAAAATTAGAAAAAATTTTTGAAAATTCAGTTGTAAGTACTTGGTCGGATTTTAATAGCTCATTATTTATGGCTCTCAAAGTTGAAAGAAATGTTATGTTTATTATTTTATCATTAATAATAATTGTTGCAGCATTTAATATTATTTCAGGTTTAACAATTTTTGTAAAAAATAAAACTAGAGAAATAGCTATTTTAAAATCAATTGGTGTTTTAAATAAATCAATCACTAAAATTTTTTTCATGATTGGTTTTATTATAGGTACAATGGCTACATTATTTGGAATATTTTTAGGTGTAATTTTTTCAATTTATATTGAAAATATTAGACAGTTTTTAAGTAGTATTTTTGATGTTACTTTATTTCCAGAAGAAATTTATTTTTTAAGTAAAATGCCCTCAGAACTAAATTTATATTCGATTTTATTAATTTCAATATGTTCAATTATTATAACATCAATAGTTTCCATTTACCCAGCTATTAAAGCATCAAAATTAGATATTATCCAATCTCTTAAGTATGAATAATTATATAGAAATAAAAAATATAACAAAAAATTATTATAAAAATAGAAAAATTCATGTTTTAAAAAATATAAATTTTAAGTTTAAAAAAGGAAAAATTTATTCTTTAGTAGGACCATCTGGATCGGGAAAATCAACTTTCTTAAATTTAATTTCTTTAATTGATAGGCCATCATCTGGAAAGATTTTTATAGAAAAAAAAGAAATTAATTTTAATGACACTTCATCAAATGACCAATTTAGAAGTAAAAACATAGGCATAATATACCAAGGAAAAAATCTTCTTGGCGATTTTAATGCATTAGAAAATGTTTATATTTCAAGATTAGCTTTAAATAATAATAAGATAAAAGCCATTATTGACTCAAAAAAGTTAATTAAAAAACTCAATCTCACAAGTAGATTGTATAATTATCCATCTGAACTTTCTGGTGGTGAAGAGCAAAGAATATCTTTAGCAAGAGCATTAATAAACTCTCCAAATATTATACTAGCAGATGAACCTACTGGAAATCTTGACTATAAAAACTCTAAAGAAGTGTTTAAAATTCTATTTGGATTAAAAAAATCAAACAGAGTTATAATATTTGCAACTCACAATAGATATTTTGCAAATATGGCTGATTGTAAAATAGAATTACTTAATGGTAAAATAAAAGTAATAAATGCAAGAGTCTCAAAAAACATTTAATCATTTAAAAATACATACTCAATATTCAATTTGTGAAGGTGCAATAAAAATAGATGATTTAAAAAATTATTGTAAAGAAAAAAAAATAAAATCAGCAGGTTTATCAGATACGTCAAATTTATGTGGATCTTTAGAATTTTCAGAAAATTTATCAAAGTCTGGAACCCAACCAATAATAGGAACTCAAATTTTGTTTAAATATAATGAAGAAATAGGTTTGTTGCCATTAATTGCAAAATCCGAAGCTGGATACAAAAGGATTATAGATTTGTCTTCAAAATCCTATTTAAACAACGATCAAGTTTTAGAACCATATTGTAATTTTAATGATTTATTGAGTGAGTCAAATGACATAATAATATTTTCCGGATCTATTAACTGCTTAATGGGTAAATTGTTCAATAAAGGAAAATTTTTTGAAATGGAGGATATTTATAAGAGTTTAAAAAAAAATTATAACGATAATTTTTATATTGAAATACAAAGGCATAATGATCAAAATGAAAAATCTTTTGAAAATTATAATTTAATATTATCAAAAAAACTTGAAATACCAATAATTGCAACTCAAGAAGTATATTATCTTGATAAATCTATGCATGATGCACACGAAGCTTTGATCTGTATTGGAAATAAAACCTATTTAAACGATAAAAATAGAATTACTTTTTCAAACCAACATTATCTTAAATCCTCTGATGAAATGAATAAATTATTTTCTGATCTACCAGAAGCTCTTGAAAATAATTACAATTTACCTTTTAGATGTAGTTTCAGACCACTTCCTTCTAAACCAATACTACCTAATATAAGTTCTGAAAAAAGTGGTAATGCAGATAAAACATTGACCGAATATAGTAATGAAGGACTATTAAAAAAATTTTTAAATGTTTTTAATGTTCCAAAAAATGAAATTCAAGCAGATCTTAAATTTAAAATTTATAAAGAAAGATTAAATCATGAATTAAAAATTATTACTGAAATGAAGTATGCTAGCTACTTTTTAATTGTATCTGACTATATTAAGTGGGCTAAAAATAACGATATTCCAGTAGGTCCAGGTAGAGGTTCTGGCGCAGGATCACTCGTTGCGTGGTGTTTATCAATTACTAATGTTGATCCAATAAAGTTTAATTTGATATTTGAAAGATTTTTAAATCCTGACCGTATCTCAATGCCAGATTTTGATATTGATTTTTGTGAAGAGAAAAGAGATCTAGTATTTGAATATTTAAATAAGAAATACTCAGGTAGTGTTGCTCATATAATAACTTTCGGAAAGTTAAAAGCAAGAATGGTAATAAGAGATGTAGGACGTGTAATAGGACTGCCTTACGGCTTTGTCGACAGTATATCTAAAATGATACCTTTTGATCCTTCCAGACCACAAAGTTTAACGGAATGCATAAACAATGAACCAAGATTACAAAAGTTAATTAAAGATGATTCAAGAGTAAAAAAATTAATCGATTTATCATTAAAACTTGAAGGTCTTAACAGAAATGTGGCTACACATGCAGCAGGTGTTGTAATTGCAGATAAAAAATTAACAGATTCAGTTCCTTTATATAAAGATTCTTCATCTAATTTATTACTACCATCAACTCAATTTGATATGTATTCAGCAGAAAATGCTGGATTAATCAAATTTGATTTTCTAGGTCTTAAAACTTTAACAGTAATAAACAAAACTCAAAAACTAGTTAGTAAAAAAAATAAAGAATTCGATATTGAAAACATAGATTACAATAATCATGAGGTTTTTAAATTACTTTCCTCAGGAAAAACTATTGGCTTATTTCAATTAGAAAGTTCTGGAATGAGAGACGCTCTAACAAGTATGAAGCCTAATCAATTGGAGGATATTATAGCTTTGGTAGCTTTATATAGACCAGGGCCTATGAGCAATATCCCAACCTACAATGATTGCAAACATGGAAAACAAAAACCAGATTATTTACATCCATTATTGGAGGAGATCCTTAAACCAACATACGGTGTTATTATTTATCAGGAACAAGTTATGCAAATAGCACAAAAACTTTCTGGTTTTACAGCAGGTGAAGCAGATATTTTAAGAAGAGCAATGGGTAAAAAAAAAAGAGCTGAATTAGAAAAACAGAAGCAAAGATTTATAGAAGGAGCTGTAAAAAATGGAATAAACAAAGAAGTTGCAGCCAGTATATTTTTAAAAATAGAACCATTTGCAGAATATGGTTTTAACAAAAGCCATGCAGCTGCATATGCCATCATTGCATATCAAACAGCATATTTAAAAACGTTTTATCCAAATGAATTTTTTGCAGCATCTATGACTATGGATATTTCAAATCAGAATAAATTAAGTGAATTTTATGAAGAGCTTAAAAGGTTAAATATTAATATTATTAGGCCCGATATTAATAAATGTTTTGCTGATTTTAAATCGGATGAAAATAATTTTTACTATGCATTAGGATCTATTAAAAGTGTTGGATTTGACGCAATTTCAAATATTGTTAATGAAAGAGAAAAAAATGGTGAATTCAAATCTATTAATGACTTTGTAAAAAGAGTTAATCCAAAAGATATGAACAAGCTTCAACTAGAAGGATTAGTCAAAGCAGGTTCTTTTGATAAATTAAATATTAATAGACGAAGTTTATTTAATTCGATACCAAGTTTAATATTAAAATCAAAAAATATTTTTGAAAACAAAATAGCAAATCAGGTTGACTTATTTGATCTTACGGATTCAGACAATAATGATAGCAATATAGTTTCAGAAATTAAAGATTGGGAATTTGAAGAGAGACTCTCAAAAGAATTTGAATCAATAGGTTTTTTTATTTCTGACCATCCGATTAATCAATATAAAGAAATTTTTAATGATTATAAAATAATAAATTATCAGGATTTTCAGACCGATGAATCAAATAAAAATTGCAATATAGCCGCAACATTATTGAAAATCCATGAGAGAAAAACTTCGAAAGGTAATTCGTACGCAGTAATTAAACTTACCGATTTATCAAGTGTATTTGAATTATTCATATTTTCTGAAATTTTAGAATCGAATAGAAAAATTTTAATAGAAGGAAACTCTTTGTTAATTTCTTTAAATAAAAATTTATCTAATGATGAGAATCGTTTTAAACGTATCAATGTGAATAAAATTTCTTTGATTAAAGATTTATTTAATAAGCCTATTTCAAATGTTGAATTATTATTTGATGATCAAAATAAAATTTCAAATTTAAATTTAAGTGAAAACGATGGTAAAACAAATGTAACAATTAAATACAGAGACAAAAATAAAGAATATGTGTTTAAACTGCAAAAAAGTAGAAAAATAGACCGAAAAATATTAGATTCAATTAAAAAAAATGGATTTTTGTCACAAATTAATTAAAAAAACCCTTGTTAATCAACTAATTTATTTGTAAATACATCGTCAAATTAACACGCACACAATTTTTGGTTTAACAAACCTCCGGTCCTTTGTTGGAAATAATTGTGGTGGTATAACCGGGAAAAATTATGAAGATACCTAATATAACAATAGAAAAACTTTTAGAAGCAGGTGTGCATCTTGGTCATAAGACTTTGAGATGGAATCCAAAAATGAAAAAGTATATTTTTGGCAAAAGAGATAACATACACATAATCGATTTAACTCAAACATTGGAACTAACGAATGTGGCTCTAGAAAAAATTCATGACACGATTTTAAATAATGGAAAAATTTTATTTATTTCTACAAAAAAACAAGCATCTGAAGCAATATCTGAGTTAGCAAAAAACACAAATCAATATTATGTAAACTATAGATGGCTAGGAGGAATGCTAACTAACTGGGGAACTATATCTAATTCAATAAAAAAACTAGAAAAAATAAAAATTGATTTAACTTCCGAGAACAGAGGTTTTACAAAAAAAGAACTTTTAAAAATGAGTCACTTAAGAGACAAGTTGCAAAGATCTTTAGGTGGCATATCTGAAATGAAAAAAGTTCCAGATTTAGTATTTATTATCGATACTAACTATGAATCATTAGCAATTAAAGAATCTATAAAATTAGGTATTCCTATAATAGCAATTCTGGATACGAATTCGGATCCTGAAGGAATAGATTTTCCGATACCAGGAAACGATGATGCAAGGAGGTCTATAGATTTATACTGTTCATTAATTAAAGAAACTATAGATAATGCTACAAAAGATGCTCCTGAAAAAAATAAAGAAATGAAAAAAAATGGTAAAGAAAAAGATTCAAAAGCTATTAATTCAGAAATTTTAAAAAATAACAAAGAGTTACAATCTTAATATAAAAATTCAAAAATGAATGAAATTGAACTAGTCAAGAAGCTAAGGCAATCAACTGGAGCAGGTTTTAAAGATTGCAAGTTAGCCATAGATGAAGCAAATGGAGACTTGCAAAAGGCTGCCGAGATTTTAAGAATAAAAGGTATATCTAAAGCATCTAAGAAAATGTCCAGAAAAGCAAATGAAGGAGTTGTATCCGTCACAGGTGATAAAAATAAAACTTCTATAATAGAATTAAACTGTGAAACAGACTTTGTTGCTAAAAATGATGACTTTATAAATTTTGCAAAAGAAATTAGTGAAATTAATAATAATTGTAATTCCTCTTTAGAAAAACTCAAGATTTCTAAAATGAAAAATGGTCAATCAGTAGATGAAAACTTAGTAAATTTAATTTCAAAAATTGGAGAAAAGATAACAATAGGAAGGTCGAAAACTTTAAATA
>MDTG01175022.1_pt1 | contig 15268 bp, 2 predicted proteins | sample 811421 | NCBI WGS metagenome assembly MDTG01 (sample SAMN05326645, study PRJNA326480) | marine metagenome | isolation source: seawater | place: Pacific Ocean: South East | collected 2011
CTTGGTGGATATTGAATTACTTTGATAGTGATGATTATGAGATGAATGATTATGCAAGATAGGGTATAAATAAATCTAAAAGAACTAATAATGGCGATTCAACGCACATCTAGAGCATTTAAGGATATAAGTTTGTCTTTTTCACCACATCCAGTGACAAAAGACTTACCTTCAATTACAAATGAACGTGCGATCATTCGATCTGTCAGAAATTTAGTCGAAACAATACCAACTGAGAGGTTTTTTAACCCCGATTTAGGAACTGATATTCGTGATATGTTGTTTGACAACTATACATCATCAACTGTTATGGTTATTGAGGATCAAATACGTAATACAATTAGATTATTTGAACCAAGAGTTGGAAGAATTGGTGTAGAGGTTGATTCATTTCCTGATTCTAATGCTTTAGAGGTAAAAGTGCTCTTTGACATCAATGGTCTTGAAGTTCCGACTCAATCTTTTGCTTTTATACTAGAACCTACGAGATAATATGCCCTTTACTCAGTTTACAAACTTAGACTTTGATCAAATCAAAGCACAGATTAAAGATTTTCTTCGAGCAAACTCAAATTTCACTGATTTTGACTTTGAGGGTTCTAACTTTTCAGTTATAATTGATACTTTAGCTTATAATACCTACATTAATGCATTTAATGCAAACTTAGTTGCGAATGAATCATTTTTAGACTCTGCAACGATACGTGAGAACGTAGTATCACTTGCAAGAAACATTGGATATATACCAAGATCAAAATCTGCTGCACAAGCCGAGATTAAATTAGGAGATGTTTTACTTGGAGACTCGTCTAGTGATAACATTCCAAAGTTTATTACTCTTCGACCAGGTTTAGTTTGTGTAGGTAACTCTGAAAACACTACTTTTACATTTTCAATACCTGATAGTGTAACCTCATCAAGAATTGTGAATAAAAAAGTAGGTGAAACCACAGATGAACAAGGTAACACCGTAGATGTATTAAATTCTTTCGCTCAATTTGATGATGATATTACAATATTAGAGGGAGTTTATCTGACAAGCACCTTTGTAGTATCTGATAACATAGATGAAAGATATATTATAGGTGCAACTAATATTGATACTTCAACTTTAAGGGTTTCTGTTAGATCTGAAGATGGAACATCGACAAATGTTTTTAAGCAAGTAGATAATATATTAAAAATTGATAAAAATTCAGAAATTTATTTGACTCAAGAGGTTCAAGATAATAAAATTGAATTAATTTTTGGTGACGGTATTTTTGGTAAAAAATTGCAAAATGGATCTACTGTAACTGCATCTTATATTGTATCAAACGGAAAAGATGGAAATGGTCCAAGAAATTTTAATTTTCAAGGAACATTTAGTAAACCATCAACAAACACCGCAGAACAAATATTTGTTCCCCTTGAAAACGTCACAATTACAACCGTCAGAAAGGCACAGAATGGCGATGAACCAGAGAATATATCATCTATAAAGTATCTTGCTCCTCGACTTTACTCAGCTCAATACAGGGCAGTTACGCCAAGAGATTATGAAGCTATAATTAAAGATATTTTTCCAAGAACAGAGTCTGTTTCAGTGATTGGGGGGGAAGAACTTGATCCTCCTCAATTTGGAAAAGTACAAATTAGTATTAAACCTCTTAATGGGACATTTGTATCTGATTTTGATAAATCGCAGATAAAAAGCAAATTAAAACAATATGCTATCGCAGGTATTAATAATGAAATAGTTGACCTTAAAATATTATATGTAGAAATTGAGTCAAATGTATATTATAACCCAGCTCAAGTCAATTCAATTGATGGATTAAAAACTACAATTAAAAATTCATTAGAGCAATATGCAAATAATGTTGAGATTAATAGATTCGGTGGTAGATTCAAATATAGTAAAATTAATCAATTAATTGACCGCACAAGTGACGCTATTACATCAAATATTACAAAAGTTACTATAAGGAGAGATTTAAAGGCTACATTAAATTCATTCGCACAGTATGAACTATGTTTTGGAAATCGTTTTTATATAAATCCTGCTGGATTTAACATAAAAAGTACTGGTTTTACAATTAATGGATTTAATGATACTTGTTTTCTAACAGATGTTCCTAATAAAAATACTGCTGGTAATTTAGACGGAAGTATGAAGGGTACAATGAGTGTTGTAAGTAGAAACAGCTCAGGTAAAACAGTTATAATTGCAAAAAATGCTGGAGGTGTTGATTACATGAAAGGTGAAGTCTTATTAAACACAATTAATATTACTTCAACTGTTTCTGAAAATAATTTAATCGAGGTACAGGCATTCCCAGAGTCTAATGATGTTGTAGGGTTAAAAGATTTATTTTTAAGTTTTGACGTATCAAATACTACCATAAATATGGTGAAAGACGTAATTGCTTCAGGAGAAGATATTTCAGGTATTAGATTTACAAGAGATTTCTTCACATCAAGCTACTCAAACGGAACTCTAGAGAGGAAATAATTTATGTCACAAATTGACAAGAGAATACAAATCAACAAAATTGTTGAAAATCAATTACCAGAATTTATCCGTGTTGATTTTCCAAATGCTGTTGAACTCTTCAAACAATATTATAATTCATTAGAGTATCAAAGTGGATCTGTTGATTTATTAAGTAATTTTGATCAATATATTAAAGTTGATAATTTAGTTCCAGAGGTAGTTGTTGGTATTACATCTATTACCTCAGATATTGAAACAAGTGATAAAATTATTAATGTAACCACTACTAAGGGATTTCCTGATGAATATGGTCTATTAAAAATAAATGATGAAATAATTTCTTATAAGGGTAAAACAGATACTTCATTTACAGAGTGTATTCGTGGATTTAGTGGTATCACAGGTTATAATGTTGGTATTTCTTCTTCATTATTAGATGTTAATAAAGAAAAATTAAAATTTGAGGAAACAACAGCATCGACTCATAAATCAGGAGCAACTGTAACAAATTTATCGGTATTATTTTTACAAGAATTTTTCAGAAAATTAAAGAAAACATTTTTACCTGGTTTTGAAGAGAATGAATTTGCAAAAGATCTTGACATAGGTAATTTTGTTAAATTTGCAAGATCATTCTATCAATCAAAGGGAATAGAAGAATCAATAAAAATTTTGTTAAGGGTATTATATGGCGTAGATTCTAAAATTTTAGATTTAGAAAATAATTTAATTAAACCATCTAGTGCTGAATTTATACGTCGAGAGGTAATAGTAGCTGATCTCGTAACAGTAAATGGACAACCTAAAAATCTTGTAGGGCAAACTATATTTAAGTCAAATGATTCTAATACAAATGGATCAGTATCTGAAGTAGAAATTTTTACAAGATCAGGTAAAACATATTATAAAATATCATTATTCGTAGGATTTAGTGATAGAGATCTCATAGAAGGTGTATTTACAATTCCTGGACATACAAAATCTGTTGATAACGTAATAAGTGGATCCGATATAGTTACAGTAGATTCAACAATAGGTTTTGGTGCCACTGGTACATTTATATCTGGTGATAATAAAGTAAATTATACATCTAAATCTATAAATCAATTTTTTGGATGTTCTGGTATAGTTAATCCTATCAATAAAACTGATGGCATAAGATTAAATGAAACTATTTTTGGATATGAGAATGGTGATCTATCTAAAAGAGTAGATTTACGTATAACTGGTGTATTATCTGATTTAATACCAATATCAGATATTAATCTTGTGAATGAAGGAGATGAAGTATTCGTAAAAAATGTGGGTGAAAAAATATTCAATCCTGAACTAACAGAGGCTTCTTATAAACAGATTTTTGCTAATTCATGGAGGTATAATACTAATTCTAGATTTCAAGCAGATCTTGAATCTGGTAGCTTTAAATTAAAGACATCATTTGATAAATCATCTATCAATATAGATGATGAATTTGAAGTCCTAAAAAGAAATGAGCAAAATTTAGTAGATAATTTTGGAAACTCTAATTTCTTTGTTGCTAACACAGTCCCTAAAGATAAGTTAGTTTCTCCAAGTTCATTATCAAATTTGATTCCAGATGGTTCATATGATATACGTCGTCGTCAAAAAAAGGCAAATAGCACAGGTGTTGAAATCCAGAAAGGAAACAACAAAATTTTATCTGATGTATTAAATGTCTATACTGATAAGGATGTTGATGGATATGTTGCTTCTAATTCACTTCCCAGTTACAATATAGAATTAAATATAATAAATCATGTATTTACAGGTGCTGAAAATATAATCAACGGTGCTAATAACCCAGCTTTTGATACCCCATCAACATTAATCGCTGGACGTTTTAATTATCTTAAGTTCCCATTAGGATCAACTGAATCAATAAAATTTACACAAGGAGATGCAGTAATATATCAACCAACTGAAGAATCAATTGTAGGATTGGAATCAGGAAGATTATATTATGTTGATCCACAACCCGAAGTGGGAGTAACTAATATAACCAGAATAGCACTTTACAATTCTAGAGGTCAAATTGGATCTGCAAGTAATATTCAAGTTGGTTTTGGTACAACTTCTACAGGTGAACATCGATTTGTCCTTCAGAGACATGCTAATAAAAAATTAGATGCAAATCATATACTTAAAAAAATACCTTTATCTCAAAATCTTTTTGTATCAACAAAGAATGAACAACCAGTTAATGATATTGGTATATTAATTGATGGTGTACAAATACAATCACCTGTATCTGAAGATAAAATTTATTATGGACCATTAGAAAGTATACAAGTAGATAATAAAGGTGAAGATTATGATGTAGTTAATCCACCAAAATTAATCGTAGATTCTGGCATAGGTAATGGTGCCTTAATCGAACCATCTATATCTGGATCTGTTAAAAAAATATTTGTTGATCCTCAAGATTTTGATATTGATTCCATAACAAGTATATCATTAATTGGTGGAAATGGTAACGGTTGTGCTCTTGAACCAATACTTGGGTCTAGATTTAGGGAATTGTCATTTGATAGTAGAAATATTAAATTTGGTGGTGGTTTAGATGTAGATGACGAAACGATAACGTTCACCACTGAGCATAATTTAGAGAATGGTCAAAAAGTATTTTATAGAAATCTAGGTAATCCATCACTTGGTATAGGTGATGCATTTGTTGTTGGGGATGTTTCAACTGGAACATTATCAGATGGTGATCCATATTTTGTTAGAGTTGTCAATCCTACAACTGTCAGAATATTTAATCAAAAATCAGATTCTCTATTTGGTATTGCAGGTATTAATACAATTGGTATCTCTACTGATACGAGAGTAAGTGGTATTCACAAATTTAGAACTGAAACTAAAAATACGTTATTAGACATTAGAGTTGTAAATGAGGGTTCTGGTTATCAACATCGAAAATTAAGAGTTAATCCTGCAGGTATATCAACTTCATATGATACGATAAATTTTGATAATCATGGATTTAATCATGGAGATATTGTCAGATATTCACCAACTGTTGGTCTTGGTTCAACAGTTCCTAGAGCAATTGATGGTTTATCAACAACATCCTCATATTATATTATGAAGATAAACGATCAGTCATTTAGATTGGCAGATGCTGGTATAGGAGGAACTGATAAATCTAATTTTACTAGAGGTAGATTTGTAGGTTTAGGATCAACTGGCACAGGTTATCAAACATTTACATACCCAGAAATAAAGGTAAATGTTGAAGTTTCTTTTGGATCATCAGTTACAGGAACAATAAATTTGACTCCTTTAGTAACAGGTGAAATAACTGATGTCTATTTGTATGATGGAGGAACTGATTATGGGTCAAAAATATTAAATCATCAAGAAAATCCATCTATTACTGTGCAAAATGGTAAAGATGCTGCAATAAAACCAATAATTGATAATGGTAAAATAATTGATGCAATAGTAACAAATCAAGGAAGAGAATATAATTCAATACCAGATATTCAATTTACCTCTACAAAGGGAGCAGGAGCGATTGTAAGACCAGTATTGCTTAATGGTTCTATTATTGATGTAGTAGTAATTAATTCTGGTATAGGTTATGATGATAATACGAAAGCAAATGTGGTATCTAGAGGAAGAAATTGTAAATTTACATCAAGAGTAAGAAATTTAACACTTAATGATCAAAGAAGATTTGGTGATTTGCATTTGGTTTCAAGAACAGATTCATTAAATTTTGGTGTTTTAGGTTACTCACAAAAAACTGCAAAAGAACTTGATATAAGGGATGGTGCTCAAACATTCATTGAAAAATCTAACGGAGATTTTGATGAATTAAACAATCATTCTCCAATTATAGGTTGGGCATATGATGGAAATCCAATTTATGGTCCATTCGGGCACTCAAAAGCGAATGATTCTGTTTCTGGATTCACTACGATTAGATCTTCTTATAAATTAGATATTTCTAAAGTTAAAAATAGACCAACAGGATTTAGTGATGGTTTCTTTATTGAAGATTTTACTTTTGATGGTAGTGGAGATCTTGATACTCATAATGGAAGATTTGCAAAAACTCCTGAATTTCCAAACGGCATATATGCTTATTATGCAACCGTGGAAAAAAATAATGCGACTGGTAAACTTCAAGGTTCATATCCATTTTTTGTTGGTCGAACTTACAGGTCTCCTTATGTCTCAGATAATGATAAATTAAATCAAGAATTTGATTTTAATAATTCTAATTTAATTAGAAACACATATCCTTATAATGTTGGAGAAGAATTTGCTGATAATGATTTTATAATTGAATCTTATGAAGATATTAGGCAAATATCAACTATCGAATCTATTACACAAGGATCAATTGACAGTCTTCAAATATTTAATGGTGGATCAGGATATAAGATTGGTGATTTAACATCATTTGATGAGGAAGGTACAAATGGTTCTGGATTTTCTGCAGAGGTATCTGAAATTGTAGGTATTGGTATTTCTAATATAAAAACATCTCTTGAAAGATTTAATAATGCTATTGTAACTTGGAATAATCCTAATCAAGTGCAAATCACTAATTCTCCATTTTTAGAGATTGAACAGGATGAATCAGTATCAATAGTTGGATTAAGCACTACCATATTAAACTTAACTGACACATTTAAAGTTGGTGTATCTACAGATAGTGTTGGTTTAGCAAAATCAATGATTGCTCAGAGCAATTCTGCTGGTATTGTAACAGATATTTTTGTTAATAGAGTGCCTTCTAATATTTCTATAGGAGGTACAGTTAGAATAGGCACAGGTGCAGATACAGAAGAGTTGAAGGTATTGAATGTTTTTAATCAAAATAAGGTATTAAGATTATTGAGACAAGTTGGTGTTGCTCATACATTTGGATCTAATGTAGATGCATTGAATGATAATTTTACAATTTCAGTTAAAACTAAAAAATTTGACTCAAAAGTAAATAATGTTGTATTCTTCAACGCACCTCAATCTGTAGGAGTAGGAACATCAGGTACTTCTACATTAGTAAAATATCATATCGGAGAGATTGTTGAGGATGTAGATATTCCTGAAAGATCAATATATCTTCCAAACCATCCATTTGAAACAGGTCAAAAAATAACTTTAACAAAACCAACCACAGATTTAGATGGTACAACTTTAACTAATACAGAAATAGACGTATCTTTTACTAATAGTACAGATGGTTCATTCCAATTACCATCATCCACTGATTCATCAGTTGATGTATTTGTTATAAAAAAAGATGAAAATTATATTGGTATATGCTCCACAAGAGTTGGTGTTAGTACAAATGATAGTTTATATTTCTTACAAAATGGTACATCAGGTATTGGATCTCATCTTTACTCATTTAAATCTAATTTCACTCAAGTTACTTGTGATGTAGATAAAGTTTTATCAACTGTAACGACTAAAATTGGTGCTGCAAATACAACTACCCATAACTTAAAAAATAACGATATTGTTAAAATTAATGTAGTTCCAAATTTATCAGTGGGTTTAGGTAGTAAAGATCCAGTTTTTGTTGATTATATACCTGCGATTGAAAAATTAATTGTAAATCCTATACAATTTGAACCAGTTAATGTGGAAACAAATCGTCTTGATTTATTAGATCATGGATTTAAAACTGGTGATAAAGTTTATTATAGTGGATCTGCAACAGGATTATCAGAGGGCGTTTATTATGTTTACCGAGTAAGTGATAGATATTTACAATTAGGCGAGACATTCATAGATGTAACTTCTGATCCAGTTAATGTCGTTTCATTTACTGCTAATACAGGTGGATCAGATCAACGAATTGGATTAATCAACCCTCAATTAAAAATTGTAAAAAATTCTAAGTTAACTTTTGGTATATCAAGCACATCACTTTTAGGGTTTGACTTTAAAGTATTTGTTGATAAAGAATTAACTAATGAATATATTACATCTCAAGATTCGGATTCATTCAATATTACAGGATTCGGAACTGCTGGAATCGGAACTAATTCTACTTTAACTATTGATTTATCTAAATCAATACCAAATAAATTGTATTATGGATTATCAAAGGGTGGATTTATAAGCACATCTGATACAGATGTAATTAATAATAATGAAATTTTATTTGTTGATAGTGTATATAACGGAGAATATAAAATTTCAGGAGTAACATCTAGCACCTTTAATTTTTCACCAAAAAGACCTGAATTTCTAGAATATTTTGATACAGATTGTGAAACTATTGAATACTCTACAAAATCAAAAGATGTTGTGGGTAGCATTAAAAACTTTAAGATTTTATCAAAAGGTAGCAATTATAAAAAACTTCCAAAATTTAATTCTGTAGTACGTAAAAATGAAGATGGTATATTATTAAGCACACAAGGCATAAACGCTAATGTAAAAGCAATATCATCTACAGTTGGGAGAATCCATAAAACTAGAATTAATGATATTGGTTATGAATATTCATCAGATAAAACATTAAATCCAGAGGCATTTGTACCTACAATAGTTAATGTTGATAATTTAGATGTTATAGATCAGATATTAATAGATGATGGAGGATCGAATTATTCATCTGCACCAAATTTATTAGTGTTCAATCCTGTAAAAAATATTATAGTAGATGATATATCGCTTTTACCAATTATTCCAAATCAAACTATATCAGACGTAGATATACCATCACCTATAACAGGGTTAGACTCTGTACAACACAAAATTATAGCGATTAATAATTCTAATGGAGTTGGTATAAATTCAATTGAACAATCAGTATTCCCTAATGCTGGTGTTGTCACTGCATACCTAGTAACCCCTATAAATGGATTTGGAATTGAACCATTTGCTGTAGGTGATGAAATTTTTGTAGAAGGTATTTCAAGAGTAGGTGAGGGAGGTATTGGAACTAACACAGGTTCAGTAGGAAATGCTGTAATTACAGGTGACGGATTTAATTCTGAAAATTATAATTATCAATTTTTTGAGGTTCAGGAGTATTTTGCAGGAAGCACTAATCAACAATCTAAAGTTGTTTTTAGTTTAGCAGGAGTAACAACTAACCCAGGTATTGGTAAAACATTCCAATCAGGTTATGCAACTATTGTTAACAAGAAAAATTACCCTCAATTAAGACCAATACAATCACGAGGCGTATTTGAACAAAATGAGAGATTATCAGTTAATGGTGTAAAATCAGATTTAAGATTAGTAGAGTTAAGAGATGATTATATTAAAATTGATGGATTAACACGTATCAAGTTGGGAGATAGAATAAGAGGTGAGATTAGTGGCATATCAGCTGAAATAATATCAATAAAAGAAAATAAAGCAAAATTTGATGTAGATTATGCAAATAGAAAAGAGATTGGTTGGTTGGATGATATTGGTAAATTAAATAAAGATTATCAGGTAACACCAGATAATGATTATTATCAAAATTTATCTTACACCATAAAGAGCACTATTGAGTGGGATAAACTTGTTAATCCTGTAAATCGTCTTGTTCATCCTGCTGGTCTTAAGAATTTTGCAGACACATCGGTTGAAAGAAATGTAGCAGTTGGTGTCAACACAATAGAATCTGTAACATCAATAACTTTAGATATTGTTGATGAAGAAATGAGAGTCGATGCAATTAACAATTTTGATTTTGTAAGTGATTTTGGTGTATTAGAAAATAAATCTAAAAATTTACAGTTTAAGAATAAAAATCTGACAGATTTTACTAAATGCATATCTAATAGAGTTTTAATACATGATGATATAAGTGAAGAATTTTCAAGTGTTGGATTTTCTGCAAATGATACTGTTATTAAAGAGTTAGTAAATGATTTTAATAACTTTTTGATACAAATAATAGATCCAGATACATCTGATGTACAATTTACTGAAGTTGTAACGTTAACGGACGAAGATGATGTTATATTATTAGAAAAATCAACTGATTTTACAAATGAAAAGTTGGGTGATATAAAAACTGAAATAACATCAACTAATGTTAAAAATCTTATATTTGAACCTACAGAAAAATTTAATAGAGATCATGACTTAAAAATATTAGAGATTGGATTTAACTCAAATTTAAGTGGAATAGGCACTAATATAATAGGTAATGTTAATTTAACTGGTGTAAATTCTGGAATAGGAAGCACTCATGTAGGATTTACAACTACAACTATTGCAGAATTTCCTAAAACTAATTTTAATGGTTTACATGCATCTATTTTTGTTGAAGATACAATTACAAAAGATGTCAATTATAATGAAGTAGTAGTCGATTATAGTGGTGATACAGTCAATTTATCTGAGATTTATATTGATAAAAACAATGTCAATTCGGGAAGTATAGTCGGTGTTGTTACTGCAAAATTTGAGAATGATAAAATAAAGTTGCAGATTGAAAATGATAGGATAAACATATTAGAGTCAAGATCAAATATCATTGGCTTTGGAACAACTACTACTGGAGTAGGAGATTTTCGTTTCTTGGTATCTGGTCAACCATCAGGAACTGAAAGAAGTATTAGATTAGAATCAACCTACAGAACTGGAACTGCAAGTCCAATTAATTACCTTACCATTAACAAAAATATTGAAAGTTCGGTTAAATCATTAATAAGAGTTTCATCAGGGAACACAAGTGCGATACATCAAATAATTTCAATTCGTGATTCAGATGATGTGTTAACAGTTCAATATCCTTTTGTTTCTATTGGTTCTACCACAGGTATTGGAACTTTTGGTTCAGAAATAAGTGGATCTGATATTAATTTAAGATTCTTCCCTGACGCTGAATTTGCTGGTCTTGTTGAAGTTCAATCATATAATCAAATATTCTATACAGAAAATGATTTTGATAATAATCCTCCTAGTTTGACATATGGATCAGCAAAACAATCAACATTCTTGAAAGTATACGATGGATTAGCAGGAAGAAGAGCAAACAAAACAAAATTTGATCTTAAACACGAAGGCATACCAGTTTATACAAAGACATTTGATCCAACTAATACTGGAATATTAAGTGCTACAACAGGTATTTTTACAATACCAAATCACTTCTTTAACACAAATGAAGAATTGACATATTCATTCTCATCAACATTTGTTGGTAGTGCTTCATCAGCATTATCAGTCGGGTCAACTATTAATCAGGCAGGATTATCTACAACAATAATACCAACCACTGTATTTGCAAAACGAATCAGTGATGATAAATTCAGTTTATTCCCTACATTAGGAGATGTATCATCTGGAGTTGCTTTATCATTTACTGGATTAGGTGATGGTAACGCACACAAATTAACCATGAATAAAAAACTATCTAAAACAATAATTGGATTAGATGGTATTGTTCAACAACCTATAACATTCACTTCAATATCTTATGCTTTAGATGGAAATATAAACTCAACAGAAACTCAATTTAAGGTTAGTGGAATCGGATCAATCCAACCAACTGATGTATTAAAAATAAACGATGAGTTTATGAAAATTGAGCAAGTTGGATTTGCAAGTGAAAAAACAGGTGTTATAAATGATGCTACTAATATAGCATTAGGAATCTCTAACATACCAGTGGTAAAGGTACAGAGAGGAGTATTAGGTGTTCCTGCATCATCTCACTCTAATACAGATGAGGTAAGAGTTCATAGAGGTTCTTTTAATATAGTTGATAGCACAGTACATTTTATTGATCCACCAAAAGGAAATACAAGACAGAGAAGGTCTGAAAGCAATTTGCCATTTGTTAGAGCAACCTTTAATGGTAGAACATTCTTAAGACAAAATTATGATACAAATATGTTATTTGATGATATATCAGATAATTTTACAGGTATTGGAAAAACATATTCACTAAGAGTTGGTGGTGCTAACACATCATCTGGAATACAGCAAGGAAATGGAATATTATTCATAAATGGTGTATTTCAAACTCCAAAAACATCTAATAATCCTGGTCATAATTATGAGTTTATTGCAGATACTGTAGCAGGTGTATCAACTGTTCAATTTACTGGTATTAATTCTGAAAATGGATTACCAATAGTATCTGAATTTGATATCAATCAGAATCAGATACCAAGAGGTGGTTTAATAGTTTCTTTAGGTTCAACACCTGGTCTTGGATATGCTCCACTGGTAGGTGCGAAAGCATCATTATTTAAGAATGCATCAGGTACAATCACTAGTGTTGTAGGAATAGCAACTACCTCTGGAGTTAATTATGGAATTGTAGATGCTTCATTTGATAATATAACAGGATTAGTAACAGTAACAACAGATAAAGTTCACGGATTTTCTCTTGATAGACCCACAACTGTTCAATTAAGAGATTTACAATTTAGTGTTGGTGGAAGTACAAGAGTATTTCAAGATCATGATAGACCTCTATTCCTCGTTGGAATTGTATCAGAAAGGATGTTAGAAATTCAAGCTGATCCACATGCTCAAGCACATACTTATGTTAGTGGTGGAAATGTATTTAAATTCTTTGATGATAATACATTTGGATCAGGATATAGAGGTGGAACAGTTTCTATAGGTGTTACAGATATCGCTTATAAACATCAATTCGTAAGTGCGGGAATAGGTTCAATAAAAAAAGGTAATTTTAATGGAACTGAATATACAGCAACAAACGCAGTATATGAGTCACACAGTGGTGATCTTGTTTTAACCATTCCAAATCATGATCTTACTACAAGTGATACAGTTGGTATTGACACTGGTGGATTAATATTCAAATGCTCAAAAGATGGATTTTTCAGCAATCACCCTTATCCAAGATCACTTTCTATAACAAGTAATCCTAATGGTGATCCCATTGCTGGTCAAATCATTTCTATTAACGCTGTCACTACTAATACAATTAAAATTAATGTTGGATCTGGTGGTGGTGGAGGCACAGGAGCAAACATTACTGCAACTGTTGGAGTTGGAGGAACACTGGCGTTTAACATTGTAAGTGGTGGAACTGGTTACGTAAATCCAGAACTGATTATACCAGAACCGACTTATGAAAACTTACCAGTAGTGGGAGTATCAAGATTAGGTATTGGTCCAACCACTGATACTGGAGAAAATTTATTGCTTAATGTAGAGGTTGGAACATCATCAACAAATGTTGGGATAGGCACTACACTATTTGAAATTAATAAGTTTAGTATAGCAAGACCTGGACATTCATTTAAGGTAGGTGATAAATTTAAACCAGTTGGATTAGTCACTGCTGCTCATTTGTCTCAACCGATTCAAGAATTTGAACTTGAGGTTATTGAAATATTCCGTGACAGATTCTCAGCATGGCAATTTGGAGAAATAGATTATATTGATAGTATACAAAACTTCCAAGATGGATTAAGAGTTAGATTCCCGTTATATTTTAACGGTCAAATTTTAAGTTTTGAGAAAGATGTTGCAGATGCTGATTCTCAACAAATAGATTTAGATGCGGTGTTAATTATTTTTATTAATGGAGTATTGCAGACACCAAAAGTTAACTATCAATTTGAGGGGGGTTCTACATTAACATTTGATACCGCACCTGATGAAGAAGATAAAGTTGATATTTTCTTCTATAAAGGAACTGAGGGTGTAGATGTTGAAGTTAAGGATATTCAACAAGTTGTTGAAGTAGGTGATGAATTTAGATTATTAAGAAATGATCAAATTACTGGAGCTTCTACAATAACAGAAACTAATTCATTAAGATCACAAACTGATAATAGAATATTAAAAGATGTATTAGGTGCTGATCTGATAGAAACAAACATCTATACTGGTATCGGAATAACCGAAAATACAACAAAACCAATTAGATGGGAGAAACAAAAAGTAGATATTATATTAAATGATGTAATAGTTCCAAAAACTAGATCTGTTCTTGAACCACAAATTTATCCTACAGCAAAAATAATAGGTGATTTAAGTAATACTTCAGGAACATCTTTATCTGATCCCATATTTGTTGATAATGTTTCTTCTTTCTTCTATGAAAAAGATAGATATTCCACTAATGATACAACAATTGATGCTCTAATTTCTTCAGGTTTTATTGGAGTTGGAGCAGCTGCAACAGCGATTGTTTCTTCTGCTAGTACGATTTCAATTGATATAACGGATGGAGGTTCTGGATACTTATCAGCACCAAGCATTTCTATTCGTCCACCAATTGGGTCAGGTACAACCACTGGTATTGGTTCTACAGCGTTTGCAACAACTACGATACAAAATGGTTCAGTTAATGATACATCATTGACTGCTGTCGGATTTGGTTACAATCAATCTAATCCTCCTCAAGTTCTCATTGAAGAACCCACCTTCCAAACTGAAAAAATAGATGGTCTTACACATAGTAATGTTTTAGGTTTCACTGGAATAATAACTGGTATACAACAAACAACAAGAAGTTCTAATAATCCATCTGCACTAAGATTTTTCTTTACTGCAGTAAGAAAAAATAATGATGGTGATATTCTCAATTTAACAAGTGCTAATAGTATTAAGCAAGGATATCCATTCTTAGTTACTGGTACTAAAGTTGGATCAGGTGTAACATCTGTTCTTTCAACCAATGCTGGTGGTAAAGTTGGTATTGGAACAACATTCTTGGATAATATCTACGTGGTTGAATTTGCACCTCACGTTGATGGTGCCAGTGGAGTAATTACAGCACATTGTCATACAGATAGTAATAGTTCTATATCTGGAATAAACACAGAGGGTCAATTTAATCAAACTAATTTGGGTATTACAACTCAA
>MDTG01367181.1_pt1 | contig 15268 bp, 18 predicted proteins | sample 811421 | NCBI WGS metagenome assembly MDTG01 (sample SAMN05326645, study PRJNA326480) | marine metagenome | isolation source: seawater | place: Pacific Ocean: South East | collected 2011
AACTAGAGATGAAAGAAATTTTTTCATATATAAAATATATGAATATAAATTATAAAACCCAATAAATGATAAAATATTTATTTAATAGAATATTTAGAAAAAGTAACACAGGAGTGACAGAGAGAAACAAATTTAGAATTTACCCAACATTTGAAGTATAATAAATAAAACAAAATAAAATTAATTGTTAAAAGATTATGGCTAATTTTATAAATCACCGATTTAAAATCAGTGATCCGGTTTCAAATCTCACGAGCGGAGCCAATTACTAGGCTTTAATAAAATATATACATTCATGGAAGTCTGTTTGGGTTATACTAGAGCTTCAAATTTATAAATTCAAATAACTTATTTCTAATTGCCTAGCCCGTCGTCTCAGAACACCCATTCTACTCTAAAAATATCATTAGATTTAGCTCGAATATCAAAAGACTTTTATCTTGACCGCAGTAATTTTTTCCAATCAGTAAAAGTTTTTAATTTTAATCTAGTAGCAAATTCTTTAGCTTCATCAATTTACACTATTTCTTAAAATTAATTCTATTATAATATCTCATCTATTTAATTTTCTCCATTCTTTAGGATGAATGAATGTTCCTTTCCAAATGCCTAACCCATTTTCTTCTGCAAACTCCTGATCGGCAATATAGTCTTTTGAATATTTTTTAAAAGCAAGCGCCCAACCATTTCTGACTAATGCTTTATTCAGATTGGTGTTTCCAACAAAACATTCAGCAACAACTCGTTTATATCTGTCTACATCTTTTTTGTTACATTTGACTCTTCTATTATCAATCAATGAAATCAAAAACTCCTTCGATTTAATTCCACAATTATAATTTTTTTTATTTATTTGACAAATTTGCCTTATCTCAGGAGCATCAATTCCATGTAATCTATATTTTACCTTATTGATATGAATAGTATCACCGTCAATAATTTTTATGATATTTAAAGTACTAGCAGCATTCGATTTACTATTTTCTTTACCGCTAATATCAGAGATATAACATAGTGGTTCATAGCCTCCAGGTTTTGAATATGCACTTCTCTTACCACATTTATTACCATTACTCATTATTGAGTATGGACAAGGACATTTTCCAGGATAATTTGCTATAGATTTGTTAATTAAGTCCTCAGGAGATTTTGAATAGGTTACATTTAAACTTATTAAAATATTTAAACATAACGGAAAGAAAATTAAATTCTTAGTACAGAAAAGTAATTTTTGTAATGATTTTTTTATGGATTTAAACACCAATTTTTAAGATATTATAAGTTTTAAAGTAATAGTGATATTTATAAAAAAAAAAAAAAGTATCAAGTTATTAAAATTTTCCCAATCACTTTCGCTATCTCTACGCATAACCATAGGACTTACTATTTCCTGTTCATTAGTATTAATTTTTTGTTTTACAGTTCTGCATTTTATTTCCTTTCGAGTAAAACTTTCAGTTACCTTTATTTCTCCTGTAATATTTGTATCTTGGATACTAGTCCAACTTTGAGTGCCATTGTCCTCTGTATTATCAAGTGAAGCGAGAACTAAGTTCACTAAATTCTTTTTGGTCTTCTTCGCGTAAATAATCCATTAGTTCAGAGGCAAAATAAGTGCCAATCATTGCGCCTATAGTGGTTGCAAGCAATTTACTTGCCCTCCGCCTATTTTATTACCTAAAACAGCTTTAGTTCCAGCTCCAACAAATTGTCCAAGCAAACGATTATTTTAATTTGATGAACAAGAATTTAAAAGTTATTATAAGAAAATATTTTTTTCATAATATTTTATCTTTAAAAAATTCACCATTTAATCATATAATAAACTAACACCTTTTGGTATTAATAATCAAATTTTTGCTAATTAAAAATTTAATTTTAATCCATTAAATTAGAACTGTACTATAAAATATTGATTTTATTAATTATTTGTATTTATGATACCTTTAAAAGACGATAATCCAACCAAGAATAAAAGTTATTTGCGGCTAATTATTATAATCTTATGTAGTATAATATTCTTGATTCAAATAAGTTCTGATAATAACTATTTGATTTACTATTATGGATTTAAGCCTGCAAGCTTATTCACTAACAGTTTTTACTATGAAACTTTTAATCCAATACTAACAATTTTTACCTCGATGTTTATGCATGCAGGTTGGTTACATTTTCTGGGAAATATGCTCTATCTATGGATTTTTTCTGATAATATCGAGGATGCATTAGGAAAAAAAAGGTTTATAATTTTTTATTTATTTTCTGGCATATCTGCAGCTATTTTTCAGTCGCTTATTGATTTCAAATCGAATATACCAATGATTGGAGCTTCTGGAGCAATTGCAGGCGTATTAGGTGCTTACATTTACATATATCCAAAAGCAAAGATATTAATTTTGGTGCCTTTATTAGTTTTCTTCTTTACAATAAGATTGCCAGCATTATTTGTGCTTGGTTTCTGGTTTGTAATTCAATTTTTGAATATGACACTCGTGTATAATCATGAATCAAATGTGGCATGGATGGCACATATAGGTGGGTTTCTTTTTGGACTGATATATTCAATAATTTTTGTGAAAAAGACAAAGAAAGGAAGTTCTATTTTTTTAAAATAAATCACGGCCTCAATATTCGAGGCCGTATTAATTTATTTGAAAAGAGCTAAAGCTTTGTCAAGAATTACTTCTGATTCCTCAACTTTTCCAGAATTCAGAGCTATTAAAGCTTCATTTTTAAGCTTCAAGATTTCAACGATCTGCGCTTTAGACAAGTTTTCTGAAGTCTCTAGTTGAGACTCAATCTTTGCCATCGATGAATAAGGACAAGCAAAGGCTTGAATCGAAAAGAAAAAACTTACAGCCGTACAAATTAAAATTTTTTTCATAAATACTCCTTTCTTTTAAAGATATATAATTTTTTTTTTTTTTCCACATTTTTTTTATAACATTTGAATTAATTCTTTATTTCTCTGAACAATATTATATTCTTCTAATAGTGGAAATTGATCTTTTTTTACAAAATCTTTTTAAAACTTTCATCGCAATAGACCCAATTTCTCTGATTCCAATCTTTGCTTCAATAACTTTCGGACTTAATCAAAAAAGTATTGTTAAGCTAATGTTTTTAGTTTTTATAATTACATCTTCAGTGTTAATTTTTTTTACATTATATGGTAGTCAATTTCTTCTCTTCATGAATATATCTCTTTCTTCCTTCCAGATAGCAGGTGGGCTATTTTTATTATTTATATCCTTTGAAATGGTTTTTGAAAAACGTTTAGAGAGGAAAAAAAAACTTACCGGAAAAGTAGATTATGAAAAAAACATAAGTAATTTAGCCGTATTTCCAATTTCAATACCCCTTGTAGTAGGTCCATCTGCTATTACTCTATCAGTTATAATTTCAAAAGATTTTGAATACAAATTCCTAAATATATTTACTAATATACTTCCTATTTTGACTATACTTTTACTTACATCAATTTTGATCTTTTTTTCAGACTTTATTTTTAGAAAATTAAATAAAACCGTAATCAAGGTTTTACAAAAAGTATTTGGCTTAATTTTAGGAGCAATGTCTGTTGAATTTATTATCAGTGGATTAAAAGAAATTTTCTGATAATATATTGATTAATTAATCAATTCACTACAAAAAAGTAACAGGTTTGATAATTTGAATAATAATGAAAATAGTTGCGACGGACCCGGTTATTCTTCGCCATTGGAAGCAATTAAAGCTCCTGCGGAAAAATTAGTTTACACTACATGTATCTATACCGGAAGTGAGATCAAAAAACCTGATTACCTGGCAACAATTGATGTTGAAAGAAACAGTCCAACATATGGAAAAGTAATTCATAGAACAGAGCTAGGTAATTTTGGAGATGAACTGCATCATATGGGATGGAATGCATGCTCTTCATGTTATACTGATAAAAATATGAGTAGAAAATATCTCATAATACCTGGTTTACAAAGTTCTAATTTTTATATTGTCGATACAGCATGTGATCCAAGAAAGCCATCACTATACAAAACAATTTCTGGAGAAGAAATCAAATCCAAAACGAATTTATCATCTCCTCATACTGTTCATTGTTTAGGCTCGGATATTATTGTATCGATGTTAGGTGACGCCTATGGAAATGGTCCAGGAGGATTTCTCCATTTAAATAAAGATTTTGAAATTATTGGTAGATGGGAAAATGATAATAGTGCTATGAATTTTGGGTATGATTTTTGGTATCAACCTAGACATAATGTAATGGTGTCAACTGAATGGGGTGCTCCTAATACATTTATACCAGGATTTAATCTCGATGATGTTTCAAAAAATAAGTATGGAAAGCATATTCATTTTTGGAATTTTAAAGAAAGAAAGATAATTAATTCCGTTGATTTAGGTAAAGATGGTTTAATTCCCCTAGAGGTAAGATTTCATCACAACCCAGATTCAAGTCATGGCTTTGTTGGGGCTGCGTTAAGTTCAAATATTTTTCATTGGCACAAAAATAATGATGGTAACTTCGATGTTAAAAAAATTATTGATGTTAAATCCATTGATAACAAAATTCTTCCTGTCCCTATGCCAGGACTGATAACTGATATTTTAATTTCGATGGATGACAAATATCTATACTTTTCAAATTGGTTGCATGGTGATTTGAGGCAATATGACATTTCTGATCCTTTCAAACCGATACTTACTGGACAAGTTTGGATTGGAGGACTACTTGGAAAAGCTAACAAAGTAAATGGAAGAGAGGTAAATGGAGCTCCTCAAATGATTCAGCTCTCTTTAGATGGTAAAAGACTTTTTGTAACAACATCTTTATTCTCATCATGGGATAACCAATTTTACCCTAAAATGAGTAAATCAGGTGGCATGATGTTAATTGTTGAATGCGATAATGAGAAAGGAGGGATGAAAATTAGAGAGGATTTTTTAGTTGATTTTGGAAAAGAGCCAAACGGTCCATCTCGTGCACATGAAACCAGATACCCAGGAGGAGACTGTTCATCAGATATATGGGTATAAAAGCCAACTTTTATCGGTAAAATTTAATGGATTTCAAAACTATACTTGTTTTTTACTACCGAAATTATAAGATTTTATATTAGCTTTTTAATTTAAATTTACTCTGACGCTTCCGCAAATAATTAAACCTGATATATTATTTACTTATTAACAAGAGATTTATAACTTATTCAATTATATATTTACAATTATTATAGATGAAAAAACTATCGCTTAAAGATATATTTACTGAATTTAAAGACAAAAATATTTTTTTGAACAGAAAAACTTTTTATAAAATCTTCTTATCATTAAAAACTCAAATTCCTGAACTATTAGATTCTCCTGTAGATGATATTTGTATTAACCAACTAAATTATATGACCGACTTTAAAAAAAAGAAAAATAAAATATTTTTTTACACCTACCTAAGGATTTTAATTGAATTTGCATTAAAATTTAAATTAATCTCTAATTATAATATAAAATTATTAGATGAAATTAAAAAATACTCATTCAAATGAATGACGCAACTAAATTTCAATATAGTTATTTAACTCTTCCTAAAATCTTCTATACAATTTTAAAACCTACTCCGGTTATCAATCCTGATATTCTGATATATAATACAAATCTCGATAAAAAACTAAATTTAAATTTACTAAGTTTAAATAAAGAAAAAAGAACTTTACTATTATCTGGAAATGAACTGCCAAAAAGCTTAAAAACATTTGCTCAGGCATATTCTGGTCATCAATTTGGTCATTTTAGTGTTTTGGGTGACGGAAGAGCGATAATAATTGGAGAGATTTTAACTTCAAACAAAAAAAGATTTGATGTTCAATATAAAGGTTCAGGTCTTACTCCTTATTCTAGAAATGGTGACGGAAGAGCAGCAGTGGGACCCATGCTTCGAGAATACTTGATAAGTGAGGCAATGTTCAGACTAAATATTAAAACAACTAGGTCTTTAGCTGTAGTAAGTACTGGCGAGCAGATTTATAGAGAAAAAAAACTTAAAGGAGCTATTCTTACCCGAGTTGCTGAATCTCATATTCGAATAGGAACCTTCCAATTTGCAGCTATGCAATCGACAAATGCTCTCAGAGAACTTACTAATTATACCATAAAAAGGCATTATCCTTACTTAATGAACAAAAAAAATCCTCCTTTAGAATTGCTTAAAAAACTTTCAGCTATCCAAATAGAATTAGTTGTAAATTGGATTAGAGTAGGTTTTATTCATGGTGTTATGAATACCGATAATGTATTACTTTCTGGAGAAACTATCGATTATGGACCTTGTGCATTCATGAATCATTATGATCCGATGACAACTTTTAGCTCAATTGATTATGGAAAGAGATATGCGTTTGGGAATCAGGGAAACATAACTCATTGGAATTTAGTTCGTTTTGCCGAAACTTTAATACCAATAATTCATGAAGATCAAAATAAAGCGATTAAATTAGCACAATCAGTAATTGATAATTTCCAGGAAATCTTCAATGAAAAGTGGATGCAAATGATGAAATTAAAAATGGGCTTTATCGGAAACAATAAAAAAGATTTAAAACTAATCAATGAGTTTTTAACCATAATGAAAAAGTTTAAATTAGATTATACAAATACTTTTAGAAGCCTGTCTAATAAAAACTTTGATAGTTTTTCCGAGTATCAAAATTTCGAAATTAAAAACTGGTATAATGCATGGAAAAATAGATTATTACAAAATTCTATTAATTTGCAAAAAACCTACAATATTATGAATAAAGTTAATCCCTTCGTAATTCCAAGAAATTCTATAGTAGAGCAAGTACTACAAGAAACTGAGATTAAAAATAATATGCAACCATTGAACAACTATTTAAATATTTTAAGTAATCCATATTTAGAACAATTGGACATAAATAAAAAATTTATCCGGGCTTCAAACTTGGAAGAAAATTACCAAACTTTTTGTGGAACTTAGCCTATAAAAGTATTAATTTTTTTGAAAATCAAGCTTAAAAATTTTGACAAAGCATTTTCATAAGCAATTTTAGCTGTAATTTTTGGGTCACAATTAAAAAAATTTTCCTTTTTACCAATTCCTTCTGCATAGATTGATGATTTAAATTCTCCTCCTTTTTTGTCCAATAAACTAACACTTCCATCCAATTTAATAAAAAATTTAGAAATATCTCCGTCATAACTAAACTTTACAAAAGCATTCTTTTTTTTGATTTCTATATAAGTATCAAAGTCACTTTCATTGAATTTATCCAAAGTCATTGGTTCTTCAAAAAAAATTACATTTATAAAATTACTATTAAGATACTTTTCAATGTATTGATTAAAAAAAGTATTTATATTGATATCAATTTTAAAGTTGTTGGGTGTACACTTAAAATAATTATAATTCTTTTCAATCTTCCATTGGCTTTTATCATAATAAACAGAATGTATACCGGTTTTTTTCCCTTCTATATTTGAGACATTTGGAATGATAGTATATTTTGGTTTTTCACATGAAAAAATTGAAAAACAGAAAAAAAATAAAATAAAATATTTTTTCATTTAAAAGATAAACATTTTTCAAAAAAAAAGCCTGACAAACTTGCCAAGCTTTTCAAATTCTATATAAATGAAATTTACTTTTCAGCGCAAGCATAAGAATTAATTTCTAATCCTACACTAATTTCAAAAATTTTTGGTGTATTCCAATTCATTGTTATTCCTTAAGTTGTTAATAAAAAACAAACATAACATACTTGTCTTAACAAATTCTGAGTTATCAATTCATCTTTGATTCATCTTAATTTATATGAAATATATTTAGACATAATATAAAAATAGAAATTTAGTATTAATCATAAGCTTTAAAAAATATTTAGTTTTTAAGTTTATATCCAGTTTTAAATATCCAACCTAAAATAATAAATCCAGCTAAAAGAAAAAAGAAAATTACCAATATACTTTTACTTAATGCAACATCGCTACTTTCATAAAAACTCCATCTAAAACCACTTACCAGATATGCTATAGGATTTAATAAAGAAATTTTTTGCCAAATTTCTGGTAACATTTTTATAGAATAAAAGCTTCCGCCCAGAAAAGTAAGTGGTGTAATAATTAAAAGTGGTATCAACTGTAATTTATCAAAACCATCAGCCCATATTCCGATTATAAATCCTAATAAGCTGAATGTAATGCAAGTCAAGACCAAAAAAAGAAACATCCAAAAAGGATGAAGAATTTGAAACTCAATGAAAATACTGGATGTAATTAAGACAATAATTCCAACCATAAATGATTTTGTAGCTGCTGCTCCGACATAACCTAAAGTAATTTCTATAAATGATATAGGAGCTGACAAAATTTCATAAACTGTACCAGTAAATTTTGGAAAGTAAATTCCAAAAGACGCGTTAGATACGCTCTGTCCTAATACTGTTAACATTATCAATCCAGGAATTATAAAAGCAGCATAGTTAATGTTATCTATATCGCCAATATTACTTCCGATTGCAGAACCAAAAACAATAAAATATAGTATAGTAGAGATTACAGGAGAAGCAATACTTTGAAGTAAAGTTCTAAAAGTTCTATGCATTTCGAATTTATAAATTGCTACTACACCTCTTATATTCATTTTTTTTGACCTATTAATTTAACAAAAATATCCTCTAGAGAGTTTTTTCTTATACTTAAATCAAAATATTTAATTTTTTTTGATTTTAAAATTGCAAGAATGTTTAAAATTGTTTCATCATTAAATTTATCTGACAAGATAAGTTCTTTTTTACTTTTGGATAGTCTTAAATTAAATTTTTTCAATTCCTTGTCTATTTTCTCCAATTTAGAAGACAAATTAATTATTAATTCTTTGTTTGCAAATTTATTCATCAATCTTTTTTTTTCCTCTATTATAAGCAATTTTCCGTTGTTAATGACTCCTACTCTATCAGCCATTTCTTCAGCCTCCTCAATGTAATGGGTTGTTAATATGATTGTAACGCCAGAATTTCTTAATTTTCTTACTAATCGCCACATTGATTTTCTTAATTCAACATCAACACCAGCAGAGGGTTCATCTAAAAATAGAATTTTGGGTTCATGAGACAACGCTTTTGCGATCATTACTCTTCTCTTCATTCCTCCAGATAAAGTTCTGATTTGCATATCTTTTTTTTCAAGTAATGAAAGTTGTTTTAAAACTTTTTCTAGGTATTTTACTGAAATTTTTTTTCCGAATAATCCTCTACTGAACTTTATAGTATTCCAGACTTTTTCAAATGTATCTGTAGTTAGCTCTTGAGGAACCAAGCCAACAAAAGCTCTGGCTTTTCTATATTCCTTTATATGGTCAAATCCGTAAACCTTAATTTGACCTGAATTATTTTTTACTATTCCACAAATAATGTTTATTAAAGTTGTTTTACCAGCACCATTAGGACCTAGTAAAGCAAAAATTTCACCGCATTTAACATTAAGATTTATATTAGTTAAAGCGTGTAAACCATTATCATATGTTTTATTAAGATCCTTGATTTCTAAAGCAAATTTCATAACAAAAAAATTATAAGTGAATTTAAATAGTAATTTGTATATATTTATATATTATCAATAGATTACATTATAAAAATAAAATGAAATGAAAAAGAAGAAAATATCTATTTTTTATACCTTATGTTCTTCTTATGAGGATGCTAAAAATTTAGCGCTAATTTTATTAGAAAATAATTTGGCTGTATGTGTAAATTTAATAAAAAATATTGAAAGTTTTTATATTGAAGAGAAAAAAATTGTAAGTGATTTTGAAATTGGGATATTTATAAAAACTAATGTTTCATCTAAAAAAATTTTAAATTTTTTAGAGAAATCTCATCCATACAAGATTCCATTTTTTACTAAATTAGAAAACAAATATACTAATGAGAAATATTTAAAGTGGGCACAAAAAAATAATTAATAACTTTTTATTTATATAAATTATTTACATTTTCCTGTAAAAATTTAAAATATAATTAAATGAAAATATTATTTTATTCACTTATAGTGCTACTATTATCGCCCACATTTAATATCGCTACTCCTAAAAATAGCCTAAGTGTAACTGATGTTATTAGTAAAAATAAAAATTTAAGCGAGTTTTACAAATACTTAAAAAAAGCACAGCTAGATTTAATTCTTAATAAAAACATCTCATGGAATTGGACAATCTTTGCTCCAAACAATGAAGCCTTCTTAAAACTTAAAAAAGTAAATAATGATTTACTAAACGATATGGCACTATTAAGAAACTTACTGATGGACCATATTCTGATTGGAGAAAAATCAAGTAAAAATTTGAACAAAAAAATGAGCAATGAAAAAACTGTTAGCAACAAACCTTTAAATTTATATTTAGAAGATGAACTTTATGTAAAGGATATGGTTGTCATAAATGAAGATTATAGAGCTATAAATGGTATAGTTCATAGTATAGCTTGTGTTATGTTTGTTCAGCCGAGTGTAGATGATGATAGACTTAATGATAGTATACAAAAATCTTTCCCAGTTACATCATGTTGCATGCGAAATGAGGCTGAAATAAATTTTTGGAAATCATCTTTAAAATCCAGATGATATATTTTTGATTGAATAAAAAATGATAAATAAAAGAGGATTTTTAAAACTTTTCTTTTTCTCAATATTTATTTTTTTTAATTTTAATTTATTTGCAAAAGAAACAATTAAGAAATTAGTAAAGATTACCAGTAATGTAATGTACAATTCAATATTTTTAAAATATCACTTGTCACCTGGACATCCAGAATCACCAGATAGAATAAAGTATATTCATAAAGAACTAATAGCTAATGATTTTAATAATGTTATTTTAGATTTTGAAAATAATGAAAAATTAGTCTCATGGGTGAAAAAAGTTCATACTTATGAACATATTAAATCAATTGAACAAAATTATCCTCTTGCTCATAAAGTTGCATTTTCTGCAGTTAATGCTGCTCTTAGTGGAATAGATAGAATTTTAAAAAATGGGGTTGATAATGTGTTTTGCCCAGTTCGCCCTCCTGGTCACCATGCACTAAATACTGGGAGAGAAGAAGGATTTTGTTATTACAATTCAATTGCTATAGCCGCAAAATATGCACAAATAAAATATCAAATAAAAAGAATTTTAATTGTTGATTGGGATTATCATCATGGCAATTCAACAGAAGGTTTGTTTTATAATGATCCAGATGTTTTATTTTTTTCAACGCACGATTTATATGCATATCCTGGAACTGGTGATCCTGGAAGAACAGGCGTTGGAAGAGGAAAAGGATTTAATATAAATGTTCATCTACCATGTGGAACCAATGATCAATTGATACTAAAAACATATGAAGAAATTTTACTTCCAAAAGTAGAAATTTTTAGACCGGAATTAATTCTGATATCAGCAGGTTTTGACAGCAGAAAAGACGATACACTTGGGTGCTTCGAAGTTTCTGATGAAGGTTTTATCAAATTAACTAAACTCATTATGAGTATAGCTGCAAATTATTCTAACAACAAAATATTATCAATTCTAGAGGGTGGTTATAATGTTAAAGGTAATGCTCAGGCATCAATTGCTCATCTAAAAGCCTTAAATCGACTTGTATAAAGATTAATTATCAAATTTATACTTACCAAAAATTATTCCAATCGCCAAAACTAAAGTGATTAAATTTGCAAATATCATTGGTTTATCATTTATGAGAAATCCATAAATTGTCCATCCAAAAACTCCTATAAAAAAAATTAGGAACATTTTCATTGAAATATCTTTGACACTTTTGGTTTTCCAAACTTTTATCAATTGAGGTATAAAGGCAACGGTGGTACAAAAACCTGAAAAAAAACCCAAATAGATTATGTATTTTTCCATTCTATTATCTGAAATCTTTAAATTTTTAAAATATATTCATTAAGTTTATATTGAATTGAAATTAAGTAAATGTATTATCGATGTAATATTAAACAAAACTGGTCCCGTAGCTCAGCTGGATAGAGCAACTGCCTTCTAAGCAGTAGGTCGTACGTTCGAATCGTACCGGGATCGCCAAAAAAATAACAGTATGAATAAAAAAATCTTTTTTTTAGTTTTCTCATTGCTTTTATTCAAAATATTTTTATTAGACGTTAAATCAGAAATTTTATCGTTAAACTGCAAAAAAATAAATGACTTTGATAAAACTCTAAATGATTCACTTTTTAAGGAAATAAACTTAGAGGAAAAAATAATTAAAAGCCAAATAGGTGTGCTTTATGATGAGATTTTGCATATTAATAAGTCAGAAATAATTTTTAAAAATAATGTTTATGAATCATATTCCGTGTATAATACTTTTATTAACGAGTTAACTTATTATTTTCCAAGAAAAATCGTTAAATTTAACTGTAATAAAGCACTGGATTAAATCAGTGCTTTATAAATTTAGGGAGGAATAAACTAATTAATAGTAAAACAATCATTTTTATAAGTAAAATTTATTCGGTGTATTATTATTATTCAGATTATGAATATTAATTTCTCTGTTTCTCTGCAATCCACCTTTTGATCATTTCCTCTGATTTTTCTAACTCCTCTGGGTGTAGTAAAGATTTAACTTTTTGGATAAAGTTTGATGATTCTTTTATTCCGTTTATAGATGAAATTTTGAACCATTTGTAGGCCCTTACATAATCTTTAATTGTTCCTTCGCCTGAAAAATGCAGAATTGCTAGATTAAATTGGGCTTTGTTATATCCTTGTGTTGCAGACTTTTTATAGTACTTGAAGGCTTCAAAATTATCTTTTTCAATATTTTCACCATGATAGTAAATCCAACCTAAATTAAATTGAGCAATTTTATGGTTATTATCGGAAGCCAACTTATACCATTTTAAAGCCTCTTTTTTATTAGTTGGTATACCTACACCGTTATCATATATTACTGCTAGATTATACATAGAATTATTTCTTTCACCCTGATCAAGTTTCTCATTTTTTGCAACTTTTTTAAATTCTACGATTGATTGACGAAATTGTTTCTTGTTGTAATAGTCAATTGCTTGCTTATATCCAGCAAAAGAATCAACTGAAAATAAAAATATTAATAATATTAAAAAATTTTTCATTACAAACATTAAAAAATTTTATATTAAATCATACAAAAACGCAAATTTAAGATTGTACTAAAACTTAATGGTCGGGGAGACAGGATTTGAACCTGCGACCCTCTGTTCCCAAAACAGATGCGCTACCAGGCTGCGCTACTCCCCGTCTGTTTGCTTATAATACTTTAAAGTATGAAATTAAAGAAAAAAATAATTTTTATGTTATTCACTAATTTTAAAAAAAATAATATAACTTTAATATTTATGATAAAAAAAAATTATAAATTTTCGTTATCGATATTTTTTATATTAATTGTTTACTCAACCGTCAAATCTGAAACATTGAGCGAAGTTTTAAAAGATGCATATAATTTTTATCCCGATGTAACGAAAAGTTTGTATGAATTAGAAACAAAGCAATTAGAATTAAAAAAATCAAAAACCGATTTTTTACCCTCTGTTGATTTAACACTTTCGCAGGGGAGAAATATCACTAAATCTTTACCTGATACAAATATGAATAATTTTAATACATTAAATCCAAGCTCAGTAGATTTAAAAGTATCGCAACCCTTAGGATCAACGAAATTTCTAAATTTAAAAGAAGCGAATAATAATTTTGAAATAGGTAAGTACGAAAATAAGTCAACTGTTCAAAATATTTTATACAGAGCCTCAATTGCATATTATAATCTATTAAAAATACGATTCTTGTTGGATGTAGCAATAAAAAATGAAAAAAATCTAGAGCAAAAATTAAATGCAACTGAAAAAAGGTTTGAATTTAGGGATGTTACAAAAACAGATGTATTTCAAGCGAAAGCAAGACTAGCCTCTGCTAAATCAAAAAGAATTGAAGAAGAAAATAATTTAGAAATTGCTATATCAGAATTCAAATCAGTAGTAGGTAGAGAACCTAATTTAAATTGGTATACTTCAAACAAGGATAAAATTACATCATCTAACCCTATTGATTGGGCTAAATTTGGAGAACTGCCAAAGCTACCTTTCTCCATTAAAGAATCCAAAAAATTAGCTCTTAAAAATAATCCTGACATTGTAACACTAAAGTATAAATTGAAAAATAGTGAAATCAATATCACAAAAGATAAGCTAGAATTTATGCCAGAGTTAAGTATTTCTGCTAACTATGGAAAAGATCTTGAAAGTACTAGAACTATTAATAGAAAAGATTCTTATGAAATTACGGCTGAAATGTCGATACCAATTTTTAATAAAGGACATAATTTTTATGATGTAGAAAAATCTAAAAATTCATCTATGGCTGTATTAGAACAGTTGGAAAGCTTAAAAATTGATACAATTCATGAGGTAAACAGCGCATGGAAAAAAATTCTAAGTTTAAAATCAAGCATTGAATCTTTAAAAGTTTCAGTAAAATCTAATGAAGTAGCTTTAGATGGAGTTACTAAAGAGGCTGGTGTTGGAACTAGAACTACTCTTAATATTTTAGATGCGGAAAAGGAACTAACCCAATCAGAGGCTGACTTAATAAACGCTAGATTTGAACTTATTACTGCTTCATATGACCTTTTAAAAACTTGCGGTTTGTTAAGTTTAAGTTACCTAATTACAAATTGAAAAGATTTTTGATTTTTAATTAAAAATAAAGTAATATCATATTGTAAAAACATTTTGTAAAAACAGACCAAATCTTAAATATAAGGATATAAAATGGCCGAAGATTATACTTTTGCTGACATGGCTGAGCAAGTTGGTTCAGCTGCAGAATCAGCATATAATGACGCAATTGAATCTGGTGCTTCCCCTGCTGATGCTGCTGCCTCAGCTATTGAAGTAGCTGGTTCTACAATGACTGAGATGGGAGCCCCTTCAGATATGGTTGAAAGCATGACTTCATCAGCAACTGAGGGTTATTCAGAAGCTGTAGCCAATGGAGCTGACCCTTATGAGGCATTTGATGCGGCTGGAGATTCAGCAATGACTACAATGGATTCAGAGTATGGACCTATGGACGGTTTTCCAACAGGTATGACTGAATTTACTGAAACAGGAGCAGATTACACTCCTCCGCCAGAAGGTGATATGGGACCTCCACCAGAAGGTGATATGGCAGGACCTCCACCAGAAGGTGATATGGCAGGACCTCCGCCAGAAG
>MDTG01437386.1_pt1 | contig 15266 bp, 14 predicted proteins | sample 811421 | NCBI WGS metagenome assembly MDTG01 (sample SAMN05326645, study PRJNA326480) | marine metagenome | isolation source: seawater | place: Pacific Ocean: South East | collected 2011
AGATCCGTATTTAAATGTTGATCCTGGGACTATGAACCCATTTCAACATGGGGAAGTTTATGTAACAGATGATGGTGCTGAGACAGATTTAGATATAGGTCATTATGAAAGATTTACAGGTATTTCGGCTACTCAATCAGACAATATCACAACCGGAGGAATTTATAGCGATATAATAAAAAAAGAAAGAAAAGGAGATTATTTAGGTGGAACTGTGCAAGTTGTTCCACATGTCACAGATCGAATAAAAAAATTTATATCCAATAATGTAAAACAGGAAGATTTTATAATTTGTGAAATAGGTGGCACTGTCGGAGATATAGAAAGTTTACCTTTTCTTGAAGCAATAAGACAATTTTCTAGTGATAAAGGAAAAAAAAATAGTTTATTTATTCATTTAACTTTAGTTCCATATCTAAAAGCTTCTGGTGAACTTAAAACTAAACCAACTCAGCATTCTGTAAAAGAATTAAGAAGTCTAGGTATTCAACCAGATATAATAATCTGTAGATCAGAAAGGGAAATTCCAAAGTCAGAAAGAAAAAAGATATCTCTATTTTGTAATGTTCCAATAGATAATGTTATTGAGACAGTAGACGTTAGGACCATATATGAAGCACCTATTAGTTTTCATAAAGAGAAACTTGATGAAAGAGTTCTTTCCTATTTTAATATTAATAGTAAAAAATCACCAAATCTTATAAAATGGAAAAATATAACTTCAAAAGTTTTAAGGTCAAGAAAAGATGTAAATATAGGAATTATAGGCAAGTATGTAAACCTCAAAGATGCATACAAGTCTCTAGATGAAGCGCTTACTCATGGAGGAATATCAAATAATCTTAAAGTTAATCTAAAAAGAATAGACTCCGAAAATCTAAAAACACAAGATGTAAAGGGTTTATTGAAAAATGTTTCAGGAGTCCTTATTCCTGGAGGTTTTGGCAAAAGAGGAAGCGAAGGCAAAATTGCTGCCATAAAATATGCAAGATTGAATAATATACCTTTCTTTGGCATTTGCTTTGGTATGCAAATGGCAATAATTGAAGCAGCTAGAAATTTACTAAATATAAAGGATGCTTCTACAAGTGAATTTGGAAATAATTGCACTCCAGTTGTTGGTTTGTTAGAAGAGTGGCAAAAGGGTAAAAAGATAATCAAAGGGACAAAAAAAGATTTAGGTGGAACAATGAGACTAGGTTTATATGATGCAGTATTAAAAAATAATTCTTTAATATCAAAAATATATTCTACAAAAATGATTAAAGAGAGACACAGACATAGATACGAAGTTAATATAAAATATAGAGATCAATTTGAAAAAAAAGGTTTAATTTTTTCTGCCTTATCTCCTGATGGCACATTACCTGAGATAGTTGAATTAAAAAATCATCCGTGGTTTATAGGAGTACAGTTTCATCCAGAATTTAAATCAAGACCTTTTACTCCTCATCCCTTATTTTCTTCTTTTATTAAAGCTGCAGAAAAATGGAAAGGAACGAACTAATGGAAAGCAAGGTAGTAAAGTGTGGTAAATTAAATATCTCTAATGAAAATTCATTTACTTTAATTGCAGGGCCTTGTCAGCTTGAAAATGAAGAACATGCACTGGAGATGGCCAGCAAATTAAAGAATATTACCCGAGAATTAAAAATAGGCTTAATTTATAAAACCTCTTATGACAAAGCCAACAGAACAAGTTTACAAGGAAAAAGAGGAGCAGGCCTTGAAAAATCTCTACCAGTTTTTGATAGGATTAGAAAAGAATTAGATATACCTGTATTGACAGATGTTCATACTGCAGAGCAATGTGAAATAGTTTCTAAACATGTTGATGTTTTACAAATACCAGCCTTCTTGTGTAGACAAACAGATTTGTTAATTGCAGCAGCCAAAACTGGAAAAGTTATTAATGTAAAAAAAGGTCAATTTTTAGCTCCATGGGATATGAAAAATGTAATAAATAAAATTGAAAATTCTGGAAATAAAAATATTTTAGTTACAGAAAGAGGGGCGAGCTTTGGCTATAACACTTTAGTTTCTGATATGAGATCTTTACCAATAATGGCAAAAATTGGCTACCCAGTAGTTTTTGATGCAACACACTCAGTGCAACAACCTGGTGGCATGGGAGAAAAAAGCGGAGGTCAAAGAGAGTTTGTAGAATATCTTGCACGAGCAGCAATAGCAGTTGGCGTTGGTGCAGTTTTTATGGAAACACATCAAGATCCAGATAATGCTCCATCGGATGGACCAAACATGGTCCCTTTATCTCAAATGCCTAACTTGCTTAAACAATTAGTAGATATTGATAAATTAATAAAGAATGGCAAAAATTAATAAAATCAAAGGTCGTCAAGTCTTTGATAGTAGAGGAAATCCCACAGTTGAAGCTGAAATATATTCTGATGATGGTCATAGAGCCACAGCAATAGTTCCTTCAGGAGCTTCTACAGGGACACACGAAGCATTTGAACTAAGAGATTTTAAAAGTAAAGCTTATTTAGGGAAAGGAGTTTTAGATTCAGTTAAGAATATTAATCAGTTGATATCCAAAAATTTAGAAGGTTTAGATGTTACTGATCAAAAAAAAATTGATCAAACATTGATTGATTTAGACGGAACTAAACAAAAAAATAATTTAGGAGCAAATTCAATTTTAGCAGTATCAATAGCAGCAAGTAAATTAGCCGCAAACTGTAAAAATATTTCATTATTTAAATCTTTAATTAATGATAGCCCTTATCAATTACCAAAACCTTTAATGAATATAATAAATGGTGGGGCACATGCTAATAACTCTCTAAGAATACAAGAATTTATGATACGTCCAGAAAGAACTGAGACTTTTTCAGAGTCTATAAGGTTGTGTTTTTTGGTAATAAATAGCTTAAAAAAAATTATAGAAGAAAAAAATCTCTCAACTACTGTCGGAGATGAAGGTGGTTTTGCCCCTTCACTAAAAAAAAATGAAGATGCAATAAATCTTATTTTAAAGTCTATTGAAAAAGCTGGTTTTAGGCCAGGCGAAGATATTTCAATTTGTTTGGACGTTGCTTCAAATGAATTATTTAATGAAAATAAATATTCTGTAGAATCTACTAAAATGAAAAAACCTGAAGAAACAGCAGATTATTACTTAAAACTTATCAAAAAATATCCAATTAAATCTATCGAAGATCCTTTTTTTGAAGATGATTGGAAATCATGGACTAACTTTATGAAGTCTTTAGAAAAAAATAAAATTGAAGCACAAATTGTTGGTGATGATTTATTTGTTACAAACAAAGAACGACTAAATAAAGGAATAATAGAGAAAGCAGCAAACGCAATACTAATAAAGCCAAATCAAATAGGCACTATAACAGAGACTCTGGAAGTAATAGATTTAGCTCATAAAAATGGATTTAAAACAATTATCTCTCATAGATCAGGAGATTCAGAAGATACTTTTATAGCAGATTTAGCAGTAGCTACAAATTCATCTCAAATAAAGACGGGTTCATTAGCCAGATCAGAAAGGGTAGCAAAGTATAATAGATTGATTCGTATTGAAGAAGAACTTGGAAATTCCGCTAAAATGGCTAGAATCTAAGAATGAAGTTAATTCAAATTTTTAAAAACAAAAAATTATTTTTATTAAATATTTTTTTAACTCTTTATGTTGGTATAAATTTAATTAGTGGGGAAAGAGGATTAATTTCATACTTTGAAAAAAAAAATTTAGAGAAAACATTAATTCAAAAAGAGCTTAAACTAGAAAAACAATTAAATGTTACAGAAAAGAAAAATCAGTTGCTCTCTGAAAATATAGATCTTGATTACTTAGATACAATTTATAGAGAAAAATTAAAATTTGGAAAAAAAGAAGAAATTTTGATAAAATTAAAATAATGAAATACAGGCACCCAGAAAAGGTAAAAAATATTCCTATCCCACTGAAAAAAAAACCTAAGTGGATAAGGTCAAAGATTATTAACTCAAAGTTATTTTTTGAAACTAAACGAACAGTAAATAGAAATAATTTAGTTACAGTTTGTCAGGAAGCTAACTGCCCAAATATAACTGAATGCTGGAGCAAAAAACATGCAACATTTATGATCATGGGAGATACTTGTACGAGAGCTTGTGCTTTTTGTGATGTTAAAACAGGAAAACCAGGTTTGTTAGATCCATTAGAAAGTTTTAAAATTTCAAAAGCTGTCAAAGAATTAGACTTAAAGCATGTAGTTATAACTTCAGTTGATAGAGATGATCTTGATGATGGTGGAGCCAAACATTTTAAAGAAGTTATTATTGAGGTTAAAAAAAACAACCCTAATACAACTGTAGAGATTTTAACTCCAGATTTTTTAAGAAAAGGAAAATCATATGAAAAAATTTTAGAGGCTGATTTTGAAGTTTTTAATCATAATATTGAAACAGTACCGAGTCTATATTTAAAAGTTAGACCTGGTTCGAGATATTTTGCTTCAATTGATCTTTTAAAATCAGTGAAAGAAAAAAAACCAAATCTTTTTACTAAATCAGGAATTATGCTTGGTTTAGGAGAAAATCTAGATGAAATTATTCAAGTAATGGACGATCTAAGAACTGCAAATGTAGATTTTCTAACAATCGGACAATACCTTCAGCCCTCTACAAAACATTTTCCTTTAGATAGATATGTACATCCAGATGAATTTAAAAAATTAAAAGATATTGCTCTTTCAAAAGGATTTTTATTGGTTTCTTCATCACCTTTAACTAGATCATCTTATCATGCTGATCGTGATTTTAAGAGGTTAAAAGAAGAGAGAGATAAAGAGTTTGAATGGCGTCCGCTTCAATAAAAAAAATTATTCCTTGTAAAAAGAAAGATCTAATAAGCATGGTTTTAGATATTGAAAAATATCCAGAGTTTGTTCCTTGGTGCATAGATGGAAAGGTTAATGAAAAAAAAGAAAGCGAAGATTTAATTGAAATTAAAGGAGTTCTTAAAGTAGGAAAAAAGTTTTTAAATGATTCTTATACAAGCCTGGTTTTGTACTACAAAGATAAAGATAAAATAATTGTTACTAATATAGATGGCCCCCTTAAACACCTTCAAAATGAATGGAAATTCAAAGAAATCAATAATCAGACTCAGCTAGAATTTGACATTGATTTTGAATTAAAAAATTCATTACTTAACGCTATAATGAAGAAGTCTTTTAATTTAGGTTTAAGTAAAATAGCTGATGCATTTGAAAAAAGAGCTATAAAGTTATTTAAGGATAGTTAATATTAATTCTAAAGATTTCTTCACAGTTTTTTTTTGAATATAGGTACGACCTTTATTTTTAAATAAATACTTATTAATTTTAATTTTTTTACCTTTTTTTATACCTATATAAACTAGACCAACTGGCTTTTGTTTAGATCCTCCGCTAGGTCCAGCTATTCCAGTAATCGAAACAGCTATATTACAATTAATAATTTTATTTAAGTTAGTAACCATAGATAAACAACATTGCATACTAACAGCACCATATTTTTTAATTTTTATTTTTGGAACTTTTAGAAAACTAATCTTCGATTGATTTGAATAAGTGACTAATCCTAGATCGAATACCTTTGATGATCCACTTACAGAAGTAATTGTACTTGAAAGTAAACCACCTGTGCAAGACTCAGCAAAAGCGATTTTAAACTTTTTCTTTCTTAATAATTTAACTATTCTTTGAGAAATTTTTTTCATGAAGTAATCACCATGTATAAAACTAGTACAGCGACAACATATAAACCTGCACAGATATCATCCATAATAACACCAAAACTATTTTTAAAGTTTTTTTCATAGTAACTTACAGGATAAGGTTTAAGGATATCAAAAATTCTAAAGAGTACAAATATTATAAAATAATATTTTAAAACCTGCCCGGAATTATTTGGAACTTGATGTGCGATTTCATAAAGAGCTATCGGAATCGATTGACCAATAAATTCATCAATAACTACTTCTTTAGGGTCTTTATTTGTTAAATTTTTTATAAAAATATTTACTGCGTAAAGTGAAATAAAAAAAATTATAATCAAAAAAAACAAGAAAATATTCGGTGAAATCTCTAAAAAATGAAATAAGAAAAATAGAAATAATGTAGTAACTAAAGATGCTATACTACCTGGTATCATTTTTAATTTTCCTATCCCAAATAATGTAACAAATAAAAAATTTATCTTATTAATCATATTTTATTACTGATACTATTACTTCGCAGGCTATAGCTTTTTCTTCTCCTATAAGACCTAACTTCTCAGTAGTTTTCCCTTTAATGTTTATTTTATCTTTTGAAATTTGGCACAACTTAAAAATACTTTCTACCATCTTTTTTCTATATTTTTTAATTTTGGGTGTTTGCGTAATTATATTAATATCCATATTATTTATAAAATATCCTTTTGATTTTATTTCATTTATAATTTCTTTTAATAATATAGTTGATCTAATATTTTTAAATTTTTTATTTTTATCTGAGAATTTTTTTCCAATATCTCCCATTCCACATGCACCCATAATTGCATCTATTATTGAGTGTAAAACTGGATCACCATCAGAATGACCTAATGTTCCTAGTTTAGATTTAATTTTTAAACCAGCTAGATAAAGTTTTTTTCTTGGAACAAGTTTATGAACATCAAATCCTATACCAACAGTCATTTTAGATTTGTAAATACTTTTTAAATTTTCTAGATCATTTTTATCGGTTATTTTAAAGTTATTTTTTTCTCCATTCAAAAATTTAACTTTATTAAAATTCTTTAGTAAGGACAAATCATCATCTAAATATCTAAATTTATAAGATTTATGCAAATTATAAATTTCTCTTAAATTAAAACATTGAGGAGTTTGAGTTAAGAAAAAGATGTCCCTTCTTTTTCCAATTACATTTTTCTGATATCTCTGTTTAATAGCATCGTTTATTTTAAGGACTGGAATAACAGCTCTATTTTTTTTCATATTTTTTATGATTGTTTCTAGAAATTTTGTGGAAAAATTTGGTCTTGCTGAGTCATGTATTAAAACTTTAGAAATACTACTTTTTTTGATTAAATATTTTAAAGCTTTAAAAGTAGATTCTTGTCTCGTTTTTCCACCATTAACAAACTTTATATTTCTAAGTTTTAATGATTTTAATTTTTTTAAGTCTTTTTTATTATAGACAACTAGAATCTTTTTTATTTTATTGATTTTAAGGGCTTTATTAATGTTTATCTCTATTAATGATTTACCAGCAATTTTTTGATAAGGTTTAGGTATATTTGATTTAAACCTATGGCTTTTACCTCCAGCTAATATGATCAGACAAAAACTCATTGTACTAACTTATATTATATTTGTATAAATTATTAATAATTATTTAGAATGTTTAAAATTGTAAAAAACTTTAACTGGATTATAATATCCTCAATTCTTTGCATTTTCTTGGGAATTATTACTTTTCTTACTTTTATTAACCAAGGTTTTATTCCATTAACTGAAAGAAATTTACAGATTCTTCTGATCGTAGATATAATTTTGCTTATTACCTTCTTTTCATTAATTTCAAGAAGTATTTCTCGCCTTTATTATTTAGGAAAAAAAAATAGCACAGGTTCTCAGACGAATTTAAGATATGTTTCTTTTTTTTCTTTATTCACTTTTATACCATCATTAATAATTGCTATCTTTTCACTTTTTCTATTTAACTTTGGAGTACAAAATTTTTTTAATGATCAAATAAAAAAAGCCGTTAACAACTCATACGATGTAGCTAAAAATTATTTAGAGGAAAGTAAAAAAACAGTAGAAGCAGATGTAATTTTGATGAGCGTTGGACTAAATAGAGCTTCTAGATTTTACTACTCAAATGAACAAAGATTTAAGAATATTATAAGATCAGAAAAACTCTTAAGAAGAATTGACGATGTTTATTTAATTGATAGTTTAGGAAATATAATTCTTTCAGATTCAAGAAACTCAATTAATGATTTTTCAATTCCTAGTGAGGAAGAATTTACAAAAGCCTTAGAAGTAATTCCAGTAATAATTTCAAGTAGTGTTGAAAACAAAACATCAGTTATGATGAAATTAAATACTTTGATAGATACTTATCTGTATATATCTCGAGATGTTGAACCCAGTATTTTAACTTATCTGAATGAAACAGAAGAGGCTGTAGATTTTTATTACTCAGTTGAAAGTAGTCGCTCTGGTATAAAGATAACTTTTGCAATTATTTATATTATCTTAGTAACTTTACTCTTATTTATTTCTATAGTCGTAGCTATTTCTTTTGCTACAAGACTTACTAAACCTATAATCAACTTAATCGGGGCCTCAGAAAATATAAGCAAAGGAGAACTTAATACAAAAGTACCAGATATAGAAACTGATGAAGAGTTTAAAATGTTAAATAGAAATTTTAATAATATGATTGACCGATTAAAAAGACAGCAAGAAAAACTTTTAACAACTGAACGTCATTTGGCATGGGAAAATGTTGCTAGAAAGTTAGCACATGAAATAAAGAATCCTCTTACACCAATTCAATTATCTATTGATAGACTTAAAGAGAAGTATTCAAAGGAAATTGTTTCTGGAAGAAATGATTTTGAAGAATACCTAAAAACAATCAATAGACAGGTAAAAGATATCGAAAATTTAGCTAATGAATTTTCAAGTTTTGCACGAATGCCAAGACCAATTATAAAAGAAACAAATATTTATGAAGTAACAAAGAGAGCTGTAGATTTTGTAAAGATGTCATCTAAAAATTTAATTACACTTAAATGTTTAAATCAGAAATTATTAGTTAAAGGAGATGAGGAGCAGCTTTATAGAGTCTTTCTTAATTTAATAAAGAATTCTGAAGAGTCATTTTTAGAAAAAAAAGGCAAAAAAGCCAATTTTAAAGGTAAAATTGATATAGAAATTTTAAAAGATAATGACTATATAGTTATCACACTAACTGATAATGGAACTGGAATTGCAGATACAAAAAAAGTAATGACTCCATACTTCACAACCAAAAAGAAAGGAACTGGATTAGGCTTACCAATAGTAAGCAAGATAATTAGTGAACACTCTGGAGAGCTAAGCATATCTAAAGATAAAAAAGAGGGTGTAGAAATTTCAATTTTATTACCAGAACATATATGAAGAGTGAAATTTTAGTAGTAGATGACAATTCTGATATAAGAGTTTTAATATGCAAAATATTAAAAGATAATAATTATAATGTTAGGGAAGCAGCAAATTATGATCAGGCCGTTTACGAGATAAATAAAAAATTACCTGATTTAGCCATTTTAGATATCAAACTAGACAAAGGTGATAAAGACGGAATAGATCTCTTAAAGTTATTTATGGAAAAAAATAAATCTCTCCCAGTTATAATGATTTCTGGTCATGCCAATGTTCAGACAGCGGTTGAAGCGATACAATTAGGTGCTTATGAATTTGTTGAAAAACCTTTTTCAACCGAAAAAATTTTAAATTATGTCAATCGTGGACTAGAAACCTCATTACTAATAAAAGAAAAGGAAAAACTAGAAAATAAACTTTTCCACTCATTTGAATTTATAGGAGAAAGCATAGAGATAAAAAAAATTAAGAAAACAGTAGAAAAGTTAGCATCTACAGATAGTAGAGTGTTAATTTCTGGATCAGTTGGAACTGGAAAAGAATTAGTAGCAAGAAAAATTCATAAAAACTCTTTAAGATCAAAATCTCCGTTTGTTGTATTAAATTCTGCTTTACTACAAGAAAAGAAATACGAAAAGGAATTATTTGGTGAAGAATATAAAGATGGAACAATTTCATATGGAATTCTTGAAAAAGCAAATAATGGTACATTATTGATAGATGAAGTTTCTGAAATTCCAATTGATACTCAAGCGAGTATTCTTCGTGTATTGATAGATCAAAAATTTAAAAGAATTAATGGAACCAAAGATATTAATGTTAATATTAGGATTATTTCTTCCTCATCTAAAAACTTAAAAGATTTAGTTGTAAGTAAAAATTTTAGAGAAGATTTATATCACAGATTAAACGTTGTACCTATTGATATCCCTTCTCTTCAATCAAGAACAGAGGATATACCTTTATTAATTGATTACTTTAAGAAAAAAGTTTCAGAATTAAATGGAGTTCAAGAAGTTGATATAGATACAAGTAATAGTTTATTATATTCTTATAATTGGCCTGGAAATATAAGAGAACTAAGAAATTTAATTGAGAGAGTAACGATTTTATCATTAAATGAAAATCAACTTAATGCAAATAATCTTCTTAGTGACATTCTATCTAAAATATCTACTTTAGAATTTAATGAAAGCAATCTTAAAAAAGTAATGTCTTTTCCGTTAAAAGAAGCTAGAGAAGAATTTGAAAAAAAATATTTATCTAACCAATTGAAGAAAAACCATGGAAACATTTCTAAAACTGCTGATCAAATAGGAATGGAAAGGTCTGCTCTTCATCGTAAGCTTAAATCATTAGGGATTAAAGGCATCAACTAATTATGAATATAATCATTTGTGGAGCCGGTAAGGTTGGTTTTTCTATTAGTAAACAGCTTGCAGCTCAAGGACATTCAGTAACTGTTATTGATCAATCTTCAGAAGATATAAAAAAAATAAACGATACTCAAGATGCTAAAGGTATTGTAGGTAGAGCAACATTACCTTCTGTACTTGAAAGCGCAGGAGCTGAAGATACGGATATGATAATTGCAGTTACAAGAAATGATGAGACCAATATGATTATTTGTCAATTAGCAAGCTCATTATTTAATATTTCTAAGAAAATTGCTCGAATTAGATCTAAAGAATTTTTAGAGGGAAAATGGAGTAAACTTTATAACAAATCAAATATACCCATAGATGTAATTATTTCTCCTGAAATTGAAGTTGCTAAATCCCTTTTTAGAAGATTGGAAGCACCCGGGGCTTTAGATAGTGTTCCTTTTGCAAAAGGTAAAGTGAAAATGTTGGAAATTTCTATTGAAAAAGATTGTCCAATATTAGGCACACCACTTAAAAATTTAACTGAAAAATTTCCCAATTTTAAAGCAAATATTTTAGGAGCTGTTAGAAAGGATAAATTTATATTCCTAAAAAAAGATGATAAGATGTTAGAAGGAGATAATGTTTATCTAGTCGCAAGTAGTGATCAACTAAATGAAATATTAAAGGCATTTGGACATTTAGAAAAAACATCCAAAAAAATTTTTATTATAGGAGGAGGAAATATAGGGCTTAATCTAGCAAAATTATTAGAGTCAAATTTTGAAGGAGCAAGAATTAAAATTATTGAAAAAAATAAACAAAGAGCAGAGGAATTAGCTAATGAACTTTCCTCATCAATAATCATAAATGGAGATGGGTTAGATGAAGAAATTCTTAAAGAAGCGAATATTGAAGAAGCAGAGACAGTATTAGCTTTAACCAATGATGATGAAAATAATATAATGGCATGCGTACTAGCAGAAAAGTATTCACCATCAAAAAGAACTATTGCTATAGTAAATAAATCTAATTACAGCTTATTACAAAATAAGCTAAATATAGACGACTTAGTAGACCCAAGAATGACAACAGTCTCAAGAATTATGGAACATGTTCACAAAGGAACTATAGGTACAGTTTATTCTCTTTTAGACGGCGAATACGAGTTTATTGAAGCAAAAATTTTAGAAAAATCCGAGTTATTAAATAAAAAAATTAAAGATTCAAATCTACCAGAACATATTAGAATAGGTGCTATAGCAAGAAAAGACGAGGTAATTATTCCTAGATCAGATTTTATTTTTGAAAAGGATGATTTGGTAGTTTTTTTAGCTAAGAGAGAACACTTGAAAGAAGTAGAAGATATATTTGCTGTTAGCTCAATATAATTAATGATGAACCTAAAAGGAATTTTATATTATGTAGGTTTATTTTGTTTTCCGATAAGTTTCTTATCTTTTTTAAATATTTTATATTCATCCTATTTTGATTATTTTTTAAATATAGAGTCCTATTTATTCACTTTAGTAGTTTCCATTACCTTTGGATCGGCTTTTTGTTTTGCTAGTAGAAAATCTGATAAAAGAATTAATTTTTATGAACAATTATTTTTAATTATTATAATATATTTTATAACTTCTTTATTAATTTCAATTCCATACTACTTAAGTAATTATCAAATTACTTTTATAAACTCCATATTTGAGGCTTTTTCAGGAGTTACAGGAACAGGCTTTTCTATTTTTGAGAATATCAAATACTTAGATCCGACTTTGATACTTTGGAGATCTTCATCTCAATGGGTTGGTGGATTATATTTTTTAGTATTTCTTTTGCTTTTCTTTTCAAATTCACAATTTAATTATAAATTAAATAATTTAGTATTTACAGGAGACAAAAGTTTAAATCCTGATAGCAATATAAAGAAAATTTCTATAAAAGTTTTTTTTCTTTATACATCTTTAACTTTTTTAATATTTCTATTTTTTTCGATATCAGAAGTACGCCTATTTAATGGGTTAAATTTATCTATGACATTAATATCAGCTGGAGGATTTCTACCTACAAATTCTTTAAATCAAATAATTAAGACAAATACCCAAGAAGTTTTTTTGATCTTGTCTTTATTAGTGTCAATGACCAATATCTTTTTTATTTATAATATTTTTTCTAATAAAAATTTTTTTAAAGATCATTATGAGGATTTTTTTTTAATTTTCTTGGCAATTATTCTTTCTTTAATACTTTTATTATCATCAAATAATCTTAATTTATCAGAAGTACTTGTGAGTATACTGAGTAGTATTAATAACTCAGGTATAACAACAACAAGTATTCAAAATAATTTCTCTCTTTATCTTCTATTTCTAACAATAGCTGGTGGTTCTATACTCTCTAATTCTTCAGGTATTAAATTTTTACGTATATATATTCTTTTAAAAGCTTCATTTGCAGAAATTTTCAAGCTTGTAAGACCAAATAATGTAATTAAACAAAATATTTTATATTCAGATAAAACGATTAATAATGAACATATAAAGATGTCTTTTATAATTTTTATTTCTTTTTTTATAAGTTTATTTTTTTTATCTGGAATTTTAATTTTAGATAATATAAATTTTGAAAATTCTTTTAAACTATCTATTCTTACATTAACTAACACCACTGAATTTGGGCTTTACGGTCTAACAAGTATTAATTTTGCTAATTTATTAACAAGTTCTAAAATCTTTCTTATTATTTTTATGATAATTGGCAAAATTGAGCTAATATCAATTCTTTTAATTTTCAGAAAAATATTATTTAAAAATTAGAGTTATGTCAAAAATAGTTATTATTGGTGCTGGTGCTATGGGCTCTGCCTTTGCTTTTCCATGCTTAGATAAAAATCATGATGTAAGTATTATTGGAACCCATTTAGAAGATAATTTTATTGATGAATTAAAAAAAAATGATTATTTCCACCCTGGAATAAAAGTAAATATTCCTGAAACTATAAATATTTTTAAATTTGAAAAGTTTGATTCTATATTGAAATCAAAAATTGATCTTTTGGTTTTAGCCATTAGCTCAAAAGGGATAGAGTGGGTAGCTGAACAGCTTTGTAAAATTTACAAAAATTCACAATTACCTCCTTTATTAATGCTTACCAAAGGATTAAGTATTAATAAAAGTAATTATGAACTTTTGGTAGACAAGCTAGAAAGATTACTTCATTCAAAGGGAATTAAAAAAATAAATATATCAGCTGTAGGAGGTCCATGCTTAGCTTCTGGTTTAGCAAATAAAGTACATAGTAGTGTTGTGATAGCTAATAAGGATATTGAAATAGCTAAAAAAATTTCTGAATTATTAAAAACTAATTACTACCATACTTCTTATACTGATGATTTAGTAGGTGTAGAAACCTGTGCTGCAATTAAAAATATATACTCTATGGCTATCGGCGCTTCCAAGGGACTTTGTAGCAATAATGCCACTCATGAAATCAAAGAAGGAAATTATTTAAATACTGCCTCAGCGCTAATAAACCAATCTATTCATGAAATGGAAATTTTTACTGAATATCTAAAAGGAAAAAAAGAAACAGTATCAGGATTAGCTGGACTAGGAGATCTTTATGTTAGCTCAGGTGGTGGGAGAAATAGCAAAATGGGCTCGTACCTTGGAGAAGGCATGATTTTTTCTGAAGCAAAAAAATCAAAGATGGAAAAAATTACAGTAGAAGGAGCAGATTTGATTTTTGAAGCAGGTAAGAAGATTAAGGAAAATTTTGATGAAAAAAAACTTCCTTTAATGATTGCTATGATAGATGCTGTTTTAGAAGATAAAAAATTAGAAATAAAATGGAAATATTTTAATTAATGAAGAGTTTAACATCATACATTTTTTTATTAGCAGCTATTTGTTTCGGAGTTATTGCAAACGGATATTTTTTAAAAGTTAGCGAAGGTTTTACTAAATTTTTACCGAGTATATTTGGAATAATAATAATTTTTTTAGCCTACTTTTCATTGTCAAAAGCAATGGAAGAAATACCAATAGGTTTTACTTATGCCACTTATGGAAGTCTAACTACTATTGGAGTTACAGTTCTTGCCTTATTTAAATTTAACCAAGTTCTAAATATTTACGCTATTATAGGTATAATTTTTATTTTAATTGGAGTAGTTTTAGTAAATTATTTTGGAAATGTAAGCACATAAAATGAAAAAAGATTTTATTATTGCTATTGATCAAGGAACCACTTCAAGCAGAGCTATCTTGTTTAATTTAAAAGGTAAGCCTATTTATTCATCACAAAAAGAATTCACTCAATATTTTCCAAAAAACGGATGGGTCGAGCACAATCCTGAAGAAATATGGAATACTACAAAAAAAACTCTAAACGATGTTATAAACAAGGCTAAAAAAATTAAAGGAAATATTTTAACAATAGGAATTACCAATCAAAGAGAAACCACTGTCCTATGGGATAAAAAAACTGGTAAAGCAGTTTATAACGCTATTGTTTGGCAAGATAGAAGAACAGAAGACTTTTGTAAAAAATTAAGAAAACAAAATAAAGAAACAATGATTTTTAATAGAACAGGCCTTTTAATTGATCCCTACTTTTCAGGAACAAAAATTAAATGGATATTAGATAATGTAACTCAGGCAAAAAAATTAATGTCTAAAAGAAAACTCCTTTTTGGAACTATTGATAGTTTTTTAATTTGGAGACTTACAAAAGGAGAAGTTCATGCAACAGATGC
>MDTG01003001.1_pt1 | contig 15265 bp, 8 predicted proteins | sample 811421 | NCBI WGS metagenome assembly MDTG01 (sample SAMN05326645, study PRJNA326480) | marine metagenome | isolation source: seawater | place: Pacific Ocean: South East | collected 2011
ATGCGACGAATCGGAATCTCCTCGGTTCCGTAGACCGCGGCGTTGGGGGCGGTCGCCACCGGGAGCATGAAGGCACAGCTCGCACTCATTGCTGCGGGCGCCATCAAGATGACCGGGTCGACTCCGATCGCCAATGCCGTGGCTCCCAGGATCGGCATCATGAGCGCCGTGAGTGCCGTGTTGCTGGTGACTTCGGTCAAAAACGTCATGAAGAGGCAGGTGAGCAGCACCATGAGTGGAATCGAGATGCCACCAAGAAATCCTTCCAGGCCGCCGGCGACCACATCACCCAGACCGGTCGATCCGAAAGCCTTCGCCAGAGCGATTCCACCACCGAAGAGCAACAGGACTCCCCAGGGAATCGTTCGAGCGTGAGGCCAGTCCAGAAGACGTCCTCCGTCGCCGTCGGGAATGGCGAAGAGGGCCACCGCGACGATCGCGGCCACGGTTGCCGGACCACTCATGGTCGCGTTGATCGCACCATCGGTCAGGTAGAAGACCATTCCCGCCCAACCACCCAGCTTCTCACGGCCCACCGACTCCGCCCACTCCAACGGGAGGGCCGGATATTTCTGAAAGATCCAAAGCGCCGCCGCGATTGAAAACATGATCAGAACCCCGACCTGACCCCGAGTCCAGGGCTCCCCAGCAGGAAGATCGAAGGTCGTCTCCCCCTTCAAGCCTCGAACCAGCCAGAACCAGGCGATTGGTACGAAGATCAAGACCACTGGAACCCCGATCTTCATCCACTCGAGGAATCCAAACTCCCCCGACCTTTGATCGAGACTGTCGAAAGCCCCCATGAAGATGATGTTCGGAGGAGTTCCGATCGGCGTTCCAATACCGCCGATGTTCGCGGCGTAGGCGATACCCAGAAGCAGAGGAACCGCCAGGCGTCGATCGCTCGCGCCGCTGATCACCGCCAGCGCGACCGGCAGCATCATCAACGTGGTCGCCGTGTTTGAAATCCACATCGACAACGCCGCCGTCGCGATCATGAACGCGAAGATCACGCTTCTTGGTCCTCGGCCAAAGATCCGGGAGACACCGTTCACCACTCCGATCGCGACTTTTCGATGCGCGCCCGTGCACTCCATCGCCCGGCTCAACATGAAGCCGCACATGAGAAGAAGGATCAGTTTGTCACCGTATGCCTGCGCCACGGGCACCCGATCCATGACCCCGAACAGAGGGAGCACCCCCAGCGGTATGAGACTCGTGGCCGCGACCGGAACCGGCTCCGTGACCCACCAGATCGCGCACCAGGTCGTCACACCGGCGAGGATCGCCTGCGGGACCTCGAGTCCCCAGAAACCGAGGATCAGGGAAAGACACACGCACGAAAAAGGACCGGCCACCAGAGCGATGTTTCGGAATCTCTGACCACTCATCCTTGTTCCTTCTCAAGCTGCAGCGCGGAACGAAGCGCTGGTTCCAGAGCATCCGCCTGTCTCATGAATCCGAGATCCGTGGGATGAGATCCATCGACGGTCGCCTCGCCGTCGTCACCCAGCAACGTGTCTCCGGAAACATAAAGAAGATTTTCCACCCCATCCTCCAAAAGAGATTCGTACGCCTTTCGAAACGCCTCGCGGTTCTCCCGGTTTCGTTTCGCCCGCTTCGGCGAAAAGAACGCATCGGCGTAGGTTCGATCCTCGACCAGAACGATCGGAACCTCCGGATGTGCCGAGCGGATCTGTCGAACCATGGGGACCGTTCTGGCGGCGGTCGCCGCGCCATCGAGATTGGGGAGGCAGTCGAGCACGAAGATCGATGCGTCTATTTCGACGAGGAATCGACCGACTTCCGGTTCAAGTCTTCCGTTTCCGCTGAATCCGAGATTCACCACCGGGTGATCCAGTCGTCGCCCGAGAATCGCCACATGAGTCATTCCCGGTCGAGATGCACACGCCCCATGGGTGATCGAGGTGCCATAGAAGACGATGGGCTTCCCACGGTCCGGAAGAGCCTCCAGTTCAGATCCTGAATCGACACCGATCTCGACCGAATCGACACCGTTGTACAGAGGCAGGTAGAGCATCCAATCGCGTGAGGCGACGGGAAGATCCTGCACCAGGGTCACGGTGTTCTCGATCGCTTCAGGTCGACCGCAACCCGCCCATCTCCAGCCATCGTCGGTCCGTCCATAGAGGTCAACTCCACTCACCCCGGTCGCTGGCATGTGGGGCATCGCGAGATCACCACTTCGAAGCCGCCAGCGGACGGATACCGACGGAGAATCGGTCTTGAAGCGAATCGTGATTCCTGCGCCGTGCCGCGAGAGATTCCAGACCGGACCCCGAACCACCCCTTCAGCTTCAGCCGGAAGCCGGTCCCAGGTGGAATTTCGATCTTCAAAGGCACGCCCTTCCACTTGAAGGGTGTCCGCGTCGATCCAGTCGAGATCCGCCCCCAAGGACTGGGAGGCGGTCAGGATGAGAATCATGAATGAGGCCAACCCGCCAAGGAAGGCCGTACGAGCTGCAGAGATTCGATTCATGAAAACACCCTACCGCGTGCCCTTCCGAGCGTGGTCATGTGTGGTCCAGCGAGTAGATTCCAGACATGCTTATCCAGTCCATCCTCACCGGATTCATCCTGTCGACCCTTCAACCGGCCCCTGAGCATCCCGTCGATCGCTCGGATCTCGTGGCGAAGGAAATCGAAGAGCTCCGAAGCGCCATTGACGCGCACCGACGGAATCGGCTTGATGCGACCAGCATCACCGACCTCGAACGACGACAGGACATCCAGGCATTGGTGATCGACGTCCTCGACGACGCGTCAGGGCGAACCAGCTTCGCCGGCGACGATGCCGATCGAACCTGGAATCAACTTTCGAGTGCATCCGGAGACTTCACCCTCACCATGGGGGTCTTCACGCAGTTCGACTGGGCCCTCAACGCCCGGCCGGGCGAATCGACGGAGTACGGATCTGAATTGCAGAACGTGTTTCTGGATTTTCAGGGCACCTTGATCGACCCGAGTTGGAGTTACTGGATTCGGATGACCTACGGCCCGGATGGTCCTTTCAACAGTGGCGAGCAGTATGCATTCATTCAACGGGATCTCGATGACGGCTGGTCCGTTCAGGCCGGTCTCCTGACGCCCTATTTTTCATATGAACAGGCGATCGACTCCGTCGACCAAGTCGGAGTCAACGTGTCCTTCATCGCCGGACAATTCGATCCCGAATCGTCCGAAGGCCTTTCGGTGAACTGGCAGGGTGATGACCTTCGGAGCTGGGTCGCCGTCTGCAACGGATTCAGTCCGTCGGATGCCTCCCCGCTGGAGAACCAACGAACCGCGGCCATCGGCCGAGTCGAGTGGAAGCTCTTCGGCGACTGGGATGACCTTTACCTTCCCAATGCCTTTCCGGGCATGGTGGAACCCGGCCTGCTTTTCGGTGTCGGTGCCAGCTACGGCGACGGAACCGCGCGGCCCGAAGGAAGCCCCCCGGAAAGCGGGGTCGATATCCGTCTGACCAGCGACGTCGTCTGGCAACGACCCGGTGCCAGCCTGCTTGCCAGTGTCAGTTGGCAGGACGCATCCGAACAGATTCCCTCGGGCGGACTTCGACTTGCATCGATGATCCAGGGTGCATTCTGGCCCGATGCCGAAAAAGGCGGGAAAGCCCACTGGATGTTGTACGCCCGAGGCGAGTGGGGGTCGGTTCCGGATGAAGAGGTTTCCGAACTCGGAGTGGCGACACTGGGTTCGAGCTGGTTCTCGAGTGAACACCGCAACATCCGATGGTCGATCGAACTTCTCCGGGTCTGGGGTGACACCACGCGATGGAAGATCGACGGCAACCCGGGATTCCTCTCCAGCGACGGTCCGCAGTCCATCATCCGGAGCCAGGTGCAGATCGCCTTCTAGCTCGGATTTGCTTCGGTGCCGTCGAGGGCTTTGATTCCGTCGATCAACTGGTACGACGTCGGGGAATCGGGAAGGTACAGATTGAATCCGGACTCGATGAACGTGGTCACCACGTTCGCGAGAATCACCGCGATGAAACCGACCAGCACGATCTTCGTCGGAATCGGCATCCTGCCGGCCCGCTTGGCCATCTGAAGGCGGGGTGTGAACACCAGGGTGAGGCCGCAGACCGCCAGCACCACCGCGAAGACCACCATCGCCCAGGTATAGAGATGCATTCCCATCACGGCGCTTCCGTAACCGGGATCACCGGGAAGAATATGAAGAAGGACCTGACGGGACGAGATGAACAGACCGAGAACGGCGCCGAGGATGGAGGTCCCGTAGGCGACGGTCAGGACGTTGTGATCATGCGAACGACTGGAGTGGATCGAACCCAGCATGTAGGCCGGACCCATCGCCGCGAGCATCATCGCCATCCGCTGCAGAATGCAGAGCGGACAGGGAAACTCCTGCATGGCGAACTGCACGTAGTAGGCACCTAGCAAGACGCCGGTGATGCCCGCCACCTCGATGTGCAGCAGTATCCACTGCAGTGGTGCCAGATTTCCATCGGTGACTTCGCTGGTCGTCTCTTGTTCATGGTTCATGGAAGATCTCCCGTCAGGGTTTTCAGAATCAGAACGAGAGGCCGAGCTTCTCGGTCACGTGATGGGCGAAAAGCATGGCAACCGCCACGATCGAGACCAGATGCAGAATGATCAGCAACCGACGATTCCCCCGCATGGCGGTGAGTATGGTCGCAAGGATGAGAATGAAGATGCCTGTGGCGATCATGTCTTTTTCTTCCGGATGGGTCTTCGTGGAACCGAGAAACCTGAGTGAATCGAATCAGCCGGGGAGAACCGGTGGCATGGGACAGGAAAGAGCCGAAGCGAGGGCTCGAAGCAGTTCCACTTCTTCGATCGTCGCGTGACCGTCTGCACAAATCCCTTCGACCGCCGCGTCCAGAAGTCTCGATCGGTCCGAATGTCGGAGTCTCTGGAGTTCATCGAGAGAATGATCGAGTTTCGCGACCGAGCAGTCGCTTCGACCCGGGAAGTCGGCATTCCCCACGCCGGCCGCGGCGGCCGCCGCCCGGAAGGCTCGTTCAGCCTGCGCCGGATCACGGGAACCGCTCCAGGCGATCATCGCGAGAACGGTGCGAACGTCGCCCTCGAGCATCGAAAGAGATCTGTTCGGTTTGACCGATCCCCGGTCACCATCCATCAAGGCGGCGAAATGTCCGCGGAGAATTCGACCGAACAACCATTCAAAACGATCTCGTTGACCATCGGCGTCGATCATGCCCTGGATGATGGCGAGGTACTTTCGAGAATCGGATGCGTCCATTCGAGCCAGGGCCGGCATGACCAGATCCACCAGGACCAGCCGGATCTCGGGAGCGTCATGGGTCAGCTTCCGAACCGACTTGTGGAGACGGTTGAGTTCCGTCGCCGTCGGGTGATCCAGCTCGGACTCCAGCAGCGTTGCTTGAATCGATCGAGCCTCGGAATCCTCGGACACCAGAAGAAGAAGCGACACCGCTCTGGCACCCACCAGGTCATGGGCGGAATCTCGAATCGTCTTCGGAATCGAAGCGATCAGGGTCCGGGCGTATGCCAGATGATCGTTGGTCGCATTCCCCTGCCGCGCAAGGCTGTCCCGGACCTGGTTCGCCGAACGAGTTCGCCAGTTGACGGCGCCGGTCGAATCGTCTCCCGCAAGCCCCGACACCGGCGCGACGCCGGCAGTCGATTCACCGGCATGCAGACCACTGATTCCTTCTGTGGCTGCCGCTCCCGAACCTGAACCGTTTTCCGACCGACCACCCTGAACCTCGGAAACCGAACGGTTCTCGATTCGGGCGATGCGGATGGGGAGGGGGGGATGGGTGGCGAAGGCCGTCTGCAGGGCGGGAGTGAAGAAGAAGTGTTCGAACTCGCTCGCCGCCGCCTGAGACATGTCGTTCTTCGGAATGCCCCCGATCTTTCGAAGCGCGTCGGCGATACCGGAGGGATTACGGGTGTAGTCGACGGCCGAAGCGTCGGCCAGAAACTCCCGCTGCCGACTCACGGCCGCCTGGATGAGACGAGATACCAGGGTGCCGATGCTTCCGATCGCCATCAAGGCGAGCCCGGCGATCATCATCGCCAGTCCCAGGGCAGGCCCGGGATTGTTCTTGCCACCCCGACTGGAGAGCAGCATCGGTCCGATGAAACGAAGACAGATCCAGCCGATGAAACCGATCGCCATGATCCCGAAGATGAGACCCGTGATGCGGATGTTCATCCTCATGTCACCGTGGACGATGTGACTGAACTCGTGTGCCATCACTCCCTGGAGTTCGTCGCGTGAAAGCTGCTTTATGCAACCGGTGGTCACGCCGATCACGGCGCTGTCGACCTTGAATCCAGCCGCGAACGCGTTGATCGAAGCATCATCGATCAAGTACACCGGGGGTACCGGGCACCCGGAGGCGATCGCCATCTCCTCGACCACGTTGAGGAGCTTTCGAAGGTCGGGCTCTCGACTGTCCGGGTGGACGAGGGTTCCGCCCAGCGATTCCGCGACGACCTTGCCTCCGGCGGAGAGCTGGGCCGTCTTCACCAATGAACCGATGCCGACCACCAGCACCGTTGCACCGAAACTCGCCAACAGCACTTCAGGCTGCCACCAGCCGATCGGGGCATCACCGTCGGCTGCACTGGTGACCAGCACCGCCGCGACGATGAAGTAGATGAGGCTCGCTATCCCCAGGATCGCGACCGCGAACAGCAGGATGAGAACCGTGGTCTTCGACCTCGCCCGATCCTGATCACCGACGAAATCCATCACCATGAACCGTGATCCCTGTTCGGGGTCCGCGATTCAGAAGCGAACCACCACCTTTGATGGGTCGGCCCCACCTTCGTCGAAGATCTCGAGTTCGAGTCGCTCGCCTTCAGCGAGGAGTGAACCGGGGATCGAGACTTCAGGGACCTCGGAATTCCGGGCGATCCGTTCGCCAGGTGCTCGCAGAGCGTACCCGCCGAGATCGACTCCGTTGACCCGAACCCGACCCCGGGTCAGGCCGTCCAACCGAATGGTGGCACCGCCGGTGGGAATCGAGGCCGACCGGCCCTTCTTCAAGGGAAGGACGCCGCGCATCCATCGCGGCCCCGTCGAATCACCGGTGGGGGCTCCATTCCAATTGCCGATTCGCGGGTCCGGAGCCGGCTCGAAGCGTCGAACCCGCCAGGCATCGGCCGAAACGATTTCTTCCACGACCTCCAACAGGGAACACGTCGGTTCGATACCGGCTTCCGCGACGAATTCCAGGGGCAGGATCAGGATCCGATTTTTTCCAGCCTTGAAGTGTTCGTCGTCGGCACTGGAAAGTCGCAGCCTCGCTCCTTCCGCTCCAAAGGATGCGATGGCCGTGCCGTTCAATAGAACGATGCCCGCCGCGCCGGGTTCGATCTCGAGCAGGACCGATGATTTTCGTCGATGCGTGAAGGTCAGCTCCACTCCGGAACTGGATGTCAGTTCACCTTCTGCGGCGCCGGGAATGAACGACATGACCGAATACGGATCGATCGGGGGATGATCGACGGCGGATGTCTCGACCCCGGCCAGAGGTTTGACCGACACCAGCGCTCCGGGTCGATCTCCGTCGGCGGGGGCGCGAACTCCCTCCACCGGCCTCGGCCGGTGACCGGCGAACAACGCGAGACGGTGCTCGCCCTTGAGAGACTGAATTGGAATCTCTCCATCGGCGAAACGACCCATCGACTCGTCATCGATCCAGACCTGCACGTCCGCAAGACCCCCGAGAAGCCGGAGGGTCTGGGATTTCGATTCTTGAACCTGCATCGTCGCCGTGAACCAGGCGTGATCCAGACCAGCGCCCATCGATGCGAGTCCGAGATCACCGTCCATCGGAATCGAACGCGGATGCGATGGATCACGGGGATCCGGTTCCGACCACGCGGACCAGGCACGGGCTTTTCGATTTCTCGGCGTCACCGCTTCAAGGACCTCCGGTCGGGTGACGGTCCCGTCGATCGCGATCCGAAGGGGCTCTGATTCACCCGAGGCCTCCACCGATCCGTCGGGTCGAAGGCACGAAACTCCAATGAAGATGGCCTCCACTCCGTCGGGACCGAACTGGTCGAGAATCTGGTCGCCACGCTCTTCATCGATCAGGACGACGGTGAAGGAACCGATCTTCTCGATCACGGGGTCGAACTTCACGCGGCTCGCCCGCCCGCCTCCGGGGGCGGTCATCTCCAATGGACGGCCGTCGATCGAGACCTCGACTCGTTCGCCCGCGGGGGCCGAAAGCAGGAGCATTCGACCGTTCAGCAGCGCGAGCGGGGTTCCGGTGGTCACATCGAGACGGCCCTGACCAGCCAGATCGGCGTTGAAGACCCGCCAGGAGACCTGATGACCTCCGAAGGAGATCGGGACCCGTCTGCCGGTGCGATCCACGAGCGGAACTCGTTCATCTTCGCCACGACGAAAAGCCATGACCAGATCACCAAGGGCACCAGGTCGCGGAATGACGATCGATCCGGGGGAGTCCTGATCGAGATCCCGCACCAGCGGTTGTCCATCGGGATCGATGCCCGCTATCAGGGAGGCGAAGTCACGGACGAATCGGGCCACTCTTCCCACGACCCGACCTCGCTCCGTCGGCCGGCCGAGACCATCGACCAGGGGAGACACGAAGGGTGCGGGGGAGATCGGACCGTATTCGTCCCGGCCGGTCGCACCGGCAGGAAAGACCCCGTCGAAGGCGTGAGCCACGATGGAGTGGCCACCCGCTGCGATGACCCGGGCGACTCGATCAGCCAGGTCCGATGGATCGGCCGGTGAACCACTCTGACCGGGACGCCGGAACGCCGACGACTGATCGTCTCGGTTGATCACGCAGATTCTCGGCATCTCCGGCTGGACCGTGGCCACCTGCCGAACATTGGAGAAGAGGCCATCCCAGCCGGACCAGGTTTCGATGGCACCTTCGGCCGGAGACCAGAATCCGTTCGCGGTCAGGATCGGAACGGTGAAACCGCGCTCCCGGGAATACCGCACGAGTTCTTGAAGGTAGTTGGGCCCCGAAGAGGCCGAACCGCTCCGCCAGTCGTGCTCGACTTGAATCGCCAGGAGCGGCCCGCCGCCGTCGCGATCCGCCTGCAGATCGACGAGTTGCTCCGCCAGTTTCGCGTACCACTTCGAGACCAGTTCAAGGAAGCCTGGAACTCCTGATCTGGGTTCGACCCCGGAAAGATCACCGATCCAGGCGGGTAGTCCACCGCCGTCGAACGGAGCACCCACCGCCGGACCGATCCGAAGGATGGTTCGCAGACCGACCTCATGAGCCTCCCGGCAGAATGCGGCGACATCGAGTCGACCGGTGAAGTCGAACCCGCCCGGGACCCGTTCGTGCAGGTGCCAGGGACAGGATGCCATGACGGTGTTGAAGCCCAGGGAAGCGAACGACCGAAGGGCCGTCGATCGGACCGAGGGATCCATGGCCGCGTACTCGACCCCCGCACCGGAAATGGCGGTGCGGCGGCCAGCGATCATGAGACTGTGGGAGTCGATGGTGATTGGGGGCATGGAATCGGGTTCGTCCGGAAGTTCGGTTCAGACTCGCAGATGTCATTCTCCCAGATCAATCACTCCGGGAAGGTCGGGAGCTCGGACCCCTTGATACGAATCAGAATGGCCTCTGGATCGTCTGATTTCCGTCGACTGGAGGACCTTTCCACAGCATCCGATAGGCTTCAAGGCTCGAATCCGACGATTCAAGGCCTTCAGAGACCTCTGAACACCTTTTCCGGGATGAATGGCATGCATCGCCCCCTCAATGGTTTCCTCACATCACTGACCACCTTCATCCTTCTTGGATGCGGGAGCCAGCAATTGAAGGAAACCAGCCTTCGGACCGACGACCTGCTTCGAGAGCGAAACTCCGCCCTCGCGGATGGTGGTCGGACCGCTCCCGAGCTGGAACTCGACCTCTACCCCGAGGGAGACCCCTTTCCGGAAGCGATCGAGACGCCAGACACCACGGATCCCGAAGCGACCGACCTTCCCTTCGAGGCTCGAAGCGAGGCCGACTCCGAAGCCGAGGCGGTCATCGCTCGAATTCGGCTGCTTGCCGTCGCCCCCGATGACGCCCGCCCACTGACCCTGGATGAAGCTCTGGACTTCGCCCGCGTCAATGCGGTCGAGTACACGGGCGCCGAGCAGAGCTATCTTCTCGCCGCCCTGTCGGTGATCACCGCCGAGTATCTGTTCCAACCCAGTTTCTTCAACGAGACGAAATTCGAGATCGGCAAGGGCATCGACCCTCGATACGACGCCGCCTTCCGAGCGGTGAATGATTTCGGTGTCCGCCAACGGCTTCCGTACGGCGGCGAGGTCACCGCCCGATTCCTCGCGGACATCACCCAGTCGCTCGATTCCGCGAGCACCGACGATGGTGTGCAGAGCGCCACCTTCGTGCTCGACGGACGGGTGCCGCTGCTCCAAGGTGCCGGGCTCGCCGCCCGCGAATCCTTGGTCCAATCAAGGCGGAGTCTCGTCTACGCCGCCCGGTCCTTCGAAGCCTTTCGTCGTGACTTTCACGTCGCCATCGTGACCGACTACCTCGACCTGGTCCTGCAACTCGATGCGATCGCCAATGCGCAACGCGGCGTGGAACTCAATCGTCAGGTGGAGGAACGTGAAGTCGCCCTCGTGAGTGCCGGACGACAGGATCCGTTCCAGGCCGACCTCGCACGTCAGGCGACGTTGTTCGCGGTGGACGGTCTGGCGAGTCAGCAGGAGGCGTTCCGACTCTCCCTCGACCGGTTCAAGGTGCGTATCGGAATGACCCCCGAGGAATCAGTGGTCATCGTGCCCATCGAGATCCAGCTGCCGGTTCCCGATCAGAGTTAGGACGAAGCGGTACGCCATGCCTTCGAATTCCGACTCGATCTCCAGACCGCCCGGGATCGACTCGAGGACTTCCGCCGCCAGATCGATCTGGCGGAGAACGGCATGCTGCCCGCCCTCGACCTCGTCGCCAACGTCCGAACGAACGATCCTCAACTCACCGACGGCGTGAACTTCGACTTCAGCAGCGCCCTCTACAGCGCTGGCATCAATTTGAGTCTTCCTCTCGACCGGATGGACGAATCAGTCGCACTCCGGGAGTCGCAGATCCGTTACGCCCAGGGGGAACGTCAGTACCAGCGAACACTCGACGATGCTGCGGTGCAGGTCAGACGAGATCGCCGCGAGATCGATCTCGCCCAGTTCTCCCTCCTTCTCCAGGAGCGAAACGTGGACATCGCTCGCAATCGGATCGCGGCGATCGACGCCGCGCCGGATCGGGCCACCGCTCGTGACCGCACCGACGCGGTTTCCGGACTTCGTGATGCGGAAGATGGACGAGATCGTTCGAGACGAAACCTCCAGGTTTCGATCCTCGACTATCTACGATAGACCGGACTGCTCCGAATCGGCACCAATGGTCGACTCATGCCACTCCCCAACATGCCGGTCGGTGAAGTGATCGGCAATCGCTAGGGCGTCTCGTCGGCCCAGGCATCAAGTTCCCGAGGAGACCAGGGCTGACGACGATCCGACGTCGCCTTTCGAACCTCGGCGACGAATTCCGGGGTCACCGGGTCGGCATCATTGTTCCAGGCCTGGCGAACATAGGTCATGATCGCCGCGAGGTCGGCATCCTTCCGAAAAGGAGCCGCCGGCATCGACTGGTCATAGATCCGACCGTGGACCTCGATCCGACCCTGAAGGCCGTGCATGAGGATTCGAGCGAGGCGTTCGGGGCTTCCCGTGACGAACGGACTCTCATCGAGCGGGGGGTAGACCGGGGGAAGTCCGCGACCATTCGCCTGGTGGCACGTCATGCAGTGAGCGAACAGTGATCGACCACGGGAGATCAACCCCGCGGAAGACGTGTCGTAATCGACGAGCTGCTCGATTCCCGGGCGTCCGGGCCAGGCCAGGGTCGGATCGATCTTCCGCGCGGCACTGGTGATTCTCGGATCACAATCGCCCGGACCCGCAGAGAGAACCGCGGACCATCCCACCGGCTCACCACGAAGATCCATGCGTCGAGGCTTCTTCGAGTCAGGCTTGGTCCGTGCCGAGACCCGGTCGATGATGATCAGGCTCGATCCGATCGAATTCTCCGACCATTCGGTCGCCAACGCGAGTAGCGCCGTGGCGTCGTCCGAACCCCGACGTTGAAGCATCGCGTCGATCATTTCAGTCAGGACCTGGCGCTGAGCCGCACCGCCCCGACCAAGCCAACCATTCCGAACCGGATCGCCTTGAACCCGCAGCATCTGGATCTCTCGACCCGCGATTCCTGCGAGCACCGCCTTGCGGATACCGGCATCCGCGACATCCCTGGCCAACACCCCGTCAAGCGCCGGAAGGGCTTCGGCGGATGGAAGCGAGCCGATCGAAAGAACCGCCTGCATCCGAACACGTGGTTGTCCGTCCTGCGAAAGGTCTTCCAGAATGCCCACCGCCAGATGCGGAGGGAGTGATTCCGCCACTCGAGCCGCGTGCTCCCGGATCAGAGGATCATCATCGCCGGCTGCCGAGGCGATCAATGAGGAGTCGACGCGATCGATTCCCTCCAACGTCCACATCGCTTGAAGGCGACGGGCGACGGGAAGATCGGAATCGAGCACCAGATCCCGAAGTCCGTTCTCGACCGAGATCGCTTCTCGTTCGACCAGGAGTCGCTGGGCGACATCCCGGACCGCACCATTGTCCTCATCGCGAAGCAGGGTCACCAATGCAGCATCATCAAGGGCAGCCAGATCACGACGCGGTACAACGGCCGGAGCGTCCTCGTCCACGATTCGCCAGATACGGCCCAGTCCGACCGGCGCCGCGAGACCACGATCTTCGACCTGCTTCCGAAGCCAGGTCGTCATGTAGATCCGATGTTGAACGACACCGCGACCGAAATCCACGACGTAGAGGGCACCATCGGGGCCGGTCAGGAGGTTGACCGGTCGAAACCGCTCATCCGTCGATGCGAGGAATTCCTCGCGCTCGTAGGTCGGCGTCGCGACCGGAACCCCGTCCTGATCGTTCAGTTCGTATCTCTTGACGAGATTGCCTGCGGTTTCGCACACGAACGCATCACCCACCGCATCACGAATCGATGTACCCCGAAAGATCTCCGGTCCGCAGGCCGCCGTGAATGACTGGAGAGTTCCGTCTTCGCGAAGGGTTCGACTCTGATAGCCGCGATTGACCCCGGGGTTCGGTCGGACGGGCCAGGTCGAACGATCCCTCGCCGCTCGCCGGGGGACGCCGGGGAGACCGCCCGCCTCCGGATTTCTAGCCGCGTAGTGCTTCGGGAACGAATCATGAATGAGTGGGTCGCTGTTCGGTGAATAGAAGAGTCGCCCCTGATCGTCCCTGGCCACTCCCCACTGCCCATGACCCGGAACCCGTCGGGTCTCCACGTCGAGACTTCCATCCTCGCGTCGATGGAATCGGAATGACTGATGGTGCTGTGATGTCTCGTACCAGTTGTCTATTCCGTACCGAAGTCCGTTTCCCGCATGCTCGGGATTCCCGATGCCCTTGAACCCCGCGACCAGAACCTGGGCGTGATCGGCCCGACCATCACCATCCAGATCCCGGCAGTAGAGAAGGTTGGGTGGTTCCACCACCAGCAGCCCGTCGAAGGCCGGTGCGATCGCACGGGGAAGGACCATCTGATCCAGAAAAACGGTTGAAGCGTCCATCGTGCCGTCACCATCGAGGTCTCGAAGGCGAACGATTCGACCGATGGGGGCCTCCTCGCCATGGCCGTCGGCATCCGGCATGTAGCCGCGCATCTCGCAGACCCAGAGATCACCGGATGCATCGAAGACCGCTTGAACCGGATCGCCGATCATCGGCTCGGATGCCACCAGTTCGATGCGATGACCCGGTTGAAGACTGAACGCCGCCTTCGATTCCTCGGGAGACAAAGGGGGTGAGGGTGGAAGTCTCCACGCCTCGGGGAGATCTCGTTGCAGCTCGCCGGCTCGATCACCATTCTGGGCGAAGGCCTGCGCACCAGACATGAAGATGATCGCGGCACCAAGGACCGGCAAGGAAGATCGTGTGGGATCAGTCATCACCTCAGTCTAGAGGGATGGTGGATCGAATCCGAATCAAGAGACGTTCTTCCGGATTGCCCGGCACCGGTATCCTCAACACCATGAATCGAAATCAATCTTCATCCCGGCCGTCGATCCTGATGCTCGCCTTCGTCTGGGCCTTTCTCGCGGGCGTGGTTGAAGCACAGGAAACCGTCCCCGCTTCTCCGGAAGAGGTGGTCGATCGTCCGTGGTGGCGATTCCTAGAGACCGAGCCTCTGCTTCCCGAAACGCTTGGCGCGAACGGACTCCCGACCGGCTGGGTGTCCGTCGGTGGTGACGCCCGATATGAAATCGAAGTGGGTGAGGACGGCGAAACCATCCTTCGTGGAATCGGTGGTGGACCACGTAACACCTTCCTCGTCGATCCTCGAATCACCGGGGACTTCCTCCTTGAATTCGAGGTTCTGATCGATCGAGGAGGAGGGAACTCCGGCGTGCAGATCCGCAGCGCGGTCGAAACCGATCGCATGTTCGGCTACCAGATCGAAATCGACCCGTCGGAGCGATCCTGGTCCGGAGGGCTGTACGACGAGGGACGACGAGGATGGCTGGCCTCGCTGGAAGACAGCATCGAGGCAAGGGATTCATTCGTACCCGGCCGCTGGAATCGCTACACGGTGCTTGCCGTCGGTCCTCGAATCCGGACCTGGATCAACGACGTGCCCGCGGTCGATCACGTCGACTTCATGGATTCACAAGGGCGGATCGGCCTTCAAGTCCACTCTGGTCATTGTGATGTGCGCTGGCGACGGCTTCGCATTGCAGACCTTGGCGTTCGCACCCCGAAGAGCGTCATCACACCCGGGAATCTCTCGGGAGTGGATGTGGATCCCCAGGATGGGATGAAACCCGGCGACGGGAGCTTCGATCCCTCCGTGGAGGGCGTGACGGTGACGGTCACCGAGCCGATGCCGGAAGCACCATCCGGGTTCGACCTGAGCGCGACCATTCGTCGGGGCGCGGTTCGCATCGAGTTGGGAGATGTCGAGAACGGTCCGGGGTACGTGCTCACCGTCCCGGGACCACTTGGTCGACCGGGCAAGCCGGGCATGATCCGGATTCGTCGAAGCCCGGACTCGATGCGGGTGTTCGTCGACGATGTACCAATGGTTCCGGGTCCTCCGAATCTCGAAGGCCCCCTCATGATCTCGATCGAGATCGACGGCGGC
>MDTG01029122.1_pt1 | contig 15265 bp, 13 predicted proteins | sample 811421 | NCBI WGS metagenome assembly MDTG01 (sample SAMN05326645, study PRJNA326480) | marine metagenome | isolation source: seawater | place: Pacific Ocean: South East | collected 2011
GCACATACACACCATTTATCTCCATCTTTCAATCCAGGAAAACCAAATTCTGGATGTGGTGTGATTAAATCATTACCAGCTTCTTTACACCATTTTAAAAATTCATCATTTACTTTTACACAAACAGTATGAAGTCCGTGGTCATTTTTATCCGTATTACAACAACAATCTCTAAACCAACCAGTCATCGGTTCTGTTGAACAGCTTTCTAAATTTTCGCCTAATACGTTTTTTTGTTTGGTCATTATAAATTTATTGCGTCCAATAATCTCTCTTTAAAATACTCTTCTAAAGAACAATTGCATGTAATAATAAATTTATCATTTAGATGATAAATTGAACAATCAATCTTTGCTACTAAAGTCTGAGCCATTGATAAATTGGGAAATTTTTTAATTCTAAAATCAAAATGAGTTAATTTATTCAAATAATAATTTTTATCCTTTCCCGAAATTTCAAAATAAACTTGTCCATATGAATAATCTGATGCTAATATTTCTTCGTGAGAATTAAAGTTTGAAATCATTTTTAAGACTTCTTTGTGCTCTTTTATATCTAAATAAAATAGATTCCATTGATCAAATGAATGCTTAGCTAATAAAAATTTATCATTTTGCGTAATTTTTAAATTTTCTGGCGGAAGAGATAGTGACATCTCTTTATTAATAATTTCTTTAAATTTTTCATCGCCTTTACCTCTTAAAATAATTTGATGTAAATCTTTTTGAAATACGTCTAATCCCCGAAGCGAATATAGTTCTTTCATGATAACAGCCTTTTGTTTTTTGGATCGAGAAATACTGGATTGACAATTTCAACTGGAATTGTTTCAGACTTTGACGGATCTGAGACATATACTTTTTTTCCCATTAACTTTTTCCCCCCTTTTACTAAAGCCATTGCAACGAAATGTTTTAAATTTGGACTATGATAGCTAGATGTAACATGGCCAAGATATTCAATTGGTGTCTCTACTTTTTTGGGTAACTTATTTATTTCTAAAATATGCTGGCCTTCTAAAATTTTTTTATTTTTATCTAGTGCAAGGATGCCAACTAATTGTTTTCTGTCCTCTCTAGCTGTATCAAATCTAGATAAAGATCTTTTTCCTATAAAGTCTTTTTTATTTTTTCCAATCATCCAATTTAGATTTAGATCTATAGGAGTAACAGTTCCGTCTGTATCTTGACCAACTACAATATATCCTTTTTCAGCTCGTAAGAGGTGCATAGTTTCTGTTCCGTAGGGAACTAAACCTAAATTTTTTCCACTATGAAATATTTTTTTCCAAAGTTCTAAGGCATACTTTGGAGGTATATAGATCTCATAACCCAACTCACCAGTAAAACTTGCTCGCATAATTCTTACTTCGGTGTCTAAATATTTAAAATTATTAAATGTCATAAAAGGAAATTTTTCATTACTGAAATCGATATTGCTAAAAACTTTTCTCATAATAGCTCTGGATTTTGGTCCACTAATATTAAATGTTGAAAACTGTTCAGTTATTGAGTTCATATACACCTCTAGGTGAGGCCATTCTGTTTGGGCATACTCTTCCATATCAGCCAGAACTTTGGGTGCACCACCTGTTGTAGTGGTAGCAATAAAATGTTGATCATTAATTTTACTTACTATTCCATCGTCTTTGATCATTCCATCTTCTCCTAGCATCAAAACATATCTAGAAGTCATAGGTTTCATTTTTGTGAAAGCATTTGTGTACATTAGATTCATAAACTCTAAAGCATCTTTTCCTTTCACCTCTATTTTTCCCAGTGTACTCCCATCTAAAATTCCAGCAGACTCTCTTACTTGTTTTGACTCTCTTTGAACTGCTTGATGCATAGTTTCTCCTTTTTTGTTCTTAAAATACCAAGGTCTTTTCCACTGTCCTACATCCTCAAAAACTGCATTATTGTCAATATGCCAAGAGTGAATGGGTGTTTTTCTTTTGGGATCATAAAACTCATAAGTGTTTCTCCCGGCAATAGCCGAAAAACTTAAAGGAGCATAAGGAGGTCTGTAAATTGTGGTACCAACTTCCTCTACACTTTTATTTAATATTTTTGATACAATGCCCAAAGAATTTATACTGCTTATTTTGCCTTGGTCAGTTCCCATACTATTAGTTGTGAAACGCTTTAAATGTTCTATACGATCAAAGCCTTCGGTTATAGCTTGTCTTAAATCTTTAACAGTCACATCATTTTGAATATCAATAAAAGATTTAGACCATAAAGACTCTTTTTCAGGTTTAATATCCCAAATTTCACTAATGTTATAATCATTTTCAACATTAGAAATAATTCCAATTTTAGTGTCATTTACTCCTTTTAAAAAATTCAATTTATTTTTAATTTCATCGTTTAATTTTTGAAAATTAAAATTTCCACTAGCTGATCCAATTACAATAGTATTTTGAAAAGCTTTGTCAGGTTTAAAGGTAAAAAGATTATCGTCCCACTTTATAAGCCCTTTCGATTGAGTAAATAAATTTACATCTGGATTTATACCTCCAGATACACAAAGCATATTAGTTTTTAGTTTTATAATATTGCCTTTATGTCTTATAAAAGCCTCTCTAATAATATTTCTTCCATCACAACCCTCCACTTCAGCTCCAGTATAAAATGGAATATTATTATTTTTTAGATAGTCTAAGGTACTTTTTTCAATTGAGTTTTCTTCTCTATTGTCAACATATGCTGAAGGTTTGCAATTTAATTCAACAAGTGATTTTAAAAGACTAAAAGTTGATGAATTATTAGTGAAAATTATAGGATTGGTTTCAGGAACAACTCCATATCTATGAATAAATTTTTCAAATGAACCAGCTAACATAACACCTGGAAGATCATTATTTCTAAACGATAAAATTCTTTCAATATATCCGTTTGCCAAAATTGTGTGTTGGGTTCTAATTTTATGTAAAACGAGTTCGGGTTTGTAATTTGGAGGTAAGCTTCCTACTGCTTTATCTTCTAATGCTATCAAATGATTACTGTAATTATAAGATGAGACTGTTGTGTCTTTTAAAATCTTAATATTTTTTGATTTTGAAATTAAATCTTCAGTTTTTTTTATCCATTCAATTGTATTTAAACCATTAATTTCTTTAATTTTTTTTGAATTGTTTAGTATTCCTCCTAAAAAACTATCTTGTTCGATAATCAAAACATCATAATTTGTGTCAATAAACTTTGATGCTGCTATAAGTCCGCTTATACCACCACCAACTATTACAACATCAACATTGTGATGATGATGGGTGCTTTTAGATCTAAATTCTTTTGGAGGTTTTCCAAGGCCAGCTGTTTTTCTAATAATAGGCTCATAAATTTTTTTCCAAAACCCCTTGGGACCCATAAAAGTTTTATAATAAAAACCTGCAGAAAATATTGGAGATAACAAGTTGTTGACTGCACCTATGTCCATTTTAAGTGAAGGCCATCGATTTTGACTTTCAACTATCATTCCTTCATAAATTTTTTTAACAGTAGCTCTTGCATTTGGTTCATTGTGCTCACTTATTATTTGAACTAGAGCATTAGGTTCCTCAATGCCGCAAGTGTATATTCCTCTTGGTCTATGATATTTGAAGCTTCTTCCAACTAAATTTATATTATTTCTCAGTAAAGCTGAGGCAATTGTATCTCCTTTAAAACCAGTTATTTTTTTGCCATCAAAAGTAAATGAAACTTTTTGGCTACTAATTAAGTGAAAGCTCTTTGTGTTATTGATTGATCTCATTTTTTTACAGTAAAATTTCCTGATCCTAGCTCAGGTTCTCCTGAAGGAGTTTTAAGATTATTAGTGAATTCTGCCAAAATGGGAGGTTTTTCATTTAATTTATATGTTTTTAGTATTTCATCGGTTGAGGTATTTCTCACAGCGTTAAACCATTTTCTGCAACCGTGCGAATGTACCCAACGTTCAAAGAAGATTCCTTTTGGATTTGAGCGTACAAATACATATTCCGACCATTCTTTATCATTTAATTTTTCTGGATCACTGGGTCTTGCTACGTGTGCTTGACCGCCATTCGAAAACTCGGATTGATCTCTTTCTCCACAATATGGGCAATTTATTATAAGCATATTTTAGTGTGCTACTGCAGCAGCTCCATGTTCATCAACCAACCTTCCAGTTACGAATCTATCTAAACTAAATGCTGCATTGATTTTATGAGGATTGTCATTTGCAATTGTATAAGCAAAAACATTCGCACTACCTGGGGTGGCTTTAAAACCGCCTGTTCCCCATCCACAATTAAAATATAATCCTTTAACGTCACATTTGCTTATTATTGGGCTAGCGTCAGGACATATATCGACTATCCCGCCCCACTGACGTAACATTTTCATTTTTCCAAATATTGGATAAAGTTCAACTATGGCTCTTATAGTTTCCTCAATAACATCATACCCTCCTCTTTGAGTAAATGAATTGTATCCGTCTGTGCCTGCTCCTATAACTAACTCCCCTTTATCAGATTGACTTACGTAAGCATGTACCGCGTTTGACATCACAACAGTGTTAATAACTGGTTTAATGGGTTCAGAAACCAAAGCTTGTAAAGGCCTACTTTGCAAAGGTAATCTTACCCCGGCAGTTGCAGCCAATATACTTGTATGTCCTGAAGCAACAATTCCAATTTTTTTTGACTCAATAAATCCTTGTGAAGTTTCAACTCCTTCTACTTGACCATTTTTAGTTCTTATTCCTTTAACTTCACAGTTTTGTATAATATCTACTCCCATTTCATCTGCACGCATTGCAAAGCCCCAAGCCACAGCATCATGACGTGCTACCCCACCTCTTGGTTGATACGATGCTCCAAGCACAGGGTATCTTAGATTGTCAGTATTCATTATTGGGACTAGTTTTTTAATTTCACCAGTATCGATCCATCTAGAGTCAAGACCGTTTAATCTGTTAGCACACATTCTTCTTTTTATTTCTTTTATATCGTGTTCGTTGTGAGCTAAGTTTAAAACCCCTCTTTGACTGAACATAACATTATAATTTAAATCTCTAGATAAATTCTCCCAAAGTTTTAGAGAATGATCGTAAAGAAGAGCGCTTTCATCCCAAAGATAATTTGACCTGATTATGGTTGTGTTTCTTCCAGTATTACCGCAACCTAACCAACCTTTTTCGATTACAGCTATATTTTTAAATCCATGTTCTTTTGCTAGATAGTAAGCAGTGCCAAGACCATGCCCGCCGCCTCCGACAATAATGATATCATAAGATTTTTTTGGTTCAGGACTACGCCACATCTTTTGCCATTTCTCATGGTTAGAGATAGTGTTTTTGAGAATATTAAATATGGAGTACTTTTTTTTCACAGAGGAAAATAACAAAAAAAAATGAAGTCAGCTAGTTCTTGTTTTAATTTAGATTTTTAACTTTTGACAAACTTTGAATTCTGGCTTTGATTACCTGACACAAATCAGCATCAATAGGTTCTAAAAATTCTACGCAGGGTTGTATTTTATTTTCTGAGATTTTTTTCTTTTCTCTTTGTTCTTCTGCATAAGACAAAGCATGTTTCAGTGGAGTTTTGCCAGTTTTTTTCTTAACGCCATAACTAACTGCAGAATTAACAGTTGATTGAACAATTTTACCATCAATCGCACCGCTCCCAATGGCAGCCATGTATTCGGCACATCCATTTAAAAAAACAAAAGCAAATAAAAAACAAATAATTTTTTTCATACTTCTCCAATATCGTTTGCTTTATTTCATTCTAAACAAAATGTAAAAACAAATCTCCCTGTTAATGAAACTTTAACAAATTCAATCATTAATTGTAAGAGAAAAATACCCTTAGATTTAGGGGTTTATCGGGAGTTTTTTATTGGATAAATAAATGCCTGCTATTATAAAAATTGCTCCGACAAAATGGTACATTTCAAATTTTTCTTTAAAAATAATAATTGCCATAAGAGCGCTGAATAGAGGCATTAACTGTATAAACATTGTTGCTCTATTGGGACCAATTAACTGAACTCCTTTTTGCCAACAGTAATAAGCACCTATTGCGGGAAACATTACTACATAAAGAAGAATTAAAAAAAATTCTGAGTTAAAATTTACTTCTAAACCTATTGATTTTTCATAGTAAAATTGTGGTATCAAGAAAAGTATTCCTACAGAAACCATTAGCTGTATAAGAGAAAACTGAGAAAATTTAAATTTATTTTTTTTAAGTAGAGTTGAATAAAGAGACCAGGTAATTACACAAACTAACATCCATAGGTCACCCTTATTAAAACTTAAAGAAATAATTTTTTGGACATCACCATTAGAAATTATTGATCCAATTCCTATAATTGACAAAAATAGTCCAAATAATTGAAAAATATTTGTTTTTTCAATTCTCATTAATGATGAAAGAACTATTGTAGCAGCTGGAATAGCTGCAAGCATTAAAACAGCATTAATTACTTGTGTATAGTTAAGAGCGAAATAGACAACAGAATTAAAAGTACTTATTGTGATTACTCCCATAAAACTAATCATAAGCCAATTTTTTTTAATATAAGGTATGCTATTGGAGATTTCTTTATAGGTAAAAGGTATTAAAATAAACCAAACTGAAATCCATCTGAAAACGTTAAGAGTTAAGGGAGGAATTTGAAATAGTGATGCAAATTTTCCAACTATGAAGTTGCCAGACCAAAACAAGGCAGCCAATATTAGAAATAGATAAGCTAAATAATCTTTTTTCAAATTTTTCCTAATTAAATCTTGAGGAGCTATAAGGAGATAAATCTAAATTTGTTTTTTCTTCCATAATAAGTCCTGAGATAATTTTGCCTGTTATTGCGCCCAAAGTCCAGCCTAAATGATGATGTCCAAACGCATAAATAATATTTTTATTTTTTAAAGAAGGACCCATAACTGGAAGAAAATCTGGTAATGTTGGTCTAAAGCCTAACCATTCATCTTGATGTTTATCAAGCTGAGGTAAAAGTTCTTTTGCACATCTTACTACATAATCAATTCTTTTTTTTGAAGGCGGATTTTTAAGTCCTCCAAGTTCAACGGTGCCCACAGCCCTTAAACCTTGGTTCATAGGTGTCATACCAAAACCTCTATCTAAAAAAATTACAGGTCGCTTTATTAAATGAGCCATATTTTGGAAATGAACATGATAACCTCTCTCAGTATCTAAAGGTATTTTTTCCTCTAGTTGGTCTGTTAAAGACTTAGAGAACGCTCCACAAGCAATAACTCCTTTTTCAAACTTATATTCTTTTTGCTCTGTTTTTATATTCACTTTATCTTTATCAACCTGTATTAAATTTTTAACATCTTTTTTAATAAATTTTCCGCCTCTTTTAATGTACTGTTCAAATATTTTTTTTGTAATTCCTTGAGGGTCTCTTGCATGAATAGCATCTTCATAAAAAATTCCTTCATGAAATACGGGATTTAAGTTTGGTTCTAAATCTAAGACCTCGTCTTTGGTCAAAAGTTTTTGTTTAATGCCAAGTTCTTCTCTTACTTTAATTTCTAATTTTCTGCTTTTAAGATTATCCTTGGTCCAAATATAAATAATTCCATTCCTTTCAACCAAATTTGTCATGTCTATCTCTTGAAAAATTTCTTCATAAGCATCCATGGATAAATTTAAAATTTGATGCATATATTTAGCCGTGTGCATCATAGATTTTTTATTACATGATTTTAGATAACGAAAGATCCACGGAATCATTTTAGGTATATAATTCCATTTTAAAGCCAAAGGACCATATGAGCTAAAAAGCATTTTAGGAACATCATATAAAACGTCTGGTCGATTTAGCTGTAATACAGCGTAAGGAGAAAAATGCCCTGCATTTCCATAAGAGGTCATTGATCCAGGATCGTTTCTATCGAAAATTGTTACTTCGACCCCTTTTTTAATCAATTGAAGACCAACACATACACCTTGTATGCCTGCTCCAACTATTCCAACAGATTTACATTTGTAATTTTCCATACAAACTTATATTCCAAACTTTAATTAATTTGTAGTGCGTTAGATTATACTAAAACTTCTTTTGTATCTTTATTTACTACAGTAGAGGGCTTACCGTTTTTCTTTGATTTTTTGTCATCAGATGATTTTTTAGAGAATAGAAAGTCGCCAGCTGATCTTGATTCTTTTTTGCCGGCTCCTGATGATTTCTTAATGTAGCCTTCTATGTCAGCTCCATCTTCTGTTCTAAGATTTTGAGAAAATTCAATATCACCCTTAACAACTCCTGTACTACCTATCACAACATTTTCAGCAGATATCTTGCCATCCAAGTGTCCAAAAACCTCTACTCTATCAGCTTCAATCTCTCCTGAGATTGATCCTGTATCTTTAATGACTACTTCTTTTGAAATTACCGGTCCTTTAATTAAACCTGCTATGTCTATTGAGCCTGAGCTATTTACAGTACCGTCAATACTGACAGTTTCACTAATTAAAGATCTCTCAGTATCTTTTCTTTCTCCAACTTTTTTTTTATCTGATCCAAACATTTTGTTTATTTTTTAAATCTAACCATCATAAATAGAAATAAACAAGTACTAATTATATTTTTTTATTATCCAAAATAGGTCTAATTTACTAGTTTACTGGTACATCTTTATAAATTTTGCAAGACATTACGATACCCAATCCGAACATTATAGCCATCATTGAAGAACCTCCGTAGGACATAATTGGCAAAGGGGCTCCAACAATTGGCAATAAGCCTAAAACCATACCCATATTCACTACAACATAGATAAAGAACGCTGTTCCAAACCCATAACAAAACAATTTTCCAAAATTACTTCTTGTTAAATGTCCTATGCGTATAATTCTAGAGATTATCAAAAAATACAATAATAATATTGAAACTGAGCCAAAAAAACCAAATTCCTCTGAAAATAAAGTAAAAATAAAATCAGTATGTTTTTCAGGCAGAAAATCCAAATAACTTTGTGATCCATTTAAAAATCCTTTTCCAAAAAAGCCGCCAGATCCAATTGCTATTTTGGACTGAATAATTTGATATCCAGCTCCCAAAGGATCCCTATCGGGATTTAAAAAAGTAAGAATTCTAGCTTTCTGGTAAGGTTTAAGAAAAGAAATTGCAATAGGAGCTAGAGATATAAAGAGTATAGAAGCATATGCAAAAAATTTAATTCTTACTCCAGCTAACCATACAACTACTATTCCTCCAGCAGCTATCAATACTGCTGTCCCAAGATCAGGCTGAGTGATTACAAGTAAAACAGGTGCTATTAATACTACTATAGGTAAAAATAAATATTTTACTTTATTAACATCATTAGTAGGTATCCTATGATAATATTTAGCCAAAAACATAATTAAACCAACTTTCATTAATTCAGAGGGTTGAAGATTAATAATATAGAGATTTATCCATCTTTGTGAACCTGAAGACGTTAAACCAAAATATTTAACACCCAGTAAAAGAATAAAAAAAATAATATAAAGAAATATGCTTGAGCGAAACCATACTTTTAAGTCAAAGAATGAAACTACAAAAAATAAAAAAAAGAAAACTATAAATCTTACTATATGACTTTTAGTATGGTAGTCAAAATTCCCTCCTGCGGTAGAATACATTGCAAACATACTGATAACTCCAAGTATTAAAATAGAAAATAGCAATATATAATCGATAGAATAAATTTTTTCTTTGAATGATAATGAAGATTGAATTGACCTAGAAGTAAACATAGTTTTTATATTTCCTTGCCTATTTCGTTAGTTTGTAACTCTCTTAAATTATCTCTCTCTAATACTTTTTTAATTACTTTTTTTGCTATTGGAGCCGCAGCTCTACTTCCGGAACCGCCATGTTCTATAATTACACTAATTGCATATTTTGGTTTGTCATATGGTGCGAAAGCTATAAATAATGCATGATCTCTGTCCTCATATTTTAAATCATCTTGCTTAACTTCTTTTTCTCTTTGTTCAATTGTAAACCTTTTAACCTGAGAAGAACCGGTCTTTCCAGCAAAAATAAAATTTTTATCTGTGAGCCTTGATCTATAGGATGTTCCGCCAGCTTCGTTAGTAGATGCAAACATAGCATCTTTTACAAAATTAATATTTTCTTGATTCTTAAACAGAGGATTAATATTAAAATTTGAAATAAGCAGATCAATTGGCAAAGGATCTTCGGGGTGTTCATTTCTATATTTAATATATTCTTTCAGCCTATTTCTATTGTTATCATAATCTAATAAAACTCTCGGTTTGATTTGATAGCCTCCATTTGCTAACTGCGCCGTCATACGACAGAGTTGGATTGGTGTACTCTGAAAATAGCCCTGTCCAATACCAGAGTGAAGGGTTTCACCTAGATACCAGTTCGCACCAATGTATTTCTTTTTCCAGGTAGTATTAGGCACTACACCAGATCTTTCTTCTTTGAATCCATCTAAAACTTTTTCACCCAAACCAAATTTTTTTGAGGTTTCTGATAATCTATCCACACCGAGTCTTCTTGCTATTTCATAAAAATATACATCGCAAGATCTTTTAATTGCGCTCCTCATATTCATAAAGCCATGACCTTTTTTTTCCCAGCAGTGAAACTTTTCTCCATATAGTTCAATAGAGCCTTTACAATTAACCGTAAGATTAGGGTTTACTATGTCGTTTTCTAAAGCACTTAAGGCAACAAGCGTTTTAATAGTGGAACCTGGCGGATAAAGGCCAGCTATAGCTTTATTAATCAGAGGTTTGTCTCTATGTTTCAGCAAATGATTCCAGCTTTTTTGATCAATACCATGGACAAACAAATTTGGGTCATAAGTCGGTGAAGAAACCATTGATATGATGTCTCCATTATAAATGTCCATCACACATACTGCTCCACTAACGTTGGTCAATAAACTTGAAGTAAAGTTTTGGACTTCTAAATCTATTGTTGTCTTAAAACTTTTTCCTGCCTTGCCCTCATCAAGTTTTATTTGACGTATTCTTTTTCCATAAGCGTTTACTTCATATCTTTGAAAGCCTACTTCACCTATAATATTCTCATCTAATTTACTTTCCAAACCAGTTTTTCCTACCGCGATACCAGTTACAGACATTTCTCTTAAATACTCTTTCTCTCTCAATTCTTTAGCGCTAACTTGAGATACATAGCCTACAACATGAGAAGTAGATTGATGGGAGTAAAGTCTTGCAACTGATACAAGCGGTTCTACGCCTTGTAATTCATGCAAGAATAAATTTACTCTTGAAAACTCAGACCAGGTCAAATTTTCTGAAACAATAATAGGTTCCCAAGGTTTTTGTTTACTTATTTTATTTTTTAAAGTTGCTATTTTTCCATCTGACAGATTAAGAATTTTTTTTAATCTAAAAAATAATATCTCTATATTTGAAGTATTTTCCGGAGTTATGTGTAATTGATAAACTTTTTTGTTTGATGCTATCTCTTTATTAAAATAATCTCTGATAATTCCTCTTTTCGGAGCTAATCTCCACTCTCTAAATCTATTTTTATCAGCTAATGTCATGTATTTTTTACTTTCATTGATCTGGAGAGAGACTAGCCTACCGAAAATTCCTGCGAAAATTACAACTTTTGCTGCTGAAATCACAAACATTCTTCTGCTAATTAACTTTGATTTATTAATGGTTCCTGAAGAAGTACTAATCATTTCTGTGTATTCCTGTTAAAATTCCATACCAATTAAAAATAACCCAAAACAACGGATAAAATAAAAAGGTAAAGAGTGAATTATAAAATAAACTGGAGTATGTTATAGAAATTTCAGAAAAATTAGATATCAGTAATAAATAAGTTAAGTTTGCAAAAAATATTGCTATTATAAATGTGAACCAGTCGGTAAATAAAGTCATTTTTACAGTAACGTTTTTAATATAAATCGCTACAAAAGCTGTGACCAAATAAGTTAATGGGCTTGTTCCCATAGGCAAACCCATAATAATGTCATTTATAATTCCAGCAAAAAAAACGTGTCCGTTACCTAGTAAAGGTGGATCCCTAAGCATCCAGTAATAAATAATTACAAATTGTAGATTGAAAGATAATATTGTGAAATAGTTGCTAAATTCAGTATCTAATTCTGTTATAGCAAAAAAATACAAAAGGATTAATGGACCTAAATTCACAAATTGTCTTTTAAAATTTCTAAAAATAATTGCCATATTAAAATTTATTGCTTTCTGAATTAGTTAAAATTACATGAACAAACGATAATTGATTAGAGTCCGAAAATAATTTTACCTTCACTTCATTATTTTCAAAAAACATTTTTCCAATTGGGATTCCATTTGGAAAAATTCCATCTTTTCCAGAGGTATAAACAGTTGAATTATCTTCTAACTCAAATCCCTCTGGCAAATACTCTAATTTGGGATGCTCATCGCCAGAGCCTGATAAAATTGCGTGCAAAGCAGAATTACCAACAATAATTGGTATTTTGCTATTCAAATCATTTAGTAACAAAATTCTTGAGGATAAATAATTAACTTCAACTACTCTACCTGCTAAATAATTTTGATCAAGAACAGGCATCCCTTTTCTAATACCGGATCTACTTCCTTTGTTTAAAATAAGTGATTTTAAAAAGGGACTTTCTTTATCTAATAAAACTTTTGCAGAAACATTATCAATAATATTAGATTCTAAAACTTGCTGGGATGAATCAACCGCTTTTTTTAAATTTTTATTTTCTGTTAATAAAAATTCATTCTGAAAATTCTTTTTCTTAAATTCTTTAAGTTCTTCTTTTAAAATTTTATTTTCTTGATAAGTAAATATATGATCTTGAGTTTTATCTTTAAGAAAAGTGACAAATTTAATAGGAGAAGTAGCTATAGAAGAAGTTAAATAAATTCCATCGTTTAATAACGATCTCGTTTTATCCATAATTTTACTAGGAAAACTGTCTAGAAAAAAAATTAGAATAGAAAGGCAAATTAAAAAAAATAAAGAAAATTTTTGTTTCGCCCCCCTTTGTAAGAGGGCTGAACGAATTACTATGCCAAAATCATCTCTACTTGCAGACATCTAAATTTATTTATTAAATTAATACTCAGATAACATAGTTGAGAATAATTCTTCATTCTCTAAAGCTTTTCCGGTTCCTACTGCAACACATGAAAGAGGATCGTCAGCAATAGTAACAGGCAAACCTGTATCCCTAGATATCAATTTATCAATATTTCTCAACAATGATCCTCCGCCAGTTAAAACTAAGCCCATGTCTACTAAGTCTGCAGAAAGTTCAGGAGGTGTGTTTTCTAAAGCTTCTTTTATTCCTGCAAGCATTTGATTTAATATCGGCATCAATGCTTCACAAGCATCCTCTTCGGTTAATGCGATTTCTTTTGGCGTCCCAGATCTAATATCCCTTCCTTTCATTAAAAATGTATTATTAGAAGTTGGTACTGCAGTTCCTATTTCTTTTTTAATTTTTTCTGCAGTTGAGTCACCAACCAATAGATTAAATTTTTTTCTCATATAATTGATTATTGAAATATCCATAGCGTCTCCAGCAACTCTTAATGATTTTGAGTAAACCACACCACCTAAAGACATAACTGCTATTTCTGTAGTACCACCGCCTATATCAATTACCATAGAGCCAGTTGCCTCTGATATTGGTAAACCAGCTCCTATTGCCGCTGCGATTGGTTCTTCAATAAGTTGAACCTTTCTAGCTCCTGCAGCAAGTGCTGAGTCTTGAATTGCTTTTCTTTCAACTGGTGTTGAGCCTGTAGGTACGCAAATTAAAATTCTCGGGTTAGCAAAAGCTGCTTTCTTATGAACTTTTTTGATGAAATGCTTTATCATTTCTTCAGTTACAATAAAGTCAGCTATTACACCATCTTTAAGTGGTCTTATTGCTTGAATATTACCAGGTGTTCTACCTAACATAGTTTTTGCTTCATCTCCTACTGCTAAAACCGATTTTTTTCCTCCATCATTTATCACAGCAACAACTGATGGTTCGTTTAGAACAACGCCTTGCCCCTTTAATACAACTAAAGTGTTGGCAGTCCCTAAATCGATAGCCATATCTTGTGACCACATCGATGATAAACTTTTCATTTTAAACATTTTATATTCCTTTCATTTTTTGTTTTTTTTGACTTGAAGTTAAATTTGTTGACGGTGGAGCAGTTTTTTTCCTTTTAATTATCATCTTATTTAATGAGTTTAAATATGCGTTTGCTGATGCAACTAAAGTATCTGTGTCTGCAGCTTGGCCAACAGTAGTTTTTCCGTTTTCTTCTATTCTAACGCTTACAGTAGCTTGAGCATCGGTACCTTCTGTAACTGCATGAACTTGGTAAAGTTGGAGATTTACATCATGAGGATATAATTTTTTAATACACTTGAAAATTGCATCAACTGGTCCATCTCCACTTTCTGATGCTTTTTTTATTTCACCATAAACCTCTAAAGTCATATCAGCTTTTTGTGGTTCTCCTGTGCCAGCAAATACTTTTAGAGATTTTAATTTAATTACGTTCTCTTCTTTTATTAAGCTATCATCTACTAAAGCCGCTATATCTTCATCGTAGATGTGTTTCTTTTTGTCTGCTAAAACTTTAAATTTACCAAAAGCCGTTTGAATAACATCATCAGTTACACCACTGTAACCAAGATCGTTTAATTTATCTTTAAAAGCATGTCTTCCTGAATGTTTTCCCATAACAAGAGAAGTCTTCTTAACACCTACACTCTCGGGTGTCATAATTTCATAAGTATTTCTATTTTTTAACATACCGTCTTGGTGAATACCTGATTCATGTGCAAAAGCATTTTTTCCAACTATAGCTTTATTGAATTGGACAGGAAAACCAGTTGCGTTAGAAACAACTTTTGATGCTTTGCTCAATAATTTAGTATTAATACCTGTTGAAAATGGCATTAGGTCTGGTCTAGTTTTCATAGCCATTACTATTTCTTCAAGAGCTGCATTACCTGCTCTTTCTCCAATCCCGTTTATTGTGCATTCAACTTGCCTGGCTCCTGCTGATACACCTGCTAAAGAATTTGCAACTGCTAATCCTAGGTCATTATGAGTATGAGTAGATAAAATTGCTTTATCTATATTTGGAACTTTGTTTAATAAAGTAGAAATAATTTTTGTATATTCGGAAGGAACTGTGTAACCAACAGTATCAGGAATATTAATTGTTTTTGCTCCACATTTAATTGCTATCTCGACTGTCCTACACATAAAATCAATATCTGTTCTTGTTCCA
>MDTG01319118.1_pt1 | contig 15265 bp, 15 predicted proteins | sample 811421 | NCBI WGS metagenome assembly MDTG01 (sample SAMN05326645, study PRJNA326480) | marine metagenome | isolation source: seawater | place: Pacific Ocean: South East | collected 2011
CTAGGAGGAGAAAACAAAACAAAATCTCCACTAACTTTTAATGTATCTATTGAAAAATCAAAAGGAGAAGCATTTTTATTTTGATTTATATATTCTGAAAGAAAATTTTTTCCTAACATTTGCCATTTTGTCCCAATATAAAATGATTCCATACAAGCTGTCCCAGTTACAGAATAAACCGTTTTAGCTTTTTTAATTAAATCAATACTATCATACCTTTTTTGAACTATTCTTAAGTATGGTTTTTTCAAGAGTTTATTATAGAATGAAAAATTTCTCTTTAAATACATAGATGGGTGCTCTTTAACCAATAAAACTCTGTTACTTTTTCTGCTAATTAATATTTTGTCAATTACTCTTAATTGATCTATATAAAATGGTGCTGGGGTGTTTATAGAAGATTCTGGCGAGAAATGTAATGGGAAATAATCAAATTCATTAGGTAAGTTTTTTAGAGGTTTTATGTATAGATTTTCAAAAAAAGAATAAATAAGCCTTTGTATTGGGAGCAAAATTTTCTCAATAGAAACTTGGAATTTTATCCATAATCTCAGATTTTGATTTTTTCTTTCATCAAATATTTTTAGTTTAACATTTATAAAAAATCTCATAAATATGTTTGTTTGGACTAAGTCAGATATCTGTTCTTTATTTTCAAAAGATTCAAACATATTTTGGAAAACATTATTGTAATTTAAATTACCAATATTTGTCTTCAATTTTTTTGTCATTGATTTAGCCTTATTTTTTTGATAAGAATTTGCTTTTATTTTATTATAAAAATTTGGAAGTAACTCTAAATATGAATCTGAAAAAAACGAAGTATTTAGATGTCTTGCATGACAATAACAAATTGGAGTTATGTTTTTTATCAAACATATTTCATATAATAACATAGAGTCAATTGTTTCAATTATAGGAATGAATATATAGTCAGGTTTTTTATATTTAATCCATTCTAAAAACACATTGTACATTGTATTCAAAATTTTTTCTTGTTCTCTTGATTTTATTCTTTTAAAATGATTTTTATCTGTAGCTAAAACCCTAAATCCATTTATCTTATTGTCTATAGATGTGTATTTATACTTATCATATTTTTTATTAAAATTCTCATAGAGATAGAAAGATTTTGAAAAAAATCTATTATTAAAACAAAGTTTATGTGCTTTATAATTTTGGTTGTATGATATGAATTCAAATTCTTTTAAATACTCCGGCAGGAATTTTAGTATTTGAGCAAAATTACCGCTCATATAAAGAGCAATTTTCTTTTTCATAAAATACTTGTAAGTATTTTTATTATTCTTTTGGAAGATTTACCATCCCAAAATTCAGGAATCAAAGATTTTTTATATCCCCCATTTAAAACTTTATCAACTAATTTTAATATGAGCTTTTCATTTAAACCAACTATTGTATTACTTCCAATCTCAACTGTAATTGGCCTTTCTGTATTTTCTCTTATCGTTAAGCATGGGATTTTTAGAGCCGTAGTTTCTTCTTGAATTCCTCCGCTATCAGTAATAACAAATTTAGAACCTGCCCAAAGCACACAAAAATCTTTGTATCCTAGAGGTTCTATCAATTTAATATTGTGATGTATTTTAAAAGAATCTAGTTTTAATTTTGTCCTTGGATGAACTGGAAAAATTATTTGAATTTTTTCTGCTATGGCATTAAAAATTAAAATTAATTTTTCTAGGTTATATTTAATATCAACATTTGATGGCCTATGCATGGTAAGAACAGCATAATCAATACCCTTAATATTTCTATCTTGAGTCTTCCTTATTTGATGAAATAAGGAATCAATCATTAGATTCCCTACATGAAATATCTTATTTTTAGATATGCCCTCTTTTAATAGATTTGAAATTGCTGTTTTCTCGGTACACAGAAAATAATCTGAGATGCTATCACATATAAGTCGATTAATCTCTTCTGGCATATTTCTGTCGTGACTTCTAAGTCCTGCCTCATAATGAATTAATTGTAAGCCTAATTTTTTCGCTGTTATTGAGGCTGCCAAAGTTGAATTAACATCTCCAAAAACAAATATTATATCTGGCTTATCCTTTAAACATTTCTTCTCAAGTTGTAACATTATCTTCGCAACCTGACTATTTTGTGATTTTGCCTTGACATTAAGATTATAATCTGGCTTTTGTATTTTTAAATCATTAAAAAATACTTCTGACATCAACTTATCATAATGTTGACCAGTATGAATTAATTTGTATGAAAAATTTTTATTTGTCTTAAATTCCCTCAATAAGGGAGCGACTTTAATAAAATTAGGCCTTGCTCCAACAATAAAATAAATTAATTTATTTTTTCCCATAAGAATTAATAAGCTTTAAGTATTGCTTAAATTGATTTTCTCTTAAATATTTATTGATTGAACTACTGATATTAAATTTTCTTATTTCTAAATATTTTTGAAAATTTTCATACTTATTTATATTAATCCCTGCTTTAGTTTCTAAAAGAATTTTCATAATCTCAGAATTTTCGCTGCAATTCGCCATTATTGGCTTATTATATGATAGATACTCAAATAATTTTCCTGGGATATTCTCTTCGGAATCTTTATCGAAACCTTCAAGAATTAATAGATAATTTACATCCCTAATTAGTCTTTCTAACTCAATCCTTGATATAAAACCTTCATATTTCACAAAATCATAGTCTCCTCCAAAAAACTTTGGGTTTTCTTTTGAAGCTACTACTAGTTCTATTTTCTTATCACACGAATTTATGTGCTTACAGATTAAATTGAGGTTTCTTACCTTAGATAAGTTTCCTGCATATAATATTTTTATTTCTCCAGATAAAGGCTTAAAATAATTTTTCCTTAAGTCTAAGCCATTAAAAATTAAGTTTACCTTTTTTTTATAAAATTTTTCTGCTTTCCTTTTCGAAGAAGGACTTACCACTATAATCTCATCAGCAAATGATAGGTATAATTTATCTATTAATTTGTCAATAAAATGAATGGGGAATAATCTTTTTTTTCTTCCAAATTGAGAAATCAAATCCCTTTGTTCGATAAATAACTTGCTGTTTTTGTTTTTCATCTTGAAACATATCCCTAGGATTATACTAGCTATTGGTTTATATGATGAGATGATTATATCATATTGACTATTTAATTGTTTCAATGTTTTTAAATTACTGAAAATATATTGAGAAAATACAGTTCTATCAATTGATCTAAAGTATTTAGATGGTTTAAACACTTTTTTTGTTTGTTTAGTGTTTTGTTTTTTTTCGGAATTAAATTTTGATGAGATTACCTCTACGTTATAACCTTCATTTTTTAGAAAATTGAATAATGCATTAATTCTTACAGCTCCAATTGAGGGTGATGGTGGAAAATAATATGATATTAAAAGAATGTTTAATTTTTTTGACATATCATCATAATATTCCATCCAAATCTTCCAAGAAAATTAATCTTCATAAGAAAAGTGTCTATCATATATGCTTTTGTTTTATTTATACCAAACAATTTATTCAAAGCAATATCAATAAGTTTATATGGAAAAATATATGAGCCTCTAAATTTTATTTTCTTAACAGAAAGTCCTTCTGATAATGATATTAAGGTTTTTGGTGTATAGAATCTTAAATGTGTTCTATCCCAACCTAACCATTTAATATTTGGATTTTTAATTTTTCTATATGTGCCCTCAATTAAATAATTTAATGATTTTGAATTTTGAGTTGTTACCAAAATTTTCCCATTTTTATTAAGTAGCTGAAATAAATCTCTAAACATTTTTTTGTCCTCAATAACATGTTCGATTAGATCTTTTGCTACAATAATATCAAATTTCTCTTCCCATGAAAAATATCCTTTTTCAGCCTTTAAAATTTTAATATCAAGTTTTTCTTTCTTGAAAAAGAATTCTGCAGTATTAATTGCCTCCTTAGATTGATCTGCTAAAGTCACATCATGACCTAACTTTTTTAGTTCAGCTGCCAAAAATCCTATACCCCCTCCATAATCAAGAATTTTTAATTTTTTATTATTCGGTATTATTCTCAAAATTTTATCAATATTAATTCTATTATAAACATCCTTATAATTGTTTAAATATTTATTTAGTGCCTCCTCGGGATTCTTAATTTTTGACCAATGCTTTTGATCATAATCTATATAGTTTTTTTTCATTTGGTTTTTCTTATAATTTTTGCAGGATTTCCAGCAATAATAATACTCCCTTCGTTAAATGACTTTGTAACAACAGAACCTGCGCCTATAATGGTTGATTCTTTTAAATGAATCCCTGGTAAAATTATTGCCCCTGACCCTATCCAACAATTTTTTTCAATAATTATTGGCTGCTCATTAACCGATTGATTATCAAATGATTTAAAATCATGGTTGCCTGAAATTATCTTTACTGAATTAGCCAAAAGGCAAGATTTATGAATTTGTATTCCATTTGAACCACCAAAATACATACCACCATTAAGAAGAATACATTTTTGAGTATGATAACCTTCTCCAAAAAGGATAACTTTTTCTGGATTAGTAACTTTATTAGTAAAGTGCAATGAATATGGAAATCTAGCATTTATCCTTAAAATTCTCTGAAAAATCCAATTAACTAAAAAAACCCCTAAGGTGTTTTTGGTGAGCCCTAATAATTTTAATCTCTTCATAATAAAATTTTACATCATATCATAATTAAAAAATGATATTTTTTTAAGTTCAAAATTTCTAGATAATGTTAAAATTCTTTTTTTTGGAACCTTTAATCCTCTAAAATCATAATCATAACTAAATACCAAATAAGGGTTAACATTTTTAAGCTCCAAATCTAATTTTGTCTTTCCTAATACAACAAAAAACCCTTTTCTTTTAGTTAAAATCAAAAAGTATCCATTTATAAAAGTACTGTAATAATTATTTTGAGGATTATATTTAAACCTCCATATTAATTTTTCATATGACCAATTAATATGAGGTGTCATTTTTTCAGCTTTTTTTATAAAATTTAATTTAATGTATGATACTTCGTTTTTTTCCCATCCTAATTTTAGATAGGCTGGATAAGAATTTTGATTGGGATAATTATAAACTATTTTATCTTTTAAAATTTTAAGCCCTTTTTTAGTTGAATTTCTAAAAATCCCTTTCCCTTGAAAAGCAGATATTACTGATGTATCAACACATTGATAAGCTTCAATTTGATTGATATCTAATCTCCAAAATGCTCTACTTGAAACTAAATTTTTTTTGTTAAAAACTAGAATATGTATTGATTCGCCGAAAGGATTATCTAGATACTTCCACTTGAAATATATCTTAGGCTTTTTTTGATTAAAAGTAGAGTTAAAACATTCCATAATTTTAGACTCTAATTTCCTGTCTATTTCATTTGAATACAGTATTTTATAATCTAGATCAGTCAACATAAATTAGAATAATATAGTGGAAAGATTATAGAAATCGTCACGATAAACTTTCTTAAATCCATTTATGCTATCTTTCCATAAATCATTAGCATATAAAATAATTGATTTATTAGATTTTAGATTTTCTAAATTATTATTAAGAAATAAATTTAATGTTTGAGATCCAAAAGGATTAAATAAGAAAAGAATGTAAGGCTTTGACTTTAGTTTTATATTCAATGCGTTATCAATTTCTACTGATATTTTTTTATTTAAATCAAGTTCATTAATAATTTTTTTTGATGTGAAAATTAACTCTTGGTTGTAATCAAATCCACTAAATGATTTAAATACATAATTTTTTTGAAAATAAATTGTTGAAATACAAAGCCCACATCCCACATCACATAAATTATAATTTTCAATATTTATTTCTTTTGGAATTAAATTAATTAGCCTATCAATATTTTTAAGCCATACTAACTGATAAACAGTTGAATCGTTACATTCCCCTTTGTCTAACTTCCCTTCAAAGTGATCAATATTAAAACTTAGATTTAAAGACTTGATGAACTCTTTATTAAATTTTTCATTAGATTTTCTGATTTGTTCATCATTTATTTTATTGTGGATTCCCATAATATTTGTTCAGGATGAAAGAAGTTTAAATAAATTAGAATTTAAGTTTTCAATTCTCTCAATACAATTATTATTAAGATTTTCGAAGCCAAGTGGATCATCAATTTTAATGCCTGTCTGAATCCTTAGCAATTTTTTATTCATTAAATATGATTCAATGACCATATTCGAAAACATACCTAAAACAAAGTCTGAAAAGTAATTTATTGTTAATGGATCAAAATCTTTAATAACTCTATATTCTAGGTTTATAAGCTTAAATAATTTATCATAGCTAGAATATTTATTTAATTTAGATCTAGGATGTAGTTTTATCAAAAAAACATAACTCCCTAAATTTAATTTATTTGAAACCATAAGAGATTTTAATGAATTCAAAATGTCTTTTAGAACCGAATACTCATCAAATCCCAATGAATTAAACAGAGTTTTATTTTTTATATCATCTGAGATATAAAGTATGATTTTCTTTTCATTATTAATTTTTAGCTTAGAAAAAAAAATTCCTTTTGTGTAATTAGGTTTAAAATTCCTTATTTTATCATAATAAGGATTCTCCTTGACCCTGATAATATTTTTGTCTATACCTTCTTCAATTGCAATTTTTCTAGCTTTATTGTTAATTAGGTAAATTGTATCTGGAAAAATTTCCTGTTCTTTAAAATTGAATCTTTCTCTAATACCAGTCCAATGGTCAACAAAAGATTTAACATGAATTTTTTTGATTCTAGCAACCTTTCTCCAATTATGTTCAAAATTATTAGTTGAGGTTGTAGTAAATATCACATTTGGGTCAAAATTGTTAATTTCGTTAGTAATTTTACTTATGTTATTTGATATTCTCAAAATGTATTTTTCATAAGATTTGTCTATTATGCCTTTCAAATCTGAATAGACTTTGAAATGGATTCCAGGGTCTTTTTTTTCTTCTAAAGCTCTATCAATTAAACTTGAAATTATATTCCCTCCTGCCGGATCAGAGAATACAAAAATTATTTTATAATCAAATTTTATCAAGACTTGTAAATACTTTTTTAAAGGCTTTAATAATTTCATTAATATTAGTATCCGTATAATCAAATAAGCAAATTTCAATTCCGATAAAAGTTTCATCATCTAACTCTTCAGCTACAGGACAGATACCCTTTTTGTAAGAAATATTTTTTCTTGTTTTTTCATAATTCCATGGAAACCCATTTTTGCCATATGCAATTTTATTTTGATACATTGGCAAAAGGTGAATATTAGCATATCCTTGCATTAATCCTTTTACACCTTCTTTTTCAAGTGCTTTGATGATTTTCTCTCTTTTATTCTTTACTTTATTTTTATCTATAATTAAAGGATATACATAATATGAGTGAGTACAATTGTCTTCAATAAAAGGAGTTTTTAATCCATTAATATTTTTTAATCCTTCAGAAAGCATATTTGCTATTTGCTGTTTTCTTTCTACAATTCCCGATAATTTTTTTAGTTGCTCAATTCCTATTGATGCTTCTATCTCCCCCATTCTAAAATTATACCCTAAAATATTTATTTGATCACTAAATTTCATTTCTCCAATTACGGCCTCACCATGATTTCTTATTAATGACATTTTATCATAAATTTTTTTTTCATTGGTGACCAGTATACCACCCTCACCAGTATGAATATGTTTGTGATAATTTAGACTAAATCCTCCAACATGTGATCCAGTACCTGTGATTTGACTTTTGTATATAGAGCCTGGTGCTTGAGCAGAATCAGTTATCAATTTAAGATTGTGCTTATCACAAATTTTCATTAGCCCGTCATAATCGCATGGATGACCAAAAATATCTATTGCTAAAATTGCTTTAGTTTTGCTCGTGATATTTTCAATTACTGAATCAAGTGAAATATTAAATGTTTTGCCGTCTATATCAGCAAATATTGGTATTGCGTTCCAATGAATAATTGCTGTTGCACTAGCGCACATTGTCCATGTTGAGACGATTATTTCATCTCCTGGTTCAATATCAATAGCTCCAACTGCGCATATTAAACCAGAAGTCCAAGAATTTACAGCTAAAGCATATTTTACACCAAAGTATTTAGAACAGACTTTTTCAAATTCTTTTACTTTTGGTCCCCCATAAAAATCCTCATCCCAACATCCTAGATATTTAGATAGCACTCCTGTTCTTAAAACATCTAAAACTGCTTCTTCTTCTTCAAACCCTATTGTATTAAATCTATTAAGCTTAGATTTAACTGCTTTTTCTCCTCCTAATAAAGCTAATACGTTTTCTTTCATATTCAAAAATTTTTAATCAATTCTATTAAACCTGAAATGTTTTTCTCATTATTTAATCCTGAATCATTTTTCATTTTATTAAAATAAATTTTGTAAATATGATTAGTAACAAAATTTCCATACAATGAAAGGTTTGAATTTGTAAATCTTTTTTTTGTATGCTTTTTATATCCATTAAATAGTTTATCTTCTCCTACCTCCTCGTAAATTATTCTGCCTCCAAAATCCTTGATTGATATTCTTGAAAATTCTGCCATAATATCCATTTCTATTATACTGTACATTTTTTCATCTAACCCAATGAAATTTACTAATATGTCATTTTTTTTATATTCTATTTTTAAGGAAAAACTCAATGTCTCGTCATTTTTGTCATAATCAACTATACTTTTAGTGACATTTAAAGTTTCTATCTTTACTTTTTCTCCAAAAAAATAAAAAATGAGATCAATTAGATGTGATCCATTATTTTTCAACCCTTTTGTATAATAGCATATAACAGATTGAATTTGACCAAAAGTATTATTTTCAATATTCCTTTTTAATTTTTGAAATGAGGGTATAGCCTTTCTAAAATAATTAAAATAAACCTTTTCATTTATATGACTAAGATTATAATCAGCACTTATTTTCCATCCAGGTTTTTCTACAAGAAAAAAACAATTATTATTATTGTTCAAAATTTCATGAAAATATTTTCTATTGGTTTTAGGATGGGAACATAAAACATAAATATCTGTCTCCTTTATTTTGGGTGTAAAAGTTTTGTAATAATTTATTTTATCTCCATATATATTTTTTGCCAAGTCTAATTTTTCCTGAGATAAATCAATACAATTTATGACCTTAAATTTTGGGTTATAATAAAACGATTTTAAATGTGATAATCTGATTTTGCTATCAGTTTTATAATAGTCATATAACATTCCGATATTACCTAAACCTATAATTGTTACTGAAAGAGTTTTAACCACTTTTTTTAGATCTTACTTGATATGGGTTTATTTTGACTCTTGAATTTTTATTAAGAGATAGTAGATCATCATTTTCTCTTATATAACTAATAATTTCATTACAATAATATTTGAATCCATTTTTTGGATGAAAAAAATCAATTATATTTTTTATAAGTAAATAATCTCCTTTATCGTCTAAAGTAATTCTTAGTTCAGGCCAAAAATTAATTTTATTGGCTATTAGTGCTTTTAATTTATAATCAAAATTTTCATTATTTCTATAAATAAATGAGGTGACATTTTCTCTATCATAATCTGAAGTTGCAAGTTTGTTAACTTCTTCTAATAATGCAAATGAAAATACTTGTGTGTCCAAACCATCTGGGTAACTTCTAACATGAGCATTTGAAACATAATCAAAATCATTTTCAAGATATAAATCTACACTTTCATCAATTATTTTTGGGTCTATTAGTGGACAATCTCCTGTCAACTCAACAACTATTTCTGAACAAGTGTATTTATGAGTTTGATAAACTCTATCAAGCACATCATTTTCACTTCCCCTGAAGTAATCTATTTTTATTTTTTTACATAAATCTACAATTGAGTTATCTGCCTTATTATCTGAAGTTGCGATGACTATATGATCAATTTTTTTTGATTCTTTCAGTCTCTCAATCATATATTGAAGCATAGAAATATCATCAATTGCATTAAGAAGAACCTTTCCAGGCAACCTACTACTTGTCATTCTTGCTTCTATAGATGCAACAATCCTGGTTTTTTTACTACTCAAAAGAAATGTTCATTAAATTAGAAAAACCTGTTTTAAAACTTATTATGTTAGATATTTTAGTATTACCATCGATTAAGTCAATTGTATACGACCCAAGATATAAGTTTTTAATGCCTCTTTTTTTTAAGTCACTAATAGCTTCCCACAAAATTAGATGCCCTAAAGACTGGTCTGATTGATTACTTCTCTGATAAGCTGCAGAAAAATATGATGCAACAACTTTGTCATAAATAAAATATGCAAACCCTATTATTTTATTATTTAATTCAATAAAATACACAATGGCCTGCCTTGATTTTATCGCTTCCCATTGAGTTTGCCAAGTTTTATCCGATCTTGTTTGTTTTCCAGAACAAGCTATATGCAATTCCTTACACAAATCCCAAATTTCAGATGTGCAATCTTTACTTACAGAATATATTTTACTGTTTTTATTAATTAGTGGTTTATAACTTTTTCTGAGTGAACTCCATATATTTTCTAAGTCTTCTTCCAAGTCAATAGCAAGTTCAATTAAAGTTTTTTTGCTCATTTTGTTAAGAAGATAATACTTTAAATAGTTTGAATTTGTTTTGGAAAACAGTATTGAATTATAAATAATTTTGGAATCAATTTCTAATAAAATTCCACACAAAATCTTTGATATTTTTTTTGCTTTTGAATTTGAAAATTTTGATTCAAATAAAATGTCATAAACAATTATTTTTTTTTCATTGCCAAAACATTTAAAAATAAATGAATCTTTGCCTTTATTTACAAAAGATAAATTTTCCCCTTTTGAATTTAAGTGATATTCAAATTCTAATTCTATTGTATTACTCCTATAATAAATTGAATTATGATTAAAACTTCCAATAATTGAATCCCAACTTTCATTATTTTGCATCTCTGAAAATAAATGTGGGAAAAACCCTCTGCCTTTTAGTGTTTTTTTGAAATTTTGAGAAAACTTTTTCAAATCTCTATTGATTATAAAATTAAATTTCTATTCTAGTTAGTTTGAGATAAAGACTCTTACTCGTTTTTGTTAAAGGCTTTTCAAAAGAAACTGAAAGTTTGTTTAATTTATTACTTCTCATAATTCAAATTTTAATTGTTTTCCACTTATAATAGTTCTCTTGAATTGAGTGAGTAAGGCTTTCGGTTTTTAGGTAACTTAATTGATTTCCGATTTTATTTTTAATTTCTTTTAGATCTTCATTGAATAATCTTGGTAATACAACATTAGTCCACTTTTTATATAATATTTTTGAGTTTTTTGAACAAAAAGAGGATTCCAATAGGATTTTGTGTACTTGATCAAATATTAATTTTGTTTCTTTTAATTCGTGTTTCAATGCTATTACAAGTATTCTTTTCCCTCTAATATCCCCTGAAGAAAAATTTGTAACATCATGAGCATATTTGATTACTTTATTGTTAAAAAAAATGAGTTGATTAAAATTAAATTCCCCATGATCTTCAAGAACCAAATGCATTGAAGGTCTTTTTTGAATTTTCTCTTGAATAAAAATTTTTTTGCCTTCCTTAAAAATATTTTTTAACCTTGAACTGTTAGTACAGACAATTTTTTTTGAAACTATCTCTTCTCCAGATTTTAAGTATAATTTAACGTTACTATTGAAAATAATTTTATTTATCTCTTGATCAAGTTTTACCTTAATACTTGTTTTATTTAACATTTCTGTTACCCTTTGAATAAATGATGGTGCTCCTTTTCTAAAATATAATGACTGTCTTTTATTTAAAAAATATTTTAAGCCCCCGAAACTATAATTTTTGTTCAAAAAAAGATTTAGGAGATTTGATAAAAGTCCATCATAGCTCAAATAAATATTTATCCCTTTTGCTAAATGATAAACAGTTTTTTTTCCTTTAATCCTAATTAGTTCCAGTTTTAAATTATTTGATAAAAATTTAAAGGCTAAATCCGAGGGCAGCAAATAATGAATTGCATTTTCAACATCATAAATTTTAGGAAAAGATTCAGACTGCCATGCTCCGCCAATTCTATTTGACTTATCGATAATTAAAACTTTCTTACCGTTATAATTATGATATAAGGCTTCAAGAATCCCTAGCGGACTTGAGCCAATTATAACTATATCAAACATTTTATATTTCTGTACTACACTCAATAACAGATATTGGTAAAAAAGGATTTGTCCCTATTACATTTCGATTAATTGTAAACTTTAGTAATCCTTCTTTCTTTAAATTTTCTATTACAGTTAACAGGTTTGTATTATAATCATTAATCTCAATGTATTTTTTGCACATTAAGTCATAGATATTATTTTTTGAAAAAACCTCATATATTGGTTCAAAATGAATTATTACATTCGGCTTTAAGGCCATTAGCTTTTTGTAGACTCTTTTTTTTATTTTACTAGTATAATGTGCTGAATATGATGTAAATATTAAACTGTTATATGGAATATGTAAATCCTTAAAATCCCCTTTACCTATATCACAAAAACCAACTTTAATTTCAATTCCCATATTAGAAGCTATTTTTTTAATAGCTTTTTGTCCTTGGCCTGTCAATTCACCCGCTATTATTTTTTTGTTTTTAAATCTCTTATCTGAAGCTATTCTTAAAATTTTAGAGCCAAATCCTGCTCCTATCTCAACGATATATTCAACTTTATCTAAATATTTTAATATTGTATCAGTATATAATTTTATATGAAGTTCATCTATTTCCTTTTTAAAAATTTTATAAAATTCTCCTTTATAAACAGAAACTATCTTTTCGTTAAAATCAATATTATTTTCAATATTTTGAATTGTAGGATTCTTTATTTTATCTATCAGATTGTTTATGTAAGTCCATTTTTCATCCCCAAACTCTCTAAAAATTTCCTTATTGTTTTTCTCTTTTACTGCCAAATTTTGATTACTTATTAATTTTTTTGGCCAGTCATGAAATTTGACAATATCATTAAATTCAATTGATTCCATTAAGTTTAATTTATTTGTCTTCAAATGAATCAATATGAAGTCTTTCTCCAGCTTTCATGTTTGATTTAAATTTTCTCCCCAAAACTTTATTTAACATTTTTGGATGTAATCCAAAACCAGGCCTTATTGATTTTATGTTTTTTATAGTTGCCAAATCTCCTTTATTAACATCTTTTACAACATATAATGATCTTGAAAATACTTTGCCTTTTTTCTGTTTTTCAGTTAAATCATATGAAATTTGACCTAATGCTTTTTCACTATTTCTTATTTCATTGACCATTTTTTTGAACTCCTCTTCATCTAATGAAAAAGTTGCATCTGGGCCTCCAATCGAGCGATCTAAAATAAAATGCTTTTCAATAACTTTTGCTCCTAAAGCTGTGGCCACAATTGGGGCTGTAATCCCCAATGTATGGTCTGACAACCCAGGGATTATATTGAAGCTTTTTTTATAATCTTGAATAGTCACTAAATTAGCCTCTTCTATAGGACTTGGATAACTAGAAGTACATTTTAATAAAACTATTTCTTTATTGTTTTGAGCTCTTATTGTTTCCAATGCTAAATCTATATCATTTTTATATGCAATCCCTGTTGATAAAATTATAGGCTTATTTTTTGATGCAACATATTCAATTAAAGGTATATCTGTAATTTCAAAGGAAGCTATCTTATAAATAGGATTTTTCAAACTTTCTAAAAAATCAACTGCAGTTTTATCAAATGGTGTAGAAAAACATATTAATCCCTCTTTTTTAGCTACGTCAAACAATTTTTTGTGCCATCCCCATGGTGTATGAGCTCTCTTATATAAATCATAAAATTTCTCTCCGTCCCAAATTGATCCATTATCAATTATAAAGTCTTTCCCGTCAGAATTTATTGTCATTGTGTCTGCAGTATAAGTCTGAAGTTTAATTGCATCGGCTCCCGCTCTGGCTGCTGCTTTAACTGTTTCAATAGCAACCTCCAATTTACCATTATGATTTGCTGATAATTCTGCAACTATAAAAACTTTGTTATTATTAAAAAAATCAGGTTTTTTCATTTTTAACTATATATTTTATAAGTTGAAAAGGCTCTGCATAATTTAAACCAACTGTAACTCCCCACATAATGGCTCTATTCATCAATGCCTCAGGTGATCTAGGATGTGGAAAGATTCTTTTTTCAAAGCTATAGCATTCCATTGCAAGAATTTTTCTATCAACTTCTAATTTAGTTAATTCAATAAAAAAATTCGGATTAAACTTTCTCGGATCATTTTGAGAAATCCATTCAGTTCCAGATGGTGTTTCGAAAGTAGCAATTCCTTTAAAATTCTCTCCTGGTTGAGTCCTAAAAGCAGTATTCACAGCGTTAAAAGTTAATTGATGATCAATATTGACATCTCCGATATGGTGGGTAATTACAATTTCAGGATTAAATTGATTTTTCTCCTTTTCTATTATTTTGATAATTGAAAGCAAAGGAACTGTATCAAACTGGTTATCAGGAAGTTGATAATTACTAAAGGAGTCATATCCTATAATTTTTTGAGCTTCAACAATATTTTTCTGATGAATTTCAAGTTTCTCATAATTTGAACTCGTCTTTTGCTTTTCAGTTCTTGATGTGATTCCCTCTCCCAATATAATGACTTTTATTTCACAATTAGTTTGAGATTTTATTTTGCAAAGAGTTCCACCTATCCCTAGAATTTCATCATCAGGATGAGCAACAATTACCATTAAACGTTTAATTTTTAATAATTCTAACATTTGCTTCTAAGCTATTCTTAAGATTTTTAACATTTGAGAATTCATATCTAACACCATTTAAATCAATAAAAGCATTTGGATATCCATCACAATCAAGCATTCTAATATAATCATATATGATATTTAGATCATCTAGTTTAGATATGTCACTTTGTTTGGGATTTCTTCTTTTAAAAATTGTTGATTCCCCTTTTTGTGGAACTGGAATTATATTTTCATCAATAATCATACAAATCATTTGAAAAATAATATTTGAACTTCTTGAAAAAATATCTTTAGCAGAACCTGACAAATCTAATTTTTTTTTGAGATAGATAGGGCCTTCATCTATGCCATCAGTAACTTTAATTGCGGTTATTTTAGTTTGTTTATGTCCATTAATAATAAGGTTTTGTAGAGGGCTACCACCTCTTCCATAGGGAAGGTCTGTCATATGGAAAAGAATACATTTATA
>MDTG01437991.1_pt1 | contig 15265 bp, 15 predicted proteins | sample 811421 | NCBI WGS metagenome assembly MDTG01 (sample SAMN05326645, study PRJNA326480) | marine metagenome | isolation source: seawater | place: Pacific Ocean: South East | collected 2011
AATCAAAAATTTTCATATTTACTTTTTAATCTTTTTTAATTTTTTTTATATGATAAAAAAATTTATGGCAGATAAATTAATAGTAAATTTTGAAGAATATACTAAAATTGTAGAAAAGTTAGCTATTCAAATTCACAATAGTTATAAACCTACAGTGTTAGTTGGTATTATGAGGGGTGCAGCGCCAATAATTGACATACTCTCAAGAATTTTAAAAATTCCTATAGCTTATATAGTAATTCAAAGTTATTCAGGAAAGGGAATGGAGGACCAGCAAGGACAATTAATGTTTGCTAGAGAAATAAGTTCTTTGGCTAAGGACAAAGATTTTAGCAAAGTACTTTTAATCGATGATTTGTCAGATACAGGTTTAACTCTTAATAAAAGTATTGAGTGGCTGAGAAATTATGGTCCAACAAAGGAATTTATAGAAGAGGTAAAAACCGCATGTTTGTGGAAAAAAAAATCATCAACCTTTGAACCTGACTTTTGTCCTATAAGATTAAATTCAGACCCATGGATTGTTCAACCCACTGAGCACTATGAGGAACTATCGATTGATGAAATTATAAAAAAAAATAAATAGGGCTAGTTTTCACTAGCCCTAAAAGTTTTAATCTAAGCAACTGCGAAACTTACGATACTTAATATAGCAATAACCCATATAGCTGGAGAAGTACTTGTGAATTTTCCAGTAAATATTTTTATTAAAGCGTAAGACACAAAAGCCAGCGCAATACCATTACTGATACTATACGTTAAAGGCATTGATATCATTGCAAGTATAGCTGGAGCAGATTCTGAAATATCATTCCACTCTATATCCGTTATATTTCTTATAAAGAGAACTGATACAAAAAGTAAAGCTGCACCATCAATTTGTTTTGGTAAACTTGTTGCCAATGGGGCAAAAAATATACATGCTAAAAACAACAAACCAATTACCAATGAAGTCATTCCAGTTTTTCCACCAGCTTTTACACCAGCTCCTGACTCTACGTAACTAGTAACAGTTGTTGTTCCCATCATTGCACCCGCAACTGTACTTACACTATCAGATAACATAGCTTTGTTAATATCCTCAACTTTTCCATCTTTCCCGACCTTGCCAGCAACATTAGCTACAGATGTTAATGTTCCAGCTGTATCGAAAAAATCTATGAACAGTAAAGTAAATATTACTGTAGACATTCCAGCTGTCATTGCTGCAGATAAATCAAATTCGAAAAGATAGGTCATTGGTGGTGGCGAGCTGGCAATACCATTAAATTTTGCCAAACCACTTGCCCACGCAATAATACTAAATACCAGAATTCCAATGATGATATTTCCCTTTACATTCATTTTTTCTAGAACAATTATGGCTATAAATGTTGCACATCCTAATAAAACCAAGGGATCACCTAAGTCACCTAATTGAACTAATGTCACTGGATTATCAACAACAACTTCCATAATTTGAAGTCCAATTATTGCTAGAAATAAACCTATTCCAGCCCCAATACCTAATTTCAAACTTTTAGGAATTGAGTTTATTAGCCATGCTCTAATTGGAGTAAGAGAGATAATTAAAAATAATACACCAGCTACTAACACTGCACCTAAAGCCTCTTGAGGTGTATAGCCCATTCCAGCACAAACTCCAAAGGCTACAAAAGCATTTATACCCATTCCAGGGGCTAATCCTATTGGCCATGTCTTTCCATAAAAAGCCATTATAAAACAGGCTATCGCTGTCGCTAAAATTGTGGCTGTATAAACCGCACCAAAATCAAAGAAACCTTTTTCTGGTCCTGCGAATTCCCCAGATAATATAAATGGATTTAAAAACATTATATAAGCCATAGTTAAGAAAGTAGTTGTTCCAGCTATAACCTCAGTTTTAAAATTTGTTTTATGTTTTTTATAATTGAAATAATTTTCAAGCATTTGTCCTCCTCATCATTGATAAATATTTGATTCTTTTTAAAATTACCCATTAAAACTAATATTTATTCACATTTTTCAACTCAGAAGTTTATATTTATGCCTCAAATAGGTTGTTACTATTAAATTATGAAAAAAATTAAATTACTTTTGTTGAGTTTTTCATTAATTATTCTCTTAACAAGCTGTAAGACTATTAAGCAAAAAACAGATGAAATTGTGGAGAAAGAAAATCAAAAATTAAGTAAGTTTATTGGTAAATCATCTAATGATTTAAAAGCGAGCCTTGGAAAGCCTGATGAAGATTTTAAAAATGAAAAAGGAAATATTTTATTAATTTATAACACAAAAAAATATGGAATACCTTGTGAAAGAAGATTTGAAATTGACTCAAATTCAGTAGTTATTGGTTTTGTTTCAAACGGGTGTTTTTAGGATTACTTGCGAAGATTATTTCTCCGCAAGTAAGGGTTTACTTATTTAATTTCAATAAGTTTTTTCTTTTTATGCTCTGGAATAACTCTTTCACATGAGATAGTCAAAAGTCCATCCTTTAGTTCAGCTCCATTCACTTTTACATCATCAGCAATAGTAAATGATCTTGCGAATTGTCTTTGAGAAATTCCTTTATGAATTATCTCTCCATCAGCATTTTTATCTTCTGATTTATCAACCTGTTTTGTTTTTACAGTTAACAAATTATCCTCAAACTCAACCTCAACATCTTTTTTATTAAATCCAGCTAGGGCAACCTCGATAGCATAGTTGTCTTTACCAGTTTTTCTAATGTTATATGGTGGGTAGTTTGATTGCATTGATAACCCTCCATTACCAAGCATATTTTCAAATTGGTCAAACATGTCATCGAACCCAATTGAAAAAGGTCTCAGAGAGTTAAATATAGATAGATCCTTACTTGTCATTATATCCTCCTTTGTTAAGCAAGTTTTAATGTAAGTCCCATTAGGCAACTTACTTATTCTATTTAGGAATTAATTTATTTTTTTCAAGATCTATCAATTAAATTTTTTGAAATTTTTAGAGCGAATGCATAATCTAATGCTATTTCTTCAATTGCACCATCTCTTCCAGATTTACCACCATGACCAGCATCCATTTCAGTTTTTAAAAGTAATAAATTATTATCTGTTTTTAAATCCCGAAGTTTAGCAGTGAACTTTGCTGGTTCATCAAACAAAACTCTATTATCACTTAAACTTGTTGTAATTAAGATATGAGGATAATCCATTTTTTTTATATTGTTGTATGGAGCATAGGAAAATATGTATTTAAAATGATCTATATTATCTTTAGCATTTCCAAATTCATCAAACTCTCCAACTGTAAGAGGTAGCGAATGATCAAGATTAGTGGTTAGTGAATCAACAAATGGAACTGCCATAATTATTCCTAAAAACAATTCTGGAGCCATGTTTACTACAGCTCCCATTAATAAACCACCAGCTGAACCGCCCATACCGATAATTTTTCCTTTTGAAGTATATTTTTTATCAATAAGATATTTTGAGACCGATATATAATCTCTAAAAGTATTTTTTTTATTAAGAAGTTTTCCTTCTTTCCACCATTTCATACCTCTTTCTAAACCACCTCTAATATGAGCTGTAACCCAAATGATATCTCTATCAATTAGACTAAATTTAGCTGATGAAAAGCCAGGTGACATTGAATTACCATACGAACCATAACCGTATAATAATAGATTTGCATTTCCATTAATTTTTGTTTTTTTATGTCTAGTAATTGTAATTGGTATTTTTCGTCCGTCATGAGAGTCACAATGAAGTCTTTCAACAATATAGTCATCAGAGTTATGCCCAGAGGGAATAATTTGTTCTTTAACTTTTTTTCTCTCCTTAGACTTTAAATTGTACAAATATACTCGAGATTGAGTTTTTGGTGTTGAGTAGGATATATGAATTAAATCTGTATTTTTATCTTTTTGGATTAAAGAAACACCACCATCGTATACTTCTTCATCTGAAAAAATTAATTCTTCTTCAAAATTTGTTTTGATATTTCTAACAAATATTTTTCCAAGAGCATCTGTTACTTCAGATCTAATAATCCAATCTTTTAAAAAGGTTAAACCACCAATTAAAGTCTCATTTTTTGCTGGTATAAATGTTTCCCATTTTTCAAATTTAATATTATCTGTTTTTTCTATCTTAAAATCCTCAGCATCTTTATTTGTGTGCATGTAAAAATATCCACTCCATGAATTTACACTATAAATTATACCTTTTTCTCTTTTTTGAATTAATTTAGGTTTAGGACTGATTTCATCTACGCTGAAATAATATTGTTCTGAAGTATTATGATCTGAAGCTGAAATAAAGTAATATTTCTCATCGGAACTTAAACCAATACTAACTGTAAAAGCATCGTTTTTCTCTTCAAAGATTAATTCATCTTTTTCATCAAAGTCCCCAATCTTATGTCTAAAAATTTTTTTGGCACGATGATTTTCATCCAGTTTTGTGTAAAAAATATATTTATCATCTAAACTAAAAGTAATACTTCCAGAAGTATCAGATATTTCTTTAGTTATTATTTTATTTGAATTTATATTTCTAATAAATATTGTATAATATTCAGATCCTTTAACATCCAATGAATAAGCAAGTAATTCATCATTGTGACTTACTTCTATATCACCAACTCCAAAATATTTTACACCTAATTTTTCTTTTTCTTTATTTCCATCCCATATTTCCTCAACTTCATTTGAGTTAATTTTTTTTCTTAATTTTATGGAGTAATTTCCATCACTTGTAGTTTTTGTCCAGTAATCATATGAATGATCTCTATATGGCAAAGACTCATCATCAAGTTTAATTCTACCTTTGATTTCATCAAATAGTTTTTTTTGTAAATCTTTAGTATCTTTTAGATGGTAATCGGTATGGTCATTTTCTTTAATTAGATACTCTTCAACCTCTGGATCAAGTTTTTTTTTATCTTTTAAAACCTCTAAAATATTTTTTTGATGTATCCAGCTATAATTATCTTCCCAAGAGATATTGTGACAAGATTTTATTTCTGGTTTTTTTCTAAGATGTGGTACTTTCATATTTAGGAAAAATTATATGAATATAATAATTTATACAGTAGTTATATTGACTATCCTTTATTTTCTACTGAAATTTTTTAGTAATATCTCATCAAAAAAGATATCAAAAAGTTTAAGATTCCTAATAATTTTAGGTCTTATAGGTTTAGCGGTCCTTTTTGCAATAGGGGGAAAATTTTTACTTACCTTACCTTTAACATTAGCAAGTATCGCTTTGCTAAAATTGAAGGGTTTATCACTTTTTCAACTATTTTCACTTTTTAGATTAATTCAAACCCTAAGAAGATCTGGAAGGTTTTCTTTTAATAATACAAATCTTAACAATACATCAAATATATCTGTACCTGAAGCATATAAGATTTTAAATTTAGATATCAAAAAAAAGATTTCCAAAGATGATGTGAACAAAGCTTATATTAAGATACAAAAAAAAATTCATCCAGATATTTCTCCTGAAACAACAAGATTATCGTCAATTGTAAATGAAGCTAAAGATATTGTTTTAAAAGATATCTCTTAATTAATTATTTCTATAAATTTATTGAATATTTTTTGAGGGTTAATTTTTTCTTTTCCTAATGTGTCATGCGTAACTGTGTGCTCACCATCTGGAATTATTGGAAACATTTTTGAACTGTAGTCACCATATATTAAAGGTGTATCAGCCATTAAAGTAATTGTTTTTACTCCGAGAGCAGCTGACAAATGACTAAAACTAGAGTCATTACATATAGCTAAATTACAACATTTTATAACTGGTAATGTTTCTTTTATTGAAAATTTATCTAAAGGATAACAAAATTTTTTAAATTTAGATTCAAGAATTTCTTTAAAAATAATCTGTTCATCCTCATTTCTGCCACCAGCTAGATAAAATTTACATTTTCTTGTTTCCAGAATTTTTTCAATAACACCTAAAAAAGTTTTTGCTGGAATTCTCTTTGTTGGGCCAGAGCCTCCGATACCAAGAAGTATATTTGTATCTTTTTTATTGATTTGTAGTTTTTCTATTGCATCAACAATAGTTTTTTTGTTGATCTGAATTTCAGGATCTTCATTCACATTTAAATTAATTTTGTCTTTTAAAAATTTTTTTGGAGTATCAGTAATATGTTGTCCAGTTTTTTGAAATAAAGGATATTGATAGATTTCAGAAATTCCAGAAAATTTTGCAATTAAATTAAACCTTAAAGAGGAATTAAAAATAAAAATTTTATCAAATTTAAACTGTCTTAAATCTTTAATTAAAAAAAAACTTTCAATTATGCCATTATTCTTATTTTTTGTATTATTAGGTCCATCTAAAAGAATAATTTTATCCACATAATCTGTCTCATAAAGGTATTGATCAGCTTTTGAACTTTCTTTAACAAGTAAACTTATAGGGGAATTAAATTTTTTGAATAAAGCCTTGATATAAGGTAAAAAAATTACCGTATCCCCAATGCCCATTCTATTTTGAATTGCTAATATTTTCATATGGTATTTATAAACTTTACTGAGTATATTTTTATATAAATTTTTATTATGACAAAAATAAGTGGAATTTTTGCAGCTTCAATGTCAGTTCTCAATTCTGATTTAAGCTTAAATATAGAAAAAACAATAAATCATGCAGAAATGCTTATAGAGCAAGGGTGTCATGGCACAGCTATATTTGGAAGTACTGGACAAGCTCAATTAATTCCTATTTCTGAAAAAATAAAGTTATTGAACTCACTATCAGATAGTAAATACAAAGATAAACATTTGATTGGTACAGGTTTAAATTCTCTCAATGAAACAATAAATTTTCTTAAAATTGCTACTTCATTAAATTTTAGAAATTTTTTAATTATGCCACCTGCTTATTATAATTATGGTGACGCCGAAGTGATTGAATTTTATTCTCGAATAGTTAAGTCCATTCCTCAATGTAAAATTATTTTATATAATTTTGAAAAACTTTGTGGATATAAATTTAGTGTTACTTGCGTTGAAAATTTAGTAAAAAAATTCCCTGATCAAATTGTAGGGGTTAAAGATAGTTCTTATAATTTATTTGAGAACCTTAGAATTAAAAATTTTTCAATTTTTCCAGGATCAGAATTAAAGTTATTAAATGGTTTGGAATTAGGTTGTTCTGGAATTATTACAGCAACATGTAATGTAACTGCTGAATTATCTAGAAAAGTTTACGATGATTTTCATTCACAAAAAAAACAAACGCTTAATAAAAAATTGTGTGCTGTAAGAAGTTCATTTGATAAATTTAATTTAATTTCTGGTTTACATTCGTTCTACTCTGATAAAAATGAAGTTTATAAAAATATTTTACCTCCTTTAAAGCTTTTAAACGAAAAAGAAAAAAAAGATTTACTAAATGATCTAAAAAATTTAAATTTTACCATTAATTCAAAAAGGGCTGCTTAATATGCAATTAGCAAGATTTTTAGATAAGATTTTTAAAAAAGGTGGGTTTATATTGATTGATGCTTATGGAAAAGATTACATAATTGGCAATCCTGGAAACAATCCTATTAAATTAAAAATTTTAAATAAAAATTTACATTACAAATTATTATTTCACCCAGATTTATATTTTGGAGAAGCTTATACTAATGGTGATATAGTTATTGAAAATGGCTCATTAACACAATTTTTAGATTTAGCTTTGATGAATATTGGGAGAGGAGAATTAAATTTTTTTAGCTATTTAATAAATAGACTTCGAGGTTCATACAGGTATTTGACAAATTTTAATTTTATAAAAAAATCTAAAATGAATGTTTCGCATCATTATGACATCTCTGATGATTTATATGACTTATTTCTTGATTCAAAAAGACAATATTCATGTGCTTATTTTAAAAATGAAAATGATAGCTTGGAAACAGCTCAAAATAATAAAATCCAACATATAATTAAAAAACTTAATATTCAACCTGATCAAAAAGTTTTAGATATTGGCTGTGGCTGGGGTTCCTTGGCAATTGATATAGCAAAGAGCACTAAGTGTGAAGTTACGGGCATCACTTTGTCTGAAAATCAATTAAATTATTGCAATAATAAAGCAAAAGAAATGAATTTAGAAAATCAGGTAAAATTTAGATTAATGGATTACAGAGAATTAAAAGAAAAATTTGATAGGATCGTAAGTGTAGGAATGTTTGAACATGTCGGAAGAAAATTTTATAAAAAATTTTTTAATCAGGTTGAAAAATTACTAAATGATGATGGTATCTCTCTTATACATACCATCGGATCAGTTAATCCTCCAAGAGATCCTCATCCGTGGATAACAAAATATATTTTTCCTGGTGGATACACACCAAGTTTAAGTGAGGTAACAACTCCTATAGAAAAAGCTGGGTTAATTGTAACAGATATTGAAGTTTTAAGACTTCATTATTCTCATACTTTAAGACATTGGAAGGAAAATTGTATCAAAAATAAAAGAAAGATTGTCGAAATGTTTGATGAGAAATTTTTTAGGATGTGGGAATTCTATCTTGCTGGCTGTGAAATGGCTTTTAAGTGGGGCGATCAAGTTGTTTATCAATTTCAACTTACTAAAAATTATAGATCAACTCCTGTCACTAGAGACTATATTTATCAATAAATTATTGGTAAGATTTGAATTCTTTAAAAATGAAAAAAAAACAAAAAAAAAAAATTAAAAAAGTAAAAAAAAAAATATTTAAATCAAAGGTTACAAAACGATCATCAAAAAAAAGAAAAAAGAAAATTAAAAAAAATAAGTTTAAAAAAATAAGAAAAAAAAATTTTAAGATTAAAAAAATTCAATCCGAAAGTCTTATTTTAAGATTAGTAAAATTTCAATTATCGTTTAAAACAAAATTAAATTTTAAAATAGATTTTAATTTAGAAAAACATATTCAGAAATTTTTTGATAAAATATCTGAAACAATTTCAAACTACAAAATTCTCAAAAAAGACGAAAAAAGAAGATTAAAATTAGAGAAAATTGAAAATGAGAGAAAAGAAAAACTTGCCATTGATCAACAAAAAAAATTAGAGGAGGATTTAAGATTAAAATTAAAAGAACAAACCCTCAGAGACGAACAAAGATTGGAAAAACAAAGAACAAAAGAAATAAAAGCATTTTTAAGAAAAGAACAAGCACTTTTAAGAATCGAACAAGCAGAAAAACAAAAGAAATTTTTAGAACAATTAAGAATTAATAAACAAATAGAAAAATTTAGAATTCGTGAAGTTAAGGAATTAGAAAGACTTGAAAAAATTTCTTTAAAGGAGAAAAGAGAGGACTATGCAGCTCTTCAGGAAAGAATAGATAAGCTTAAAGAAAAATATCGTATTATTAGAGATCAAAAAATTAAAGAGAGAGTAGAGGCTCTTGGTGTAAAACTTCAGGGTAATGAAGATAGAGAAACACTCTTATTAAGAGAAAAAGAATATACATTATCCAGACAAAAAATTGAATTTGCTCTCGAAAGTTTTTACAGAAGTGCGAGTAGTTTAGTTTTTCAATTAAATAAAAAATATATTACTAGAAATATGTCTATCTTAAGGTGCATTGACAGAAGATTTGAGACAGGTGAAATTTTTATTAAATGGGATGAATCTAATGACGAAGAGTGGCTATTGCTTATTTATATAAAAGATAACTCTCCAGACGAAGGAATTGTAATTGAAGATAAAACAAATTTAGAAAAAAATATTTCACATGAGTTCAAAAATATCGATATTTTTAAAGCTTCAGATACTATGGTAGACTCTCTTACCCAACTTATAGCTAAAAAAAGAGAAAAAAATAATAATTAAATTTTTTCTTAAATTAGGTAAAATCAGTAATGCTTTTTGGTTCAATTTTTTTATTAATTCTTTATTTGATTTTAAAATATATCATTGCTTGGATTTCATACTTTAATAGTCTTGATAATAGACTTGGAAATAGCACATGGCGATTTAGTTATGATTATCCAGTAGTAGGTGACAGAGATATTTCAGATTTAGATGATAAAGATTTTGTAAGATTAAGAAGAAAAAAAAATAAGATTATTTTGGTTATGTATTCTATAGTCCTTATTATGTTTATTGCTTCAATGTCATTATTAAGTCAATTTTTAATATTTTTTCTCAACTAGTCCTTAAGTTGTTTTTTATTTTTAAGATATAAAAAAAATGCAATTATTTCGTACAGAAAAGAAAATAAATTAAAAATGATTGGTAATTTTAAAAATTTATAAAGAAAACGATATTTAGGTATTTTTTTCCATAAAATTAAAAAAGCGTCAGCTCCTTGAATAATTTTATTACCTTCTTTTACATGAAGTCTTCTTAAAAGTTGTTTGTTGGTTTTTGAGGTTTCTATTTTTGCTAAATCATTATCTGTAATATCTACCCACTCAATTTCACTAATATTTTCTTTTTTATATAAATCAATTTCTGCTTTACATATATTGCATGAATTATTAAAAAAAACTTTCATAATTTAAAAAAATACTATTTTAAATGAATAAAGTACATGTGCTAAATACACTAGTTGAAAATTATATGAAACAAACTATGTAGATATTTATGAATGACTTCTTTGAAAAATCAGATTTAACAAGAAATAAAGCTGAGAGTATAATTTCCGATACTCTTAAAAACTGTGATGATGGTGAATTATATTTAGAGAACACAAAATCAGAGACGATTTTATTGGATGATAATAAAATTAAAAATTCCAGTTATAGTTCTGATCTAGGATATGGTTTTAGAGCTATTTCAGATGAAGTTGTTGCGTATTCTCACTCTAATGAAATATCAAAAGATTCGCTAAAACAATCATCAGATAATCTGAAATCGACATTAAAGTCTGCTAAAGGGACTTATAACTACTCAATTCCAAAATCTAATAAAAGATATTATGAAAATATAAATCCAATAGAGCAAAAAACATTAAATTCAAAATTAGAAATATTAAATAAGGTTAACGAATACCTTAGAACTAAAGATAATAATGTCAAACAAGTCACAGCCAACTTTATTGGTGAGCAAAAATCGATCGAGATTATAAGATCAGGTGGAGAAACATTGACTGATGTACGTCCTTTAATAAGATTTAATGTTTCAGTAATGATGGAAAAAAATGGAAGAAAAGAGACAGGTGTTTATGGAGTCGGTGGAAGAAAATCCTATGATGCATATCTTGAGGAAGAAAATTGGAAAAAAGTTTGTGATGAAGCACTAAGAATTGCATCAGTAAATTTAGAGAGCAAATCAGCACCAGCTGGTGAGATGAAAGTTGTACTAGGACCTGGTTGGCCGGCAATATTAATTCATGAGGCCGTCGGCCATGGGCTGGAGGGAGATTTTAATAGAAAAAAAACTTCTGCATTTCATAATTTAATGGGTCAGAAAGTTGCAAGTGAGGGTGTTACAATTGTCGATGATGGCACACTAAATTCCAGAAGAGGAAGTCTTACTATTGATGACGAGGGAACTCCAACGGAAAAAACTGTTTTAATTGAAAATGGAATATTAAAAAACTTCATGCAAGACAGACATAATGCTAGACTGATGAAAACTAGATCAACTGGGAGTGGTAGAAGAGAGAATTATCGGCATATCGTTCTTCCAAGAATGAGAAATACAATGATGTTGAATGGAAAACATAATCAAAGTGAGATGATCAGTTCTGTAGACAAAGGTATTTTTGCTGTAAGTTTTGGTGGTGGACAAGTTGACATAACGTCTGGAAAATTTGTTTTTAATTGTACTGAGGCATATGAAATTATTAATGGGAAAATAGGGTCTCCTATTAAAGGAGCAACTCTTATAGGAGATGGTCCTTCAATTTTAAAAGAAGTTTCAATGGTAGGAAATGATATGATGTTAGATCCTGGTATAGGAACTTGTGGTAAAGCTGGCCAAGGTGTTCCAGTGGGAGTTGCTCAACCCTCAATTTTGATTAATAAAATGACAGTTGGCGGCACAAAGCTATAAATGGTAAAAGATCAAGAATATTTAGAAAAAAAAGCATCTTACTGTTTAGATCTAGCTAAAAAATTAGGTGCTACAAATTCAAGTGTAACTGTAGGAAACTCAATTTCTGAAACAGTAAATTTTAGAAATAAAACTTTGGATGAATCAAATAGATCTGATAACCTTGGTATAGATATAACAACTTATATTGGAAAGAAAAAATCTTCCATAACTTCATCAAACTTATTAAATGAAAATTTAATTGTTTTAATTGAAAAGTGCATAGAAACTACAAAAAATACTCCTGAGGATGAGTTTAATTCGTTGCCTGATAAGGACCTTTTAGCTAAGGAGATCAAAGACTTAAATTTATATGATGATAACCACATTGATAATGACAATAAAATAAAATATTTAAAACGACTGGAGGATTCTGCTTCAGAAAATAAAAAAATAGTTAATACAGAGTCAAGTTTTACAGAAGATAAGTCAAATTTTATTTTGGCTAATACCACAGGATTTTGTCAGGGTTATAAAACTTCATCATTCACTGCATCAAGCGTAACAGTTGCTAAAGATGAAAACAGTATGGAGAGGGATTATGAATATTCAAGCAAATGTCATTTAAAAGATCTTAGAAAAGCAGAAGAATTGGGGGAAATTGCTGCTAAACAAACCTTAAGAAAACTTAGTCCCAGAAAAATTGGTAGCGAGAAGATTGCTATAATTTTTGATAAAAGAATTGCAAAAGGAATATTAAATATTTTCGCTAGCGCAATATCCTCTTCTGCTATTTCTAGAGGAACATCATTTTTAAAAGATAGTATAAATCAAAAAGTATTTTCTAATACAGTTAGTGTTTTAGATAAACCAGACATATTAAAAGGTTTAGGCTCGAGGAGTTTTGATTCTGAGGGTGTTAAAACAAATACATTGAAATTAGTTGAGCAAGGCATATTGAAACATTACTTAGTAGATACTTACAATGGAAAAAAATTGAAACTTAAATCTAATGGAAGATGCGGTGGGACCAGCAATCTATATTTCGAAAATGGAAAAATTACTTACAAAGACTTAATAAGTTCCAATCAAAAAAGTCTTTACATTACAGAAACCATAGGTCATGGAAGCAACATTGTAACTGGCGATTATTCTGTGGGTGCAACTGGATTTTTAATAGAAAATGGAGAATTTAAATATCCTATTAATGAAATTACGATAGCAGGTAATTTTAAAGATATGTTTCAAAATTTAACTTTAGCAAATGATTTAGAATTTGAATATTCAACAAACTCACCAACAATGATGATCGAAGGCATGATTGTTGCTGGCAAATAGTTTTTTTATTCAAAATTTTTTAAACGATATTCCCAATTTCCCATTCTTGAGTACGTTACTTTATAGATTATAAAATTTTTCATATCGATCCATATATTAAAATCCAATCTTTTATCTTTTGGTAATGACATATCTTTTGATTTTAATGTAAAGTGATCTAACTCAAAATTTTTTCCATATAAACTAATTACCTCTTTTCCCACAAATGTTACCACTTGTTCTTTAATACTTCCTGAAACTGGGCTAATTTGACTCTTAGCTTGTAAAATTTTATGGTTCCACCAATTGCCAATTACATTTTCTTTAGGAGCGCTGCCACTATACGACGAACCTTTTATAGTAAATTCTTTGGCATCTCTCTTAAAATTTAGATTAACGTATTTTTCTTTATCATTTTGGAAAGTTTTGGATTTATATGAAATTAATTGATCTTTATGATATTTTTCTTCACCATATCCCTCAACTTTAAAAATAGTTGTTCCAAGAAGTTTTACAGAAAATTTTATTTGATTAGTGACAATAGTTTCATTACCATTTTTGGTAAAAAAATAATAATTATAACCAATTAGTTCACCGTTTCTAAAAATTTCCATTTCAATTTTATTATATTTGTTATAGTGAGCCATGTGAGCAATAGAATTAGATGAACAGAATAAAAGAAATAAAATGACTATAAATTTTTTCATTAGGAGCTACATTAACTAACTTTATCGATTAAGATAATAACTTATTAAAAATGTTTTTAAAAATAAAGAAAATACCAAAAGTAAACTGGAGCTCTGAAAAGCCTTATAATTTCAGACCAAAGTTTTTAACGTTCTTTTTTTTATGCTTTGGTTTAACATTATTTGGTTTAGGTGAAGGATTATTAATTGTGTCACTTACTGGTGCTTCTCCTTGGAGTGTTTTAGCACAAGGAATTTCACTAAATATGAATTTGAGCATCGGAACAATCACACTATTAATTAGCATAGCAGTTTTAATTTTGTGGATTCCCTTAGGTCAAAAGCCAGGAATGGGAACAATTTTTAATGCATTAATAATTGCACTGATGATTGATATTTGTATTAAATTTGTTCCAACACCATCCAGCTATATTCAACAAATAATCTTAGCAGTTGCATCAGTTATCATAGTTGGTATTGGAGGAGGTATTTATTTAGTTTCAAATTTAGGTGCAGGTCCTAGAGATGGATTAATGATTGGCTTACAAAAAAAATCAAATTTACCTATAGCAGCTGTTAGAGCGACTTTAGAAATTTCAGTTGTTAGTATTGGTTGGTATTTGGGAGGCACTGTAGGAATAGGGACTTTACTATTTGCATTTGGCATAGGACCATGTGTTGCGTTAGGTTTATATTTGGTTGATAAAATTTTTTCTTAGGCTGCTGCGCCAGATTTTTCACTTCTTTTTCTTTCATGCGGATCAAGAATCGCCTTTCTTAATCTGCAGGACTCTGGTGTTATTTCAAGAGCTTCATCGGTATTTAACATACTTAATTGCTCCGCAATCGACATCTTTCTTACTGGTGTTAAGACAACATTTTCATCTGTGCCTTGGGTTCTCATGTTAGTTAATTTTTTACCTTTCATGACATTAATAATCATATCTCCTGGTTTAGGTGATAATCCTACAATCATTCCTGCATAAACAGGATCGTTATGGGTTACAAACATCTCACCTCTAGCCTGTAGGTTAAATATCGCAAAAGCAACTGCTTTTCCTTGTTCCATAGAAATAAGAGCGCCATTTCTTCTTCCTTCCATTTCACCTTCAAATGGACCATATTCATGAAAAATTCTATTGATCACACCATTTCCTTTTGTAAGAGTTAAAAATCTACTTGTATATCCCATCAAGCCTCTGGTTGGTGCATGGAATATAAGTCTCTTCTTATTTTTTCCAGTATCTTTTAATTCTATTAATTTACCTTTTCTTCTATTCATCGAGTCAATTATTTTTGATGAATGCTC
>MDTG01169776.1_pt1 | contig 15264 bp, 14 predicted proteins | sample 811421 | NCBI WGS metagenome assembly MDTG01 (sample SAMN05326645, study PRJNA326480) | marine metagenome | isolation source: seawater | place: Pacific Ocean: South East | collected 2011
AATTGGTTGCGGAAACTGGATTTGAACCAGTGACCTTCGGGTTATGAGCCCGACGAGCTACCGTGCTGCTCTATTCCGCGTTAACAAAATAATTTAAAGTGGAGCGGGAAACGAGACTCGAACTCGCGACAATCTGCTTGGAAGGCAGAGGCTCTAGCCAACTGAGCTATTCCCGCACACTATAGTAATAAAAAATCAGCCTAAATAGTATTACTACTTCTATTTAGATAATGGAGCGGGAAACGAGACTCGAACTCGCGACAATCTGCTTGGAAGGCAGAGGCTCTAGCCAACTGAGCTATTCCCGCATACATTATAATGGTGGGTCTAGAAGGACTCGAACCTTCGACCACTCGGTTATGAGCCGAGTGCTCTAACCAGCTGAGCTATAGACCCTGGTTAAAGTGGCGGACAGTGAGGGATTTGAACCCTCGATACCGTTGCCAGTATGCATCCTTAGCAGGGATGTGGTTTCAGCCACTCACCCAACTGTCCGTATTTACAAGTTTCATATATCATGAAATTTGGATGGGAATTATAATAGTAAATCACTTAAAACATACTTAAAAAAAATCTTTTAAATTAAATATATAATAAATGAAGAAAGTAGTATAATTTTAATAGATAGTTAAGGATCAAATTTGAAAAATATATTTAAACTTTATAATATATTCATTCTTTTATTAATTCTATTTTTTTTAGGATTAAACTACATTTATCAAAAAGAAGAAAATAATTTTAATAATAATAAACTTCAAAAACTTACAAATAAAGCAAAATATATTAATGAGTATTTTTCAATAAATAAAGCATTTATATATTCATTAAAAGATGTATTAAGCAATAACTTACAAATAAATGAATTAAACCATCCAGCTTACAATGAAATAAAAGAAGAAAATACTACTTATAATATTTTATGTGTATTAGATGGTATAGAATCATCTTTAAGTGGTATTGGTAAACTTGATGAAATTGACTTAGATACTGTTGCTGAACTACATTCTGTTTTATATTTAAAACCCTTATTTAAAACAATTTTAAACTCAAAGCATAATATTCAATGGGTTTATTATACATCAGCAAAAAAGTTTTTATATTTAGCCCCAACAAACAAAATCTTCAAAAAAGAGTTTTTAACAAATATCTACAAAAAAGAGTTTTGGACAGAGGCTATTCCTAGTAATAATCCAGGAATTGAGTTAATTCTAACTAAACTATATGATGATGCTGCAGGAAAAGGTTATTTAACTACATTATCTTTACCTATTATGAATAATGAGAAGTTTATGGGCGTATTATCAATTGATATTGGTCTTAAAACACTAAATAGTATGATGGAAAAGGATGATTTAGTAGGCTCTATTTACTTAGTTAATCAAGATAATGAAATTCTTGCTAGTAATAAAGAGTTTGAAATAAATTCTGTTTTAAAAAGAGGTAATTCTACTTTTGAATTGTCAATTTTTGATGATACAATTAAACTTGTTTATATTGAAAATATTGAAGAAAAAATTATAACGATATTAAAAACTTCTATATTTCAAATATTGTTATTAATATTTATTTTATTTATTATATATATGCTGTGCTATTTACTAATTTTAAATAAAAAAGTAGAAAACCTCGCAAATAAAGACTCTTTAACATCTCTTTTAAATAGACGTGCTATGAGAATCGAATCTAAGAAACTACTTAGTATTGCAAATAGATATAATCATTTCACTTCTTTATTACTTTTAGATATAGATTTTTTTAAAGATGTAAATGATACATACGGCCATCATATTGGAGATTTAACAATAAAAGAAATAGCAAAAATATTAAGTAGAAACTCTAGAGAATCTGATTTAATTTCAAGATATGGAGGAGAAGAGTTTTTAATTATGTTATCTAATTCAAATAAAGAAAGTGCATATACTCTTGCAGAAAGAATAAGAAAAGAGATATCTTTAATTAGTATAGAAAATACAGATTTAAAAATTACAGTAAGTATTGGATGTACAGAGTATAAAAAGAAAGAGAGTTTAGATAGCTTTATAAAAAGAGCAGATCTTTTACTTTATAAAGCAAAAGATCAAGGTAGAAATCAAACAGTAAAAGCTTAATTTTCTATATATTTGATAATATTTTTTCTACAACTTCACTAGGATTAGAAGCTTTGTAAATAGGACGTCCTACAACAATAAAGTCAACTTTATTCTCTTTAGCAAAAGGAATATCAGCAACTCTTTGCTGATCCCCAGCATCCTCACCAAAAGGTCTAATTCCAGGACATAATGTGATAAATTCATCTGAAGTATTATTTTTAATATCTAAGCTTTCAAAAGCAGAACAAACCACACCATCAATTCCTGAATTATGAGTATCTTTTGCAAACTGTGTAGCTTTTGAAGAAATATCTTCATTATAAATTGCTTTAAAAGAGTCATTATCAAAAGATGTAAGAGCTGTTACAGCTAATACAAGAGGTTTATTTGGAATGTCTTTAATTCTATTCATAACAGTGCTCATAGCTTTTACACCAGCACTTGCATGAACATTAAACATATCAACAATACCAAATTTTGCAATCTCTTCTGCTGCATCTGCCATAGTATTAGGAATATCATAAAGTTTTAAATCTAAAAATATTTTAAAGTTTGGATTTATAGCTTTTATATCTTCTAAAAACTTTTTTCCATCTCTTATGTAAGATCTAAATCCAACTTTTAACCAAACATCATAATCTTTAATTGCTTGGACAAGTTCAAGATTTTCTTTTGCTGTTGGTAAATCTAAAGATACACAAAGTTTCATTGCATTATTCATTATTTAATCTTTTCAACTTTGTCTAGTAATCCATTCATAAACTTTGGAGCACCATCACTTGCTAATTTTTTTGCTAACTCGATTGCTTCATTAATAATAATAGCTTTTTCAAGTTCTTCATATTGAATTTCATAAACTGCTAATCTTAAAATAGATTTTTCAACAGAACCAATATCAGATAAAATACCTTGATTTAAGTGAGAAACAATCTCTTCATCAATTTTTACAATATTATTAATCACACCATTAAAAAGATTTAAAGCAAACTCTTTTTGTTTATTTCTGATTTTTTTATCTTCTAAAATCTCATCAACATATTTAACAATACCTTCATTACCTAAGTCGTAAGCATATAAAAGACCAATTACAGATTCACGTGCTTGTGTTCTAGTTGCCAAATTATTTCTCCATTTCTGAATAAAGGTCTAACATCTCAATGATTGTAACCATAGCTTCAGCACCTTTATTTCCAACTTTAGAACCTGCTCTTTCAATTGATTGTTCAATTGTATCAGTAGTTAAAACACCATTTGATACAGGTTTACCATATTTTAAAGCAACCGTTGCAATACCTTTTGTAGCTTCTGCTGAGATATAATCAAAATGTGGTGTTGCTCCACGAATAACTGCACCAACACAACAAATTGCATCATATTTTCCACTTGCTAATGCTTTATCTAAAGCAAAAGGAATTTCAAAAGCACCTGGTACTAAGATTAACTCTAAATTATCTACATTTCCACCATGTCTTTTAAATGCATCTTGAGCACCTTCAACTAATCTATCTGTAATAATATGATTAAATCTGCCATTTATAATAGCAATTTTTTCATTACCTTTAAGACTTAAATTACCTTCAATAATATTCATTTTTTTCTCCAAAAGAATAAGTAATAACAAAAAAATTACTTATTATATTTATTTATATTTTGCGATTATATCTAAAGTTTGATTAGTTTTAAGGAAAAGATTTTTTTAGTAGTTTATAAAAGGACAAAAAGTCCTTTTATTTGTTTAAATATTAGTGAAAGTTTATTTGTAATTTAATGCATTTTGAATAGCAAATAAATCCTCAATTACTTTATATAACTCATCTACTTGAACCATATTAGGACCATCACTTAAAGCAACACTTGGGTCTGTATGTGTTTCAAAAAAGAAGCCATCAACACCAACTGAACAAGCAGCTTTTGCTAAGCTTGGAACAACAGCTGAGTTACCTCCAGTTGTTCCTCCTGTACTTGGTACTTGTGCTGAGTGAGTTGCATCAAAAATTACAGGAGCATATTCTCTCATAGCAATTAAGTTTTTCATATCAACTACTAAAGCGCCATATCCAAATACATTTCCTCTTTCACAAAGCCAAACACCATTATCATTTGAAGATTTATAATTAACTTCATTAATTCCTCTAGTTTTAAGAACTTTTTCAACTGGATGTTTCATACTTCCAGCTGCTAAAAACTGTCCTTTTTTAATATTAATAGTACAGTTAGTTTTTGCAGCTTCAACTAATAAATCAGTTTGTCTACATAAAAATGCTGGTATTTGTAAGATATCTAATACCTCACCAGCAGGTTTTGCTTGGCAAGATTCATGAATATCTGTTACAAGCTTATAACCAAACTGTTCTTTTATTTCTTGAAAAAGTTTTAAACCCTCTTCTAATCCAGGTCCTCTATATGAATCTAAACTAGTTCTATTTGCTTTATCAAATGAAGCTTTAAAATAAAATTCTACTCTTTTATCTTCACTTAATGGGATTAATTTTTCAGCAATTCTCATTACAGTGTCTCTATCTTCTAAAACACATGGTCCTGTTAATATCTTCATTTTTTTCCTTTAAAAATTGTTTGTTTTTCTTCACCTGTCAAAGCATAATGAAACTCATATATATTTTGACAAATATATTCTATATCATCTTTTGCATGTTCATCACAAGCAAATAAAATTTTATCACCTATTTTCAAATTGTGTTCAAATACAGGCAGAAGAGTAACTTCATCTTCTCTTTGTAATAATAATGGTAGCACATTATTTCTCTGTTCTTTATTATGTAAAGATGTAGCTAAAATATCTAATGTTAAGGAATTACCTTCATCTAAATGTCTATATATCTCAGGAGTGTATTTTTCATTTATACTAAACTCTACAAGTATTGGATTTTCATTTATTTCTTGTACTAATTTTCTTACTACTTTTGAAGCCCAGTTCTCATCTTTTTTTAAAATTAATCGAATAAATTTATCTGAAAGTGGATTTATCAAAGCATTCGCAGTTTTATTAATTAGAATTTTTGAAGGCATAAAAATATGGTCAATATTAGCATTATTAAAAATAGAAAAATCTTCCATTTCATTTTCTCGAACTATTGTCATAATTTCAGGATTTAATTTTTTTGCAGTTGCAAGTATAGACAAATTTGTAGTATCATCATTAGTTGCAGCAATAATTGCAACAGAATCCTTAATACCAATTTCTAATAAAATTTCTTTATCATCAGCATCTCCAAAATTAATATGTTCAATTTCATCTTTTGAAAATCTATTTATATTATTCTTATCTATTTCAACTAACTGAGCTTTAATATTATTCTTTTTTAATTTCTCATAAATCTTTCTTCCCATTCTTCCATAACCACAAATAATATATTTTCCATTAGGGAAAGAAGGAAGGGTAGCACTTAAATTATCAATTCTATATAGCCATTTTTCAAGCTTTAATAAATTTGGTGCAACTAATGCCATATTTACTTCAGATGAGATTATTGAGAAAGGATTAGCAATTATTTCAACATCTAAATCTTTTAAGTTCTCACTATGATTTGTAGTTGTTGATTTTGCTGCAATCTTTACATGCTTATTTAACAATCTTGCAATTAATGAAATTTTTAAGTTTAAAGCATCATCTTCAAATAAAGAGACAATTGCCTTACAATTATATTTTTTTATTCCAGCTAACTCTAAAGCTTTTAAACTATAATTTTCAGAATATAAAACCGGAACAGTAGGAGTGAAACTCTCTAAAATAAGATGATTGATTTTATTCTTATCTTTTTCAAGTACAACCGTTCTTATACCTTGCTGTAAAGATTTTTTGATTATTTCACTTGTAATTTGATTATATCCAAGAATGATAATAAAATTTTCTTTTAGATTTTTAATTTGTCTAGTAAATTTTGCACGTTCAATCTCTTGTAAAAAAAGCTTATCTTGAAGTAGTGAAACTAAAGAACCAATTCCATAAAACCAGCCAAGTACAGTTAAATAAATAGAAAAAGTAACCCAAATTCTTTGAGAGTAATTAAACTCAAAAGGAGCCTCTCCAAAACCAATAGTAGTAGCCATATATGATACAAAATAAAAAGCATCAAATATTCCCATATGATAAGGATTACCTTGCTCATCAACTCCTTCAATTAAAAGTAAGCCAATAATTGAAATTGTATAAGTTATGATAATCACCAAAAATGGCATTCTCATTCTATGTAATATTATGAATAATGAGCTATTTTCCAAAATTTAACCTATTTTATCTTTTAGACTTTAAAGTATCACCTACATATAATGCAACTGATACAATATTTGCTAATAATGCTCCACCTGATAAAGAAACAATTATTCCCATTATCTCAGCATCTACAACAAATACATATGCAGCAACTGTCCAAACAATAGCAGCAGCAATTAGTTGAATATCAGCAACAAGTGAAGTTGCTAAAAGAACAGAACCCATTTGAGTTTTATCACCTAACTTTAGTGTTGTTGCTATTATATTTATGATAATTGCAGCAAATAACTCATATTTACTATGTGCTTCTAAAGAGTGCATATCTCCATAAAAAAATCCAAAGTTTATAGTCATTGCTAGAATAATAAAAAATCCAGATATTACCTTATCTAAATTCATTGTATTTCTCCTCTTTTGTCTTTTTTATCTTTTTTAATATCGTGTCTTCTTTCAAATACTTTATCAATATCATCATGAATTTTTGAATTTTTATCAATAAATATTATTCTATTTTTATTTAATTGATTGATATTTTTTAAGCCCATAATTGCAAGCATTCCCTTAACACTCTTTAATAAATTATTATGATAATTTCTTACTTTTTTAGCCTGTTTATATACAAAATATTTTTTTCTTTTACTTTTATCTTGAGTTGCAAGTCCAACTGGACAAACATGACTAGTTGTACCTGAACAATATCGTGCACGTATACATCCTGCACTCATCATAAAACCACGTGCAATTTGAATAAAATCAGCACCTAAAGACATAATTACAATTATGTCATCAGGAGTTAATATTTTACCACTAGCTACTAATTTTACTTCATCTCTAATACCATAATCAAGTAATACTTTATCAACTAAATAAATAGAGTCTCGGATACTTAATCCAACTCTCTCCATCATTTCAATAGGGGCAGTAGCACTTCCTCCTGAACCTCCATCAATAGAGATAAAATCAGGATATCTATCATCTCCTGCATCAATTCTTCTTTTTATTTCAATTGCATATGGTTCAATATTTTCCATATCTGAAATTACTATTTTAATACCCACGGGTTTATCTGATATTCTTTGTAGTGTTCCAATAAAATCAAATAACTCTTCTATTGAATTTGCATAAGGGAATCTATTTGGTGAGAAAACATCTTTATAAGCTTCTACATTTCTATAATAAGCAATTGCAGGAGTTACTTTATGAGCGGCAAGTTTACCACCTGTTTGTTTTGCGCCTTGAGCAATTTTAATTTCAGTCATTTTACAAAATCTCATCGTTTTTTCATATCGATCAGGATCAAAATTTCCTTCTTTATCTCTTGCACCATAAAGACCTGAACTTAATTGTAAAATAATATCAGCCATATCTTCTGGAACTTCTTTAGGAAAGTTTTCTATTGGAGCATCCCAATTTATTCTATGAAACAATTGTGATTTTAAGTCAAAAACATAAGTTTCAGCTTCTTTATCTTTTCCAAAAACCATAGCTCTATAAGCATCTGCTGCCATTGCTCCATTGAATAAAAAGTTTACTACATCTTTTACTTTTTTTGCAAAACCAGTTCCATGAACAATTTTCATATAATCAGGTTTATAATCTTGATGTGTAACAAAGAAATTAGATGTAACCCCACCCTCACCTGAGTTAATAGGAAAACCTCCCATATATGCACCTCGAACAAAGGCTCTTGTACCCTCAGGAGAAATAGACCCATCACTCATAGCAGATCTAGCAATAATTGATTTTGCAATATATGGTTTTTTTCTATTTTTACCAAATGTTACTTCAAAATCCTTATCAACCTCATCATCATTTAACACTATATTTGCATGTTTAATCATAAACTTTGGATTAGGTAAAGGCTGAGAAGGAGAAAATGAAGCATAATTTGGAACATCACTAGCAGCTTTATAAACCCAATCTAATTTATCTTTTGATTCATAAAACTTTTCATCACCAAAATATTGCCTAAAAGGCTCTCTAGCTTCTTCTAATACAAACCTAAGTCTACCTATTATTGGATAATTTACTAATAGTTGGTGTTCCCTTTGAACATATTTATCATATACATACCATGCAAAGATTACTAAAGCAAATAAAATCCATTCTATAGTACTTAATTCTAAATCCATCATTTTCCTTCTTAGCTTTTTTTACTTGATACTAAAAGCCCACTTAAAATTATAAGTAGTATACCAAAAGAAATCCAAATATCAGGAAATGCATCACCTAAAATAACTCCTAAAATAACTGAAAATATAATATTAGAATAAGAAATAGTTCCAATAATTCCAGCTTTTGCACATGAATATGCTTTTGTCATATATATCTGAGCCATTGTTGCAAAAATTCCTAATAAAATAATGTAATACCAGTCATTTGGTTTAGGCATTACAAAAGTAGCAAATAGAAAATCTAAATTAGGATTTTGGTAAAAAGAGCCAATAATTAATAATATCAAAGGCCCTATTGTTCCAATAGTCATAAAAGATAAAACAATTGCTCTTGAATCATAAAATTTTCGAAGTTCTCTAATAGATGTATATGCTAATCCTGCACCTACTCCACATAGTATTCCTAGATAATCTGTTTTTTCTAAATTATCAGGATTGAAACCTGTCATAAATAAAATTCCTATAAAGCCTACAAATACTCCTAACCAACCTTTGAATCCAAGTTTTTCTTGTACAAATAAATATGCAAAAATTGCTGAAAAAATTGTAGATGTTTTGGAAAAAGTCATAGCTTCTGCTAAAGGTATTTGTGCAATATTATAAAAGAAAAATAACAAGGCTATAAAACCAGCCATTCCTCTAAAAACAAGCAACCAAAACTTACCTCCAACTTGAGATAAAGGTTTTCTATAAATTGATATTAAAATTAAAAAGACTCCAAATACGTTTCTGAAAAAAACCACCTCTATAGAGCTCATTGAATTACTTAACTCTTTTGCAACTGCTCCCATAAAAGCAAATAGTAAAGAAGCAAATAACATGTATTTAGCACCTTGTATTACTTGATTATCCATTATAATTCCTAAATTAAAATCGCAATTGTATTCCTATCTCTATTAAACAAAGATTATTAGTTTTATTCTTTAAAGCATACTTTAGATAAAATATCTACTTTATATAAAATGACAATATATTTATAGTAGGAATAATATGGAATATTTAAAGATTCTTGGAGAAAATAAACTTTCAGGTGAAGTTAGTATCTCGGGTGCAAAAAACGCTGCATTACCTTTAATCGCATGTACGATTTTAGCAAAAAATGAAATCATTATGGGTAACTTACCAAATGTTGTAGATATCAATACATTTTTGAAGCTTATTACTAAACTTGGTGGAACTTTTACAAAAGAAGGAAATATTGCAAAAATATGTACTTCTAATATTAATAACACAACAGCAACTTACGATATTGTAAAAACTATGAGAGCTTCTATTTTAGTTTTAGGACCAATTCTAGCTAGATTTGGACATTGTGAGGTTTCACTTCCAGGTGGATGTGCAATAGGTCAGAGACCTGTTGATTTACACTTAAAAGCATTAGAACAAATGGGTGCAAAGATTGTTATTAATCATGGTTATATTGAAGCAACTGCTCCAGAAGGTTTAAAGGGTGCAAAAATTGTATTTGATAAAGTAACTGTTGGTGGAACTGAAAATATTGTAATGGCAGCAGCTTTAGCTTCTGGAGTTACTACAATTATTAATGCTGCAAAAGAACCTGAAATTGTTCAATTATGTGAAGTGATTGCAAGTGCAGGAGTAGAGATTGAAGGTATTGGTACTTCAACACTTAAAATTACAGGAACAAATAAAAAACTTTTAGAAATTAAAGACTTTGATGTAATTCCAGATAGAATTGAAGCTGGTACTTACATGTGTGCAGCAGCAATTACAAATCAAAAAATAAAAATCAATAATGTTATTCCATTACACTTAGATGCAGTTACTTCAAAACTTGAAGAGATGAACTTTGAAATATTACAAGATGAAACAAGTCTAACTATTCTTCCTACAGATGAAATTAAACCTGTTAATATTATTACTACAGAATATCCAGGATTTCCTACAGATATGCAAGCACAGTTTATGGCGCTAGCAACTCAAGCAAATGGAACAAGTACTATTGATGAAAGATTATTTGAAAATAGATTTATGCATGTTAGTGAATTATTAAGATTAGGTGCAGATATTCATTTAAATGGTAATACAGCAACAATAAATGGAAAAAGTGGAACACTAAATGGTACAGATGTAATGGCTACAGATTTAAGAGCTTCATCTGCACTTGTACTTGCTGCTCTTGTTGCAAAAGGTGAAACAAGTATTCATAGAATTTATCACCTTGATAGAGGTTATGAAGACCTTGAGGGGAAACTTACAAAAATTGGTGCTGATGTAAAAAGGTTTACTGAATAGCACAGCATTTAAAATGATAGGTTAAAAATTCATAACTTATCATTTTTTTAAGTATAAATTAAATAAAATCATAACAATTATACACATTACAAAGGTGAAACTATTAATATGAAACTAGAAATCTCTTTATTCAAATTTGACAAAAACTCCGATTATTTACCATTTTACACTAAGCATTTTTTAAAAATTACTAATGAAATTACACTATTAGATATTTTAAATACTATCAATAATGAAAATCCTTTCGGATATGAAAATGATGAAAACTTTAATTTAGTCGTAAATTCAATATATTTAAAAACATCAACAAAAATTGAAGACTTAGTTAAAAACTTTGGAAAAGATTTAACAATTGAACCTATATCAGTAAGACGTGCTTGCAATGACTTAATAATTAATGAAAATGATTTCAATGATAAATTAAATATTTTAGATGACTTCATATCACAAGAAGATAAAAGAAATTATCAAGATTTAAAGCAGTATTACTATGCATCTAATACACTAAATCATAAAAGTGAATATATTGGAGATTCAGTTTTACTTTTAGCAGCAGATTTAATTCAAGCAAATAAAGAAAATGAAGAAGCAATACTTAATATTTTAAAAGAGCAAGAGATCGGAGCTTCATATCATACAAGTTTAGAAAAAAGAATATTTAACTTTGATTCTTCAATTGAAGAAAAGATTATTAGTATTCAAAAAAAGCTTGGTCTATTAAATAAAGAGGAAGAAAGAAACTTTAGAATTAAAAATACTCTAATAATTGATTTTGGAAATCTCCAAGATGAAACAGAAATTAAACATAATTTTAAAGATTTTAATATTGCATATTATCCAGCTAATAAAAGTGAGCAAACAAACTCTTTATTAGAAAAATTAGATGCAAAAATTTTAAAGCTAGATAGTTTAAAACTAGATTTAGCAAGAAATACATTTAATAAAAATCAAGAAATTACCTATTGTGTTGCAACTACTATATTATTAGATGCATTTGATAATAATGCTGATTTTTTACTAGTTGATAATGATGATGATTTTTATCTTTTTGATTACAATAGAAAAGCTTTAGAAAAATGTTCAGGAAGAGAAGTAATTTTACCAGTAATTCATGTAAATGAATTACAAAAATTAGCAAATGGTGAACATAAACTTGCTAATGAAACATTAGTTAAGCATCAAATTAACCCTGAAATTATTTAAGGATTAAAAAAAGTGATTTTAGATTATTCCTTTGTACTTTTTTCTAGTTTATTAGTCGCTTGCTTAATACCTCTTTATATTTATAGACAAAAAGTTTTTCCTTTTGTTTATAAAACTGGTCCTTTAGAATTTTTTATTCAAGATTTAAAAAATCATATGCAAAAACATCCTAAGATGATTTTTGACTACTCAATAATAGAAAAAACAAAAGATGAAAAAGATATTAGAATAAGACAAACTTTAATAGCAGAAGATATAGTAAGTCAATTTTATTATTATGCATATGAAAAAAACACTCAAAAAGGAATTCCTAGAGAAAAGCTTTGGACTACTTATGAAGAGAGATCTTTTTCAAACCCTAAAACACCAATTGATTGGCAAGAAAGACGAGAATTAGCGTGGAGAAGAGATAAAAATAAATGTAATAGATGTGGAACAGAAATAAAACTTGAAGATGTATACACAACTTTTGCAAAAGATATTGCAAAAGGTGGTGGTTATAACTTTGAAAATATCATAATATTATGTGCTGATTGTAACAAAGTATTAAATACAAAAAATCCTAAAAATACAATTGCTTCTTTACACTTAAATGATGAACTCATGCAGTATGTAACAAGTTAAACTAATACTTAATATCCTAATATTTCAGCAACTCTTTTTTCATGTTCACTTTGATTATTGAGTTGCACATCTTTATTTTCTTCATCTTTTAATTTTATGTAATCTTCTTCTAAAGCTTTTATCTTTAATTCATAAGTCTTTTTATTTTTTATATCTTTTATTTGTTTTTCTTTTAATCTTATTAGAGAATCTTTTAAATACTTATCTTCCAAAAGTTTTAATTGCGATAGTTTATTTCTAACATAGGTTAAATCTTTTGATTTTGGTATTATATATGGAGTTACAATTATTACTAAACTTCGTTTTCTTATATTCCCTTTATTATGTGTAAATAATTTTCCAACTATTGGAACCTCACTAACACCTGGTACTTTATCTTCTGTGGATTCTTCCTTATCTTCAATTAAGCCTCCAAGTATTACAGATTCTCCATTTTTTACAATTGCTGTAGTTTGTATCTCTTTTTTTGTAGTATCAGCATTTCCACTATTTGTTGCTGTAGTTTTTACATCTTCAAGAATTGTATTTATTTCTAAAGTTACTTTATTATCATTTGAAACTCGTGGTTTTACTTTTAAAGTTAAACCAACATCCTCTCTTTTAAAATTCTCTTTGGTAGTACCTCCATCTGTTACACTTGAAGATGTTTTAACAGATATTGTTTCGCCTACATATATTGAACTTTCTTTATTATTTATTGCTAAAATTGAGGGTTCTGATACTATATCTAAAGCACCATCTTGATTTAAAAGGCTAATTGATGCGCCTAGTGCTAAACCTGATGCAATAGTTGGAATTACTAAACCTATATCACTTGGATTAAAAGAAATTGCACTTCCACCATTTAAGTTTGAAGCAAAAGTACTTAAACCATTTTTACCAGAGTTTCCACCAAATATTCCATACTTTATTCCAACCTGATCAAGTAAGCTATCACTTACTTCAATTATTTTTGCTTGCACATAAACTTGTGCTTTCTCTTTATCAAGTTTTTCAATTAGTGCTTTTATATAATTTATTTCATTTAAAAGTCCCATAATAACTATAGAGTTTGATTCTTCATCAACAGAAGATAAAGGTTTTGTATTTGGATCTATATATTTCTTTTTAGAGATAATATCATCTAATATTTTTATTACATTTTTTGCTTCCACATTTTTTAAAGCAATTACTTCAACAACTCTTTTTAATAAAGAGTCTTTTGAATCAATTTTCTGTATATATTTTTTTAAATAATTAGTATTTGTTTTATTTCCAATAATTACAAGAGAATTACTCTCTTTATTTACAATAATATTAGTCTTTTCTGTTTGAATTTTTTCATTAAACATAGATTTTGCAATAGCATCAATATTTTTCTTAGCTTCGCTTGCTTGAATATTGTGAAGTTCTATAATCTCTAAATATCTTTTTGCTCCTTGAGTCATTATCTTTATTACTTTCTTTACTGTTTTAATATTGTTTCTAAAATCTGTTAGAGCTAAGGTATTTGAATCTATATTTGTTACAAGTTTCGCATTTTTTGAGATTAAGTGTTTAACTTTAGAAGCTATGTAATCTGCATTTACATTATTTACTTTAAAGATTTCAGTTGCCATTTGATTATAATTTTGTTTTACATTTAGTTTAGAATTAACAATAGGAACATTATTTTTAGTACTTTCATTTAGTTTTACTATTCTTAATATATTTTCATTATTGATTAATGTATAACCTTTTGATTCTAGAACGAAGATTAATATCTTTACTAACTCATCTTTTGATACATCATTATTAGAAATATAATCAACTTTGCCTTTTATATCTTGAGTTATTAATATATTTTTATTTAGAATTTTTGATGTGATTTTTACTAACTCCATAATATCTAGTTCTTTGAAATTTATATTTATTTTTTCATCTGCTTGTAAATAAAATCCTAGTAAAACAATTAGCAAAAAGACTTTTTTTAGTTTCATATAATAACTCCGATATATTTATAAAATAATTTTATGAATTATTATAATGAAATTAATATAAATGTTTACTGTAAAATAATATTTCGAGGTAGTTTAAGAAGTAAGTCTTTTAATTCTTTTTCTGAGAGTTCAATATTAACAATGATTTCTTCTAAAAAATCTTTTGATTTTATAGTTATATTTTCTTGTTTTAAAAGATACTCAAGTTTAGAAAGTTCACTATAATCACATTTTAATTTTGCAGTTTCTAGTTTTTTGTATTCAAATAATTCACTTACATTTATTACTTCATTTACACTAGAAGAGTATGCACGAACTAAACCACCAGTTCCAAGTTTTACTCCTCCAAAATATCGTACAATTATAACAGCACTATTAATAATCTGTGCACCAGATAACACAGCTAAAGAGGGTTTTCCAGAAGTTCCTCTAGGTTCTCCATCATCACTACAATTTTCTACTATTTGATCAAATTCATTTAAATATCTATAGGCATAAACAAAATGTCTTGCTTTTGGATGCTCTTCTTTTAATCTTTTCATTACATCATTAAATTTATCATAAGGCATAAAAAATGCAATAAATTTTGATTTTTTCTCTTCATAGCAGTTTTCAAATTCATTTTGAAGGTATTTCAATATATTTCCCAATAAGTAGTCTAATAGAAGTATATATAAAGTAGTCTTGATAAAGATTTAACTATAATGCCAAAATGAGATTAGACCAAT